>Ga0315281_10002957_pt1 | contig 25025 bp, 7 predicted proteins | sample YL17G07_0_MG_FD_204540 | JGI IMG/M metagenome (GOLD analysis project Ga0315281, IMG submission 204540) | Sediment microbial communities from Yellowstone Lake, YNP, Wyoming, USA - YL17G07_0 | ecosystem: Environmental > Aquatic > Freshwater > Lake > Sediment | place: USA: Wyoming | collected... | reverse complement strand
TGACGCCGGTCTGGTTGCTGGCGAGGATCACCATGGCTTGGGGTTTGTTCGGCGGGATCACCGGGTTGCCGGGCAGGATACCGGCGGCCACATTGCCGGCCACGGCCGGGACGATCACCGCGCCGATCGTGACGGGGATAGAATCCTGTTCGCCGTCGTTGACGATGAGACTCACGGTGTAAATGCCCGCGACTGCATAGGCATGCGTGGGGGACACGCCCGTGCCGGTGCTGCCATCACCAAAGGCCCATTTGTAAATAAGTGCGGCGCCTTCGGGATCTTTCGATCCCGTGCCATCGAAAGTAACAACTTGCGCCATCTTACCGACATAGGGTCCTCCGGCATGGGCCACGGGCGGTAAGCTGGGCACGTTCTTCACGGTGATAGTGACACTCGCGCTGGTGCTGGCGCCAAGATTATCGTTTACCGTGAGCGTGAAGCTCAAGACGGTATCCACGGTGACCGAGGGCGCGGTGAAACTGGCGCTGGCGGTGGTGGCCCCCGTGAGGGTGACACTCGGCCCGGCGGTTTGCGCCCACAGATAAGACGCGATCGTGCCATCCGGATCACTGGCGATGCCGGTTAAGCTCACCGGCAATTTCTCATTCACGGTTTGCGCCACACCGGCGCTGACCACGGGCAATTGATTGGGGATCACAGAAATGATCACTGTGCTTAAACCGGTCGCACCGAGGTTGTCGGTGACGGTGAGTTGGAAACCCAACACCGTAGTGGCCGCAACAGGGGGCGCGATAAAACTGGCGCGCGCGGTGGCGGCGCCGGTTAACGTCACACTCGGTCCGGCGATTTGTGTCCACGCATACGCGGCGATCGTACCATCGGGATCGGTGCCGGTGCCGTTGAGGGTGACGGTGCTACCGCTCTGCACACTTTGATTCGCACCGGTATTGGCGGTGGGTGGCAAATTCGCAGCGGCTTTGACCGTGACCGAAACACTCGCGATGCCGGTAGCGCCTTGGTTATCCGTGACGGTTAATTGGAAGGTGAACACGGTATCCGTTGTGGGTGAGGGTGCGGTGAAACCGCTGATGGCATGGGTGGTGGAGGTTAACGCGACGGTGGGTCCGGCGGTTTGTACCCAACGGTAGCTGGCAATTGCCCCATCGCTATCAGCGCCACTGCCGATCAACACGACGTTGGTTCCCTCTGCCACCACTTGATTGGGACCGGCATTGGCCTGCGGTGGATTGTTGCTGGGACACCCTACGCTGCTGTTGCGATTCACGACGTTGAGATCGATCCCTTTAATACCGTGGTAATCGGGATCGGCGCTCTGGCTGCTGGCGGTGATCATCTGATAACTGATGTCGCCATCGTTGATGCAATCCGGCAGACCGGTGAGCGTCACGGTCTGCGGGGTTGTCCAATTGGCGGTGTTAAACAGCAACTGGGCTTTGTCGAGTTGCGCTTCCTGCGGATGCGTCACACTCAAGCCGACGCTCACGTCGCTCTTGGGCGAATTACCCAGTACCACACTGAATCGCGCGCTGCCGCCGGCCTCGGTGGTTTCCAATGGTGACAGCGCGGTGACACTGACAATCCCGCGCGGGCTGGGGGGCGGGACAACAAAAACCCCCGGCGCGTAACGGGTGTGGCTCCCGGCACTGTTGGTGGCGATACCATATATATAGTAAGAACCCGGTGCCAGGGTGGACACATCCCAGCGGTAACTGCCAGTGCGACTGGCCGGATCCTGCGGCAGGCCATCGATAATGCGGGCGCCGTCGGCGTTTTGATTATCGGTGTCGACATACAGCGCGAGTTTGCTGTTGTGTTCGGGATCCTCGATCTCCCAGGTGAGCGTCACACTCGCGCCGCTCACGGAGACGATGTCGACCGGGGTGGTGAGCGTGAGGGTGGGTGTCATCGGCGTGGAGCTGCCGGTACGCACCAAGAAGGTCGACACCGGACTCCAGGGGCTGGCGCCGCCACGTAAATCTTCGGCGCGCACGCGCCAATAGTACGGGGTGTTGTCGGTGAGCGGGACATCGATCCACCAGCTCAAGGTGTTGGTGAGGCGTTCAGCCACCAGGGTGGTGAGGGTGACATCGCTGTACACCTGAATGTGGTACGCAATGGCGTCACCTTCCGGATCAACCGACGGCGCCACTACAAACAAGGGTCGCAACGTGGTGATCCAGGCCGCGTTACCCGGATTGAGCGCGCCGGGAATACTGGGGGGATCATTCACAGTGTCGACAAAGAAATTACCAGTGGTCCAGGGACTGTCGGTTAAGCCGTCCGAGACTTTGACGCGCCAGTAATACTGCGCATTTTCGATTAAACCGCTCAGTGCAAAACGGGTACTACTGGCGGACTCCGGTTGCGCACCGGAGCGAATAATGTCGGCGCTGGTAAAACTGGCGGCACGATCAACTTCAAAATAGTAACTCACCACCATGCCAGTGGGCCGGAGGCTGTTGGCCACGTTCAGATCAACACTCGTGGTGGTTACCGTACTGGAAGTGGTCGGACCGATTAAAGCGGGAGCACCCGGCGCGGGTTTGGTGGTGTCCACCAGGAAACTGCCGACGGCCGATATTGTCTTGGCGCCATGAGTGTCAGACGCCGTTGCTCGCCAATAATACAGCGTGGTGTCATTCAATGCTGGTGTCACCGTCCAACTGGTGGCGCCATTGCTGCCGGCGGCAACGTTGCTGATGCCGGTGACTTTCTGCGTCAGACTACTGTTGGCAAAAATCTCAACACCATACACCACCGTTTCACCTTCCGGATCGACACTGTTGGTAATACTGAGGGTGGGTGTGGTGAGCGCCACGGTGGTGCCGCTGGCGGGGGTGGCCAAACCCGGTACACGGGGTGGATCGTTGGCGGTATTAATAAAGAAATGTCCCATCGCCCACTCGCTGTACGTGGTGTCATCGAAGGCGCGCACGCGCCAGTAATACGTGCTGTTATCGGCGAGGATCGTGACCAACGGCCAGCGTGCACCCAACGCGGTGGCAACGACATTTTGTCGCTCCGCCACTAGCGTCTGGAAGCCCGCATCGGCATAGAGTTGGAAGTGATAACTGGTGGCGGTGTCCAGGGGATTGGTGCTGAGTAACACGGCGAGTTCGGGATTGACCACACTGACTTGCGTCCCAATGGGCGGCGCACTGATCACCGGCACATCGGGACCGGCAGGCGCAATGGGGCTGGTGACGGTGATGACGGCGGTGGCGGAGGTGGTGAGCGCGCCGTCGGAGGCGGTAAAGGTGATCGGGTATTTGCCAAACTGACCCGTGCCGGGTGTCCAATCGAAGATCCCGTTGACGAGATTATTCGCGCCGATGCTGCTCGTGAACGTGGCACCGTTGGGTAGCGGCGAGGTCGTCACGGTGGGGGCGGTGCCATCCGGATCACTGGCGGACATAATAAAAGACACTTGCTGACCTTCAGCGACGCTCTTGTCGGCAATGAATTGGATCACGGGCGCGCGCGGGATGGCGGCCGGATCGGTGATCGCGACGTTGTACTGGCCGGTGGTGTTGGTGTCAAACAGATTGAAGTAATACTTCAACACACCCGCCTCGCGTTTCTTGGACAACCAGACGTTGTCCGCGGCGATGACTTTGCCGTCCGAGCGTGTCACCTTACCCAAGGCCTTGGCGCCGCCATACGGATCCGGCAAACGCACAAACATCACGCCCGCCGTCGCGGGGGCGGACAAGGCATACATCGCGACACCCGCCGCGCCCGTACCGGTGGCGGTCAGCAACGAGGAGGTCGATTGATCCACCACCGCCGTATCCAGCCCCGAGGATTCGTATAACCGAAACACACTGTTGCCCCCCACGCCATCGTCGGCGAGGAAGTCGCGGATGTTGTCGCGTCCGGGCAAGTCGACCTTCACATCGCGGATCAGGAAATGCGCAACGGGTTCACCCATCAGCGACGTCACCGCGCCACCCAATTCATCCGCATGGCTGGAGGTCGCCGTAAAACTGACAAAGTGGCCAGCAAGACTCGACGTCATGATCCAGCGGCCGTTAGTCGCACCATTGGCCGGGATGTCTCCGAATGGAATGAGTAAACTGGGTGTGGACGGCAAATCGTTTAAATAACTGCCCACGATCTGGAAATTAATCAACAAGCCCCTTTGATTATCCACAATCCGGGGTTGGGCGGATTCGATCTTGACGTTGCGGGCAGTGGCCGCACCGGTGTTCTTGATCCGTACGCCCAAGGCATAGGGTTCGATCGGTTCAATCGGCGGCGTCAGTGGATCATCGCCAAAGACATCTTGCGTCAGGAAATAATCCAGTGTCAGCAGCGGCATGGGTTTCACGTAAATGAAATCCGGTGTCACGACGACTTGCTCGGCTTTGCCACCGACGGAGTAATTCAAGGTGGCGCCGACATAATAGAGTTTGCCGGTGGGGACGGTGCCGCCTGATCCGGGATTGGGCACGATCAACCAATGCACCTCGGCGACACTCGCCGACGCAACAGTACCGGTACCTTTAACATTGTTGATCCCGGTGAGGGTATCCTCTCGAATAAAAAAGGAGGCGGTTAAATCATTTTGATTCTCAGTGGCGCGGACACTGTTACCGGCTTCATCGGTGAAGTTAATCGAGATGGCGACGTTGTCGAGCGTGGTGGTGTCCAGGCCATTGGTGATGCGCATCATCGCATCAAAGCCTTGGCGTTCCAGCGTGAGTTCCTGGAGGATTTCGATCTTGACGCGGGCGCAGACGGTGTCTTCCGCGTGTGACGAAAGTGGAAGGAACAGTGCCACCACCGCCAGTAGTGCGGATAACAACCCGCGTCCAAGATTGTTTTGCTTACGTCCGGTGCAAGAATGCGTGTTCATGGTATAGCCTCCAAAAATACATCTTTTAAATTAAGTGTTCGTCGGTAGTGTTTCTGTTTAATAACTTCTTTCGTGATGACTACGCATCTGCGCAGGCCATGACCACGTGTTGAATGAAATCTCTATGTTTTAATCATTCACTGGTGGCAGAGTTATCGTTTACTCATCATAATATTTCTGTTGTCTTCTTCATCTTGAGTTAAATAATTTAGTATCCACATAGATCCGTCAAATGAGCGGTAGCTCTGTATCTATTGAGAATGAACTTGTCCTGCTCGATAGCCAATAAGGTGTTTGCAGCTGCTCAAAACGTTCCCACAGCGCATCCTCTCCGTATTTCTTTTTATAATCTAGCTCTGCGGGATATAAGGGTACCAACTGAATGTAATCTACTTCAAAAGTACTTCCAACTAATGGCTCAATTATTTCGCTGCCACCGGAAGTAAATAAAAATGTTTTAATACTCGTCTCAGGCCATAGTGTTTGTTTCAGTGTAACCGTATCACCGAAAGATGGTTTTTTTTTGTTTTCAACTCCATTTAACGCCACATCGGCAAGGGCACTTGCAATACCATCAGCCGCGGGAGTTAAACCGATGAAAAATTCACAACTCTTGGTATTTTTAGAAAGTGCCGCATATGCACCAATAGTTGCATAGATACAAACACCCTCTCGCGTTTGATTCTCAGACCATTTCCATACCTCAATAATCGGCCCTTTCTTTGGTTCAAACTCCGCCTCTCTTGAAGGCCGCCCAAACCTATTTAAATAATGTTGCTTAATTTGCTTCCGCAAATCTAACGAAGTACCTCGGGTATCCAATCACCTTCTCCTGTACCAATAGGTTTACTACCTTTGCTTGAATTACAAGAACGACACGCCCCTATCGTGTTATCTGAGTTATTAACCCGATCACTTCGCTCCTCTCTGGTATCTCTGTAGCCACCATTTACCCAATCTTCATGTTGGGAACGAACATGATCAACCGTGTCCGATTCTCGCAGACCACAATAAAGGCAAATAGGTGTTCTTCGCAACGCATCTTCAGTTTGTTGTTTTGTTGGTCGTTTGTATTTACTACGTGCATAGGCAGGTATCGAGCCACATTGATTGGGTAATTCTCCTTTATTAATTCTATCACGTAGCTCTCTTTGTAAATTCTCTACATCCTGTCGAGCAGGCCTAGAACCTGGACCACTAGTAGGTCTGTAAGACAGATATTGAAAATCTGGATCATACCTGCGAATTTCATTTTGTAGACGAGAAGCCTCATAACTTGCAATTACTTCTTCTAATGTTGGCTCCGCTGTTGGTCCTCGAGTTCTTCTTCCGCGTTGTAACCCATAAAAATCAACTTCACCAATCGGGTTACCACCCACATACCCAAACGTATTGAGGCCTCCATCCAACCCAATCGGATCACTCGTGACATACCGTCCCGTCTGCGGGTCATAATACCGGAAGTAGTTGTAATGCAAGCCACTCTCTTGATCGAAATACTGTCCCGCAAAGCGTAGGTTGTTGGTGAGAGTCGAAGATGAATCCACCAGAGTATTACCAAAGGCATCGGCTTTTGCACTCCAAACCACACTGCCATTGCTGGCAATCAGCTTTTGTGGCGTGCCCAGATGGTCCTTCTGAAAATAATACGTATTGGTACCATCTTTTAGAAAGACCGGATCATTGCTCCAAGTGGAATCGGGTTGATAGCCATAAATTTTGGTAACCGCGCCAATAGCATTAGCCTCTGCCACTAGGCCTTCATCGGCATAAAAGAAGTAAGTTTTACTGCCAACGCTACCTGTGGTTTCCTTGCTCAGACGTCGACCAAAGGGATCGTATGTGTACGCTGCGATCAGCGCGTTGTTCTGGTCTCGAATTTCGATGAAACGGTCACTGGTGTCATACACATAATTCCGCGTCTGCGTGGGATCGGTAGTGTTGGTTTTCTTCGTGGTGTTGCCGTTAAGATCATGCTCATAACTAACCGTATCCACGCCAGTGAATTGATTGTTGGCATTGTAGACCCAATTGCCGATGGTCTTGCTGTCAGTGAGTCGATTACCCACCGCATCATACGTATAGCCTTCACTTAACAGCGGACTGGGATTAGTCGCTGTTTTGAGCCGGTACAGATTGTCGAAGTCATATAAATAATTGCCGTGCTCAGTAAATTTTGTTTTGATGTTCCCCTCATTGTCATATCCGTATTGGTAATTCATTATCTCGGCTTGACCAGGGTTTTTGGCTTGTATCTGGGTTAAACGCATCAGCGGGTCGTACTGTTGTTGGGTGACACTGCCACCTGGATAGGTGATCTGCGCGGGCGCAAACCATTTATAGCTATTCAAGGTGATGCTGCCAGTGGGTAACTGAATCGTGGCCAACTGGTTGTTGAGGTCGTACGTGTAATTGACGATGCTATCATCGGGGCCGATAAAGAATTTCTTGCGGCCGTTGGAGAAATAGTCGTAGCGGTGGCTCAGTGTGAAAGTCCCGTAGTTAACACTCTCGCCAGTCTTGCGGAGTTGATGGGCATCGTACGTGGTAACACCCACCATATTGCCATCACTGTAACCTAACAGACGATTGAGATCATTGAAAGTGTAGCTGGTAGTCTTAACAACAATGTTGTTAGTAAAATCCGTCGCGGTACGATAGTGAGTCTCGGCCGTGATTCTACCGACATCATCATATGTGTATTTTTTGATCTGGCCTTTGGGATCCGTCACCGTGTCGAGTTGACCAGTTGAGATATAGGTGGCGGTTATAGTCTGTCCCAAGGGACGGACTTCCGTGCGCTTGCGGCTTAATCGATCATAGGTAAAATGATGGGTTTGATTCTTGGGATCGGTTACGACAATCCGGTTATCACGGTTGTCGTAGGTGTATTGCGTGACGCCTTGCAGCGGATCGGTTACGGCTTTGAGACGACCAAGGTTATCGTACATGTTCTTGGTTATCATGCTTCTTTGGTCGGTGATCGCAAGAATGTTGTCAGCATCATCGTAACTGGTCTTACGACTTAAGCGCGTCGTGGCATCCACCACATCAATGGTTTCGACACTGCGGTTTTTCTGATCGTATTTATATTCTTGCGCAATACTCGGGTAGATCACCTTGACGAGTAATTCGTTGAGGCCGGAGGCCACATCTCCGTAGATGTATTGGATGGCATTGCCATTACCATCGATCTGTTTGCTCAACCGACCTTCCAGATCGTACTCGGTGCGCTGAACACGATTCTCGGCATCAGTTACTTGTGTAAGCTGGCTCTCTTGATTGTAATCCAGCTTGGTGACGGCCCCGTAAGGATCGATGGTCGCGATTGCATTGTGTCGCACATCGTAATTTACTTGGGTGACGTTGTTCACCGCATCGGTGACTCGAATCAGCCAATTTGCTCTGTCGTACCCCAATGTGGTGGTGTGATTTAATGGGTCGGTACGGGTGAGGATACGGCCTTTATTATCAAACGTCTGAGTCCACACCTTGAGGCGGGCATCGATTACTTTTTTTGAATTTCCCATTCCATCATAATCAGTGCTCGGATATTGGGTAATATTATTTTCTGCATCCGTTATCTTGATGACGTTACCGTAGGTATCGTAATCAAATTGTGTCAGTGCTTCCTGCGTATTGACATCGCCCAGGCGTTTCACGGTTTTACGTTGACCGTAAAGATCGTAACTGTATTCGGTGATGCGTTGCTCCGGCAACCCCAGCGCTTCAGTCATGCGCAGGAGATTGCCTTTCGCATCGTAATCAAACTTCGTGATCACCCCGCGTTCATCGGTTTTGCTCAGCGGGTTGGAATACACCGGCTCATACACGGTACTGGTGGTGGTGCCATCGGGGTAGGTGGTCTTGGTGACGTTCGCCCATTCATCGAGATCCTGCGTGGTGGTCAGACCACGGGCGTCGGTGGCGGTACGCACGCGGGCGCTGGGGGCTTCGGGCACACCGGTGGCGACGGTTTTGCCGTTGATGTCTTTGCGCAGTAAGCGTTGATCCAGCGTCATCCAGGTTTCGGTGATCCGGCCGCCGGTGGTTTTTTCTTGGGTGTAGTACAGGGTCTTGGAGGAGTCGTAGTCGTGAAGATAATCCACGCCGGTGTTGTCGGCGTAACGCAGACTGGCGAGTTCGCCGTTGCTGGCCCAGGTGCGGGTAATCGTGCGGTTTTCCGGATCGGTGAAGGTGGTGGGCAAGCCGTTGGTGTAGCCGTAGATCCAAGTCTGGCCGTTAGCGTCGATGACGTTCGTTAATTCGTGGTTAGTGTTGTATTGATAACGAACTGCGCGGTTGGTGCGATCAAGGACGCGGGTGAGATCATCACCGGTGTATTCAAAGCTTAACGCCGGGTTGCCGAGGTGATCACGAATGCTGGTAAGACGGGTGATGCCATTGATGGTTTCTGAAATGAAGGTCCCGCCGACGCCGTTGCGATCGGCGTACGCTTGCACATTGCCGTTGATGTCGTACGTTAAGGTGTTACCGGCGCGATCAAACCAGAGAAAGCCCGTGCTGGTTTGGCGGATCAGGTAATACGAGCTGTCGCGATACACGCCGGGGGCCAGTTTGTTATACAAGGCGCGTCCGCGGGCAATGGATTTCACCGAGCCATCAAAGGAATCATACGTGATCGTCAGCGGTGACCAGTTTTGATTGAGGTACCAGCGGCCTTCGTAGAAACTGCGTTGCACGACGAGGGTGCCGCCTAAGACTTTGACGATTAAATCCGGCGTGGGTTCGTCGTAGCGTACCGGGGTGGCGGCGTGGGCAGGAAGCGCAATGAGCAATGACAAAATGAGCATTGCATTCGTCGCCCATCGACGAGTACGCAACCCATTCTGTTTTACTTGCACCAACAATGTTAAATCGCTCATCGCACCATACCCAACTCGCACTTATATCTCAAATCTTGCCCATGAAGAAACCACCGGGAGCCATAACGCAATGACAACCATCAAGTCAGCACGGGCTTCGTGCTTGGGGCTTTTCACCTTCATCCGAGTTTCTCTCCCAACCTCACCCCAACGATTGGGGTGATTTTTTTGTTCGTCATGTTTGTTCATCACATTCGAGATGCTGAATTCATGTCACAATCGAATGATCCTTTCAGGCTTGTCTCTATTGCGCCAACGGTGTTCCACCACCCGAACCACCGCCACCGCCTGATCCATTGCCCTTGCAGCAGGGACCGCTTAAGCATTCTAATTTGGGGATGCACTGCGCACCCGGCAGCGACGCCGGTGGATTGCCGACTCCACTACCACCGCCGCCTGAGCCCGGGTAACCAAGCCAAATACCAGCACCCCCCGTTGAACCGCCAACACCGCAAGCACTGCCACCGCTACTGCTGGTCAGGAAGGTGACCCAGGCACTGCTTGTTGTAGTGACGCCGTTGGCACAGACATAACCATAGATACAACGTGCCTCCGTTGCATAATTGCTGCAACCCCCGCCCGTGGCCGTACCGGCAGGCTGACCAAATGCCACAAGACTGATGACACGATACGGAATCGTGACCCGCTGTTTGGCTTCGAGCGTGGTTGGGATGTTCGCCAGGAACTCATAGCGGAAGAACGAATCCGACGGCGGTGGCGTGAACTTCACGTTGTCCGCGCGCACCAGGCCATAATTGGTCAAGCTTAATTCGCCGTAGAAGATGTCACCCGCTTTCATCAAGGGCAGCGTTACGCTCAACGGTTCCATCAACACCACCGGCGCCGGAACATTGGTCTCGTAGGTGGCGCTGAGTGTGATGTTGTATCTGTCTTGCAGCACTATCTCGGTGACTGACCACTCCACCGTCACTAAGTTGTAATCCAGGAACACATCCTGCGTGACCGTGACACCCGGTTTGATCGCGAAGCGGCCGATGACTTCCTGGTGATTCAACGCGGTGGCGCGGAATTTATATCTGCCCGCCGGTAAATTAGTAAAGTAGGCCTCGCCCAGATTATCCGTGGTGATGGGCGGGATAACATCGTTTATCGCTTCATTCTGTACTGTTATCTGTGCGCCTGTTAATCCCGCGATCCGTTGGCCGCCGGTGGTGAGGGTGCCGGTATAAATATCGGACATCTTAAACAACGCATTGCCAATACCCGATTGGGTCAGCGAGACATACACGGGAATATCGAGGCCAGTGGTGTTAGCGGCGGCAAGGCGTACCTTGAAGGTGTAGATACCATCGCTCAAGGTCGCCGGTGCATTGATGCCGATATCGATCGCGCGTTTCTCACCAATGGCTAAGTTGCCGAGGGTGTTGCCGCCCGGCAGATAAATCCAATCCGGCGCGGGTGTGCCGTCCGCATTGATCAAGGTTGCGGTCACGCCTTCTGCCGCCGCAAAGCCTCGGTTCTCTATGGTTAATTGTTCCGTGATGCTGCTGCCTTGCGCCAAACCGGTTTCAACATAGCTGGGTATTGGTGACAACGCGGGTTTGGCATCGGTCAGTCGGTAATCCATGCGGATGCTGGCGACGGGACTCGTGCCTTTCTCATCCGCCAGCACTTTGAAGATCACGGTGCCGGTTTCCGCTGCGCTGTTGTCGCCGGTGACGGTGATCGCCAGATCACCGGCTTGTTTGGCGCCCAGCGTGATCGGTGTGCCGGTGTTCACCGTGATACCGGTTGGTAAACTGCCGCTGGGCTGGTACTGCGCGTCGTAGACCACGCGCAGATTAGTGGCGGTGGTGCCCTCGCCCGCGCTGGCATGGAGTGTGACCGTGTACGGATAGTTGCGCGGATTGCTGAGCTTAAACGCGCTGGGACTCACCACCACGCTGTTGATCACAAACTGCCCTTGTGTCGGACGTTCCAGTATCGATGGATGCAGCACAGAGATTTTATAGACGCCGCCATCCGACGCCGTCGGGGTAAAGGTGTAGGTGAAGCTGCCCGTTGAATCCGTGGCGACATCGAACTGGCGTTCAAAGCCGTTCACCACAAACACGATGCGCAACGTGGCATTGCCCAAGGCTTGAGCCGTGGCGCGCGCCACGGCACGGCCGGTGATGATCACATTCTGATCGCCAAAGGAATTGGCGGGGGTCACGGTGGTGAGTTCGCCGTAATACGCGGTGTCCACGAGCGACGCTGCCGCACGACTCGACATCCCCTGAATGCTCAGCGTCTCGGGTTTGCCCAGATGATAGTGAATGCGATCAATATCGAGTTGTACAGTGACATTGTTCGGTGCGGCAGAAGGTACGGCGAGATCCACCGGATCGGACGTAAATGCCGCATGTGCGGGGATGCGTGCGACGGTTTGACCCGTGGGCAAGGTCACCACGTTGGCGCCCAAGGCTTGTTTGAAGGATTGGGTGGTCAAGACGTTACCGTCGTTGTCGATCAACTTGTAGCGGATATCGGTGGAGGGGTTGTTGCCGTTGGCCTGCGCCGTTACTATTTCGATGTCGACGTCGCTGGTATTTTCTAATCGGAATGTCGCCTGGCCCGCACCACCGCGCGTGAGATTGGACGGGGATACCGCCAATGCCAGCGCGCTGTCTTGCGCCGCGATCGCCGTGTTGCGCACGATAGCGACCTTCTCGCCTTCGTTGGGCACGATCTCAAGTGTGCTGCTGAGCACCGCCGAATTGGGAATATCGGTGTAACCCCCGACCACCACACTGACAAGTTTGCTTTCCCCTACGGCCAGAGCAAAGACATCCGACTTCGTTTCGCGCGTGCCGATCTGGGCCTTCATGGTCATGCCGCTGATCGGATCCACCCCGCTGTTAGTCACTTGGTATTGCACGTTGTTCATCACATTGCGCAGCAACGGCGTACCCGCCACTTGCACCGCGTTAACCTTGGGCAAGGTTAAGGCACGGCTGATTTGCGCGCCGTTATTATCAAACGCCACCACGGTGTAACGGCGTGCGTCCCCCGCATAACCGGTGTCGGGGTAACTGAGACTTTGCAATGGGGCGACATTGAGTTTTTCCAAGGCCGTATCCGGTCCCAACAAGATGTCATAACCCGTCACGGCGGTGGGGTTGCTGTGTGTCCAACTGACGACCGGCAATTGTGTGTCGGTTTGCAGTACGCTGAGCGTGGCCACCGGTAATAACGAGAAATTAAGGTACGCCGAGTTGGAGACGACTGATTCATTGCCGGCGGCATCCAACGCGGTGACGACATAAGCGTGATCACTGGATGAGGGTTTGGCATCCACGGCAGTGCTCAGTGTGATGCCGGTTTTAATCGGCGTTAAGCCCACCGTGCTGGTGATGGTCGCGGTGTTGGCACGATACAAGTTGTAGGTGACCGCACCGCTTGCCGGAACCGACCAGGTGGCATGAATGCCGTTGCCCGCTAAGGATAAAGCTAACGCTGTTGGTGCCGAGGGCGCAACGGAATCCGCCGTGACATTGAGCGTTGCACTTTGGGTACTCAACGATTCCTGCGCGTTGGCCTGACGAATGGAGGCAATGGCATAACGATACAATCCATCCACCGTGGTGGTGTCGAGGTATTCCACGGCGAGCGGATCCGTCACGCGTAGGAACGCGCTTGCACTCGCCTCGCCCGGCGCCTGACGATAAAGTTGATAACCAATCGCATCGGTGACGCTCTTCCAATTAAGTTTGATCTTGCCTGCGGGTTGCGCCACGGCCGTGAAATCCAACGGGGTGCCCAATGGCGGTAGATTGCCTTGATACACCTGGAAATAGTTCGCGGCGGTGATGCTGGTGGCGACGTTGTCGAGATCATCCGCGCCACTGTAGGTGAACGACAGCGACTCAACGGCAGTTTGTCCGGCACTGGCCGGTAAGGTGAAGCTGGCGCGCCAGGCCAATGGCCCGGTTTGCGTCAATCCGCTGATGGGGATGGCCGTTGTTAAATTACTCGACAACACATAGTTCAGTTGTGGTGATGCAGCGGATTTGATGGCTTCGTTCAGTGTGAGATCCACCGTTACGGTCGCCGGTGTCGCGTTGCTGTTTCTGATCGGTGCGGTGGGTGTCACACTCAATTGCGTGAGGATCGGGCCTTGCGCATCAATGTTGATGCTCGCCCCCGCCGTCACCTCGGTGCCACGGTTGCCCACCACATCGCGTGCGGAGAACACGGCATAGGCCATGCCCGAGGGCATTCCAGGAACAATATTGAAGGAGCCACGGTATTCGGTGTCGGTGAACTTGGCGAGATTCACCGCGACCGGTGCGCCATTGGTCGGCGCGATACTTAAAAACGGTGCGGCTTGCAGCGCTTCACTGACTGTCACCACGACATCCACCCGACCCACGGCGATACGACCGGTGGCTGGATCGGTCTTGCCGGTTGGCGCGTAGGTGATCAGCGTGGCCTTGGGCAGTGTGTTATCGGACACCGCGATTGCTTCACTCGACGGATCACTGGGCGTGCCCAGGGTATTCACGGCCACGACGCGGTAGAAATACGTGCCATCGGTAGTGGGCAGATCATCCAACACGGTGGTGGTGGCGGTGATCAGCGTGGTGTTGACCTTGATCGCTTCGATAATATTGCTGAACGTGACACTCGAACGATACAGGTTATAGCCTGCCACTTTGCTGTCGAGTGTTTTGATCCAACTCAAGTGGATCTTGCCGGATGTCTGAGAAACCGCATTGAGTCCCAGCGGTGTCTGCGGGATGCTGGCATCCACGGTCACCTGCACGGCCGTGGTTAACGGACTGACGCCGCCACGATTCATAATTTGATCATAATTTGAAGCGGCAACTTGCACGCTGTTCACCCCATTGGTCAACACGATCGGCACGCTGTATTTACCGGTGGCATCCACGTCGATCGGACCGGCGATCTGCACAGCATTATTGTATGCAAGAACCTGCACGTAGGCTTCTGCGGTACCCGATACCGTCAACGCAGTTTGATTGGTCAGCAAACCCGTTACCGGACTGGTGATCGTCGGTGTGGCCGGGGAGGCCAATACCACGGTAATCGCCGTGATCGTCTCACTCATGTTACCTAACGAATCGTAACCCTGCACGCTCAGCGTGTGTGCACCGTTGGTGATGGTCAACAGATTCAGATATAGGCTATAGCCATCGGCGGCATTGGTATCAGTAAAGAGCAAAGCACCGTCTAACCGAAATTCGACGCGGCTGATGCCGCTTGGATCGCTCACCGTAATACTTAAGGCACCGGATTTCGTGAATGTGGCGCCATTCGTAACAACCGATCCACCCAATGATAGATTCGTCAAAACAGGACCAGTGATATCGGGTGGTGGTGGCGCAGCTTGCGCCACCAGGATGTTGCGTGTCGCAGTACTGCTGTGACCAACTGCATCGTAGGCAATGGCTTTTACGCTGTGGCTACCGTCGGGCACACCTGGGACATTCCAGAAATAACTATAAGGTGAGCTGGTATCCGTGGCCGCTAATTGGTTGTCCACATAAAACTCCACTCTGGCGATTCCCGATGCGTCACTTGCCGTTACGGAAACGGTGATCGCGCTGGTAACATAACTTCCTTCAGCGGGGTTAGTAATCGTCAGCGCGGGTCCCTGTGTGTCGTAAATAATTCCCTGCGGTAATGCGGCCGCTACAATGGTGCCTGTCGCATTACGATACTGCACGGATATCTGTTTGGTACCATCGCCTGCTGACAAGGTAAAGGGTACTGTTGCGATCATCGGCTGGAATGCCACGCCGGTAAAATCACTGCCTTCAATCACGCGATAATCTGTCGCATTACGGCAATACAGTTGGAGTGTGATGATTTGCTGATCGGTAAATACAGGATTGCCAGCAACGTTAAGGCTTGGATCGATCAGGGGCGCCGCCGCCAACCATGTGCCATAGCTCACACCAGAAGAAACCGCATCGCCTAATCCTGTCGGGTTGCCGGTGGTGTCTTTTGGACCGGAGGCTGCGCCCCACCAGTTACCGGTGGCAAGCACGGACGTAACCGGGGTGAGATTGGAAATACCCAACAAAGAATTACCTTGGATCTGTGAATGGCTGATCGTCGGCGTGGCGTTACTGATTTCCATGCCGGTGGTGTTGTTCAACAAACTCAGTCCAGTGAAGGTAACAGCGGAACCATCACTGACGCGCACCCCGGTGAGTGAATCCATGATTTGCAAATTCAACAGTGTCGGTGCAATTTTGCGGATATCCAAACCGATGGTGCTATAGCGGATCGTGCTGCCTTGCAATTTTGCCGACACGGCCGGTACCGAGGCTTCAATTTTGAGACCCGTCCAATCCCCTGCCGCCGGCAGTTGCGCAGTGATTCCCGTCTGCCCAGCTGCCGTATCATCTTTAATACTGGTGAAGGTAGACTGACGCCCGGTCTGCACATTGTCACGCACGACAATCCCGGCATTGGTGCCGAATTTAACCACCACACCGTCGTCAACGATTAATTCCGCTGCGTGTATCTGCCATGAACCAAAGCTCATGGCGAATACGGTGGCAAGCACACGGTGTAATAGCCAAGTGCGCTTCCCGTTGGCGTTAATCCCGATGTTATTGTTTATGCTCATGGTTGGTTTCTTCTTATCCGTGTGCGTGATCATGGCGTTACGGGCTCACTGTGATGACGGGGCTGGTCAATGGCGTAAAGTTGGTGGCACTGGTTGTAACGGTCGCCGCGCCCGCCGCGACACCGGTGACAGTGGCATAACCTGAGACAGAGGCGGCCGCTGGAATCGTCACAGTCGATGTCACGCTCGCAATACCCGGTGCGGAACTGATCACAGAGAGTGTCGTTGCATTTACTACCGTTTGGGAGCCCCCACCATACGCACCCGGGACAGCGACGCTCATATTAAAATTTGAGGATGCGGCCACTTTCAGGGTGGCGGGAGGAGCCGCATTGTAATACGCAAATGACGGCGTAATGACCGACACGGGCAGGTCGACCGACGCTGTGTAGCCCGTTGCGGTAGGGGTGATCGTGGTCGTGCCCACTCCAACACCAGTTACTGGCACAACAACAGAATAGGCATTGGCTGGGATCGTGACCGTGGCTGGAACATTACATATCGTCGCCGCGTTACAGGTGAGCGATACCGACAGCGCCGTGGTGGAACTGTAGTTAGCGCCATTGAGCGTACGGTAGACATAAATATAATTGCTATCGCGTAACCCATTACCAATAAGCGCAGTGTTATAGCCATTTCCTTGAGAACCAATATAGAAACCAAGACGTAAATCGGGTGGCGCTACTGACACGATACCGGATGTAACGGCCGCCCCGCCCGCTGGGAAGTCTGCCGTAACGGTATAACTGCCTGTTGTCGTTGGCATATCCACATATGTCGTGGGCGTGTTGGTGGCATTTACCGCCCAGGTTGTTTGTGTAATAAGATTACCCGCCGTGAGTGCATCATAGATCTGTGCAATTCCTGCTGGAGTGGCATTCGTAATACTGAGATTGACTAGCGAAGCCACCGTTGGTGTTTGGCTATAAGGGCTGTTAGCACCTGGCACATACGCACGCACCATAAAATCATCTCGTGCACTTAACGTATTGCGTGGTGTATCCAGATTTAGTATCTGCAATGTCGGCACAATGGTATTCACCGTAAATTTGTTTATCGGTGAAACGTAACCAGTAGCGACTGCATCAATTGTCACTGGAACACCGTTGGTAATATCCACCCCGGAAACAGTAAAGTTGACGCAACAATTGTTTGCCGGAATTACAACGCTAGCAGGCACACTTACCCTGGTCGAGTCACTGTTAGTCAACGTCACCATGAGTGGATCGGGACCATTGTAAAGAGCGCCATCTAACGCGCGAATCAAATAAATTTCATATAGATTAGTCGAAAGCCCCTTTCCTACAACAGTGGTCCGCGTTGATCCAGTGCTATAGCCAACTTTCATATCTAATCCAAGCGCTGGCGCGTTAACCGTTACCACGCCGGAAGCGTTGCTCGCGTTAACGGATGGCGCATCCGCCATAACAGTGTAGGTACCGGTTGTCGTTGGCTGTCCCACATAAATGATGGACGAAAAAGTGGCTACTGCTGCAACCGTAGTCTGCGCAGTCAAGTTCCCCGCCGTCGCAGCATCATATAGCTGTACTATCCCTGCGGTACTGGCATTGGTTACGCTCAAATTAACCGGGATGGCAGCAGCGGCTGTATGACTAGTTGGGAAAGAACTGCCTGGCACACTGGCATACACTTGGAAATCGTCTCGAGCGCTTAAGGTGTTTCGTACCGTAGCCAACCCACTGAACACCAGCGTAGGTGCAATCACATTCACCGGCATTTTGGTAGTCGGAGAGATATAACTGGAGGCTGTTGCATCCAAAGTAATGGAAACCCCGTTCGTCAAGTCTACGCCTGTTACTTGAATAGCAACCGAAGATTGATTAGCTGGAATAGTAACAGTGGTAGGTACTGTCGCCTTAGTAGGATCACTGCTGGTCAGTGTCACGGTCAATGGAATCGTTGCCGGATAGGCAACGCCATTCAAATAGCGATCCACATACAATTCACTGGAGTTGTAATACGAGTAATAGTATGTCGTTAAACCCTTACCTGCCGTCACGGACGTCGCGCCATTGTAGGTACGGAATCGTAATTCCACATTCGATGGGCTAACCGTTACGACCCCGGAAGTAACACTGGTATTCGAGGTCGGTATGCCCGCCGTTACGGTATAACTGCCGGTCACTGCGGGCTGGCCCACATACGCGGTAGCAGACGTTGATGCATCGACCGCAAACGTGGTTTGTGTAATCAGATTTCCCGCCGTGGCAGCATCATAAAACTGCACGATCCCTGTGGTACTGGCGTTAGTAACCGAGAGGTTCACGGGCGTGGCCGCGACCGCCGTCTGGAAGGTTGGCCAATTGCTACCCGGAACAGTGGCCTGAATATAAAAATCATCCCGGTTGCTGAGCGTGCTCCGCGCCGTGTCAAGGGAGACAAGTTGCAACGTGGGGGCAATGGTGTTGACCGGCATTTTGACGGCCGGAGACACATAATTGGTCGCCATGGCATCCAAACTGATGGGAACACCATTGGTCAAGTCGACACCTGTCACCTGTACTGCCAGTGACGCCGATCCAGCAGGGATAGTGATCGTGACCGGTACTGTTGCTTTGGTGGGATCGCTGCTTTGAAGCGTGACGACGAGGTTATCAGGGCCATAATAATATGACGTGTCCGTCATGCGTTCGACGTACAATTCACTTTGGTTATACCAACTAGTCAAATACGTCCGAAACCCTTTACCCACCGTCACCGATGTCGCGCCGTTAAAGGTGCGGAATCGCAAGGTGGGTTGGCCTGTGATCGTTATCGCTGCACTCGTGCCATTCAACCCCGGCGAGGATGCCGCCATGCTTGTTACACCTTTAGCGACACCCGTGAGGGTTGCCACCACGGTGCCACCGGAGGTTTGACCTTCGGGTATCAGGATAGTCGCGGGGGTGAGTGTTGCTATGGTTGGATCCGCACTGGTCAACACGATGCTCACCCCACCCGTCGGTGCGGGGCGTGAGATAAACACTGAAAATGGTTTACTGACGGTGGCCGGTAATGAAACAGCCCCGACCGGTGAGAACGTAATATTTACCGTGTCCACTGTAACCGCAGAGGAACCGGACTGGTAACCTGTGGACACGGCACTCAGGGTTGTGGTGCCAATGGCAACGCCCGTGACCGTCACATTCGCCAGTGTCTGGCCTTCGGCAATTGTGACGGAGGCCGGTACCGTGGCTGCAGCAGGATTACTGCTGTTCAACGCGATGGGCAACCCGCCCACCGGAGCTGGATCAGACAGTATGATCGCCATACTGCGCGACAGACCCGGTGAGATCAGTAAGGCCGAGGGCAGATTAATGGACAGTGGTCGGACCGTCATGGTACTGGTGCCACTTAAAAATCCGACGGTGCTCGCCGTCATGGTTGCGGTACCAATTCCGGTGGAGGTTGCTGTCACGGTGGCGGACGTGGCGCCTTGCGGAATCGTCACCGAAGCCGGGATCGTTGCCACGGCGGTATTCGAACTAACCAAGTTGATGATGATACCGCCAACGCCCGCGGGGGCGTTCGTTGCAACGGTCAGTTGTGCCGCTAATCCAATTCCGATCGTAGTTGAAGATGGTGTAATCGAAACCGTGGGTGGTGGTATGACGGTAAGAATCGATGCCGCACTGGTAAACCCGGTGTGACTCGCACTGATATTGGCCGTGCCATCCCCCACGCTGGTGACCGTAAACGACGCACTGTTTGTGCCGGCGGCAATGGTGACGCTGGCCGGGACGGTGGCCACCGTCGGCACCGTGCTAACGAGCGTAACAATAAGTCCACCGACGGGAGCCGGATACGGCATCGTCACGGTGAACGAACCAGTATTGCCACGCACCAACGATAATGTCGTGGGTGACAGTGTGAAATACGGCGCGATGGCGCTCAGCCCCGCCGTATTTGAAATAAAATAACTACCCGGTGTTGTTGCATCCGGTGTCTTGATGGTGATGGTATGCGCGCCTGCCGCAAGCAACGGAAGTGTCGCATTCACCGTCGAGGCAGTAACGAACGTCGTGGGTAAATCGGTCCCGTCCATCTGCACCAGCGAGGTGGCGGCAAAATTAATTCCGGTGACATTCAATGTGACACCGGTCTGACCGGCATACACCGACGTGGGTGTTAGCACGGTGATCTTCGGTTGCGTCCCCACCACCGTCAGCGCACTGACAAGTTGAACCTTGCCCGCCGCCACTTGTACATTCAGTGACTTGGCGCCCGCGATGGCTGCAGGACTTGCGGTGATGGAAAGCGGCACGGTGGTGCTCGTGGCGCCGGATAAGACTGTGACAATAAGGCCTGGATCATCAAATAGGATACTTTCCACGCCATCCAAACGTGTTCCGGTTAAATTTAAATTAATTGTTTCGCCGGGTTGAATGGTATTGGGATTCAACGCACCCAAACTTGGGCTCTGTCCCACCGAAATTACCCCGGATGACAATACGTAAGGAATGCCTTTGAGTTTCCAACTGGTTGTACCAACCACATCTCCGCTGGGAACGGAAATTCCATTGAGGGTGTTGCCACTGGCCTGGTTCCCCACACCCGTCGGCGAGGATTGCAGATCCATCGAAATAGCGGCGCCATTATTATTATTAATTGTCAGATGATTTAAGGTGGGCGACGCCGCCTGCAAGACCACGCCACTACCATACTTGACCTGGACATAGTCAAGCGTTGTCCCAACATCGACAGTCCCGTCCATGAAACGCACTTGTCCCCAGCCACCGGGAATGGGTGTGCCACCCGTGACATCACTCGTGGATGTCAACACGATCGGGGCAACTGGCGTGCCTCGGGCGACGAGGGATCCCGCCGCGACGATCAGATTGGTATTCGGAGAAAATCGAACCACCACGCCGGGCTCAATGGTCAACACCGCGCTGCTTTGAACAGTGACATCACCCGTCACCGTATACGGCGCCAGCGCGGCGGTCCAAACAGTATTAATCGTGATTGGGCCAGATACATTGGTGTTGGATGTGGGGGCAGGGACGCCAACCACAGCGCAAAGACCATTATAGCTAGCGATGGACGCAGGTATTAGCGGATAGTTGGTATGGCAGGCATCACAAGTTGTCGTTGCTGGTACCACGACGGCTGGGACACACAGGTTTACGTAGGCATTCGCTACGTTGACACCGGTGAGCGCGATAAGTGCAATGCCCGTGCTCAAGATAAATTGTTTCAATTTGAAATTAGTCATACGGCGATATTTCCTTAGCCAACTCCCTATCAGCGCAAGCTGTGTTTGGCTTGGCAATAACATGGCGTGCGAGGGTGCATTGTTAGTTTTCATATTCAGCATCATTTTGCGTTACCCATTAATTCATCGTTACTTCGAGACCATCACCCGCATAACTAAACCGCTGCGCGTTAAAGGCGTCTTTGGCCTCCGCAGTAATCCGCCGCATGGCGACATAGTGTGTCTGCTTTTCTTCGTAGGCCCCTTTCTGCGCATCGGCCAGCTGCCAGGCGCCGTGGGCATAGAATTCGGTCCAATTATGAAAGTCGGCGGGTTTGACGACCTCATTACCGGCGAAGACATACCCACCGATGGGTCGCGCCGGAATGCCTTGCGCGCGATACAACGCCGTGAGCAAATAGGCAAATTCGGTGCAGTCGCCTTTGCGTGTCGTCAAGGCGTAAAGGGCACCGCGATCTTCGGGAATATAACTATCGGCAAACACATGATCCGCCACCCAGGTATAGGCGGTTTTAGTGCTTTGCCCAGGTGCTGCCGCATCCTGCAACGATTTTGCAAGCGTGATCATTTGGGGATCGTTCGACTCGATGTGGTGTTCGGGTTTGATGAACCGATCGCCGGTTGTGGAAGATTCCGCAACCGGCGCCGCCGCCATCAACAAATCCACCGTCACGCTCACGACCCTCATGCCATAGGGCGGGAGATTGGCAATGTCAAAATGTAACATCTCATTGCCCAGATCATCCTGGCTGGTGGTATAGGCAAGATTGGATTGTATTTTTACTCGCCTCTGGTGCGCCGTGTGCGGGATCGGGGCGTAGGTCCAGAAGTCGGCTTTCGTCAGCAATTGTCCGGTGGTGTTTTTTAAGGTATAGCTATAGCGAATTTGTTTTGGAATCGTATACGCACCCTCGACGCGGGTTGCCGTGAGGGGAGTGGCGCTATCCGGTGCGGTGGTCGCGCAGCTCACCACCAGTAAACTGAAGGATGCCGATGCTATTATTAAATTCAATTTTAGCCGCGACATGCTGCAAACCGCTTGGGTTGATTCTGCTGATTCCAAATGGCGGTTTGTCGAAACACAAAGTCCTGATAGCCTTTGAGTCCGCTATCGAGGTATAACGATCCTTTCACGCCGGATTTCGCCAGGGGTTGTTCAAGGCGGTCATACAGATGGTCATCATCCGCGACGATGAGTACCCGCGCTTGTGGATTTTTCTTACGTGCTTGCAATACCTGCGCACGGATCCCCTCGACTTGTGTCTTTATACTGGTTTGTTTAATCGCAACCGTGTTGGCCGGTAACCATTGCCGTAGCTCTTTGCTCGCCCCTTTAGCGGAGATATCCACGACCAGCCAACCGGTATACAACCGCTCGGCAAATAATTCTGTTGGACTCATGCGGTTAAGACGCGCTTCAATCACCGCCTCTCCCATCAAGGGTTGCGTTGCGGCGGCCCACGCTTGAAGCCCGCCATTTAACACCGCTACCTGTTTGAAGCCGAGTTTTTTGAGTTCGACACACTGTGCCTCTAACTCCACGGAACTGCGACCGATATCGATCAGCATGACATTCGCCTTCTTGAGAAAAGCTTTGGTCTTGACGAGGTGCAGTGGAATGTTAATGGATTCGGGGATGTGCACGTATTGGTAATCCACCGGCGAACGCACATCGACAAACTGCACCGTGGGTTTTAGTCGCAGTTGCTGCGCCTCGCTCACTGACACTAAACAGGCCTGATCATGGTTCTGTGCTTTCGTTGGCAGAACAATTTTTTCCGTTTTCGCAGTCTCGGTTATAAGCGGGCAGTCAATGCCAGCTTTGCGGGTGGCGGGGGCGAGCAGTGGTTGCGAGTTCTTTTGGTTGGTTGAGGTGTCGACACCCAATGTGGCGGCGACAGCAGATGATCCGCTAGAGGCGATTATTATAAAAAATGGAATGAGTACAACCCAGTGGACTTTGTGAAAGGGAGATTTATTTTGACCGTGAATAAAGGGGCTTTGATGCGGGTGCGCGAAAAGTTGAAACACCGTATGCCACAGTGCAACGGACACTCCGTGTAACCGACACACCCCACCCTGTTGTTTAAGCACAATCGACATTCCCTTTCTCCCCAACGCGTTGTCGCGTTTTTTTACGAGGACGGCAACCGCTCCTTGTCCTCGTTCTCCTCCCTTCCCGTCTCAACCACTGATATCGGTTGAGTCTTGCTGCACACACCACGTCCGCTTTTTTTACCGTTGTAAACGGGTGAATCTTATTCGTTCTCATTTATCGTTGTTATTGTCGTCTGGGCGACATTACGCCAGCCCTTCGTTTACGTCAATAACTAAATGTCCAAAAAAATTCAATGCGGCGGATTATGCCTGCGTAACAAATCGACTCAGGGTGATGTCACTGTGTACTATGGGTGACTTCAATTCCATTTTGTACATTCAAGGTATACGCGCAACGCGCTAAATCAAATAGTTAGAATTTTTATTGATTGTAATACTCTAAAGATACTATGTAGGGGAAATCCTACGAAACATCTCGGACTATAATCAGAAATTGTTTTGGCATAACCAAAATAAATTAATGAGGCGAAAGTGGTATTCCACCCGGACGCACGACGGGTTGATAATCAAATACCCAATCCGCATACGTTTTCGCCGTTTCACATTTTTCCAGCCCCGCGGGGAAATTGGCTTTTTTTAACGGTGTGCCGTCACTCTGACTGGCCACGCCCGCGATGCCGCCATCCACTGCACGCACTAACAACCATTTTTCCTTACTGCGGGCAAACGGATCAGGATAAAGAGCGCGTAGGTAGTGTCGGTTGGGTGAACGTGGATCCGTTAACAAATCTTCCAGCGCTGTTGGGTATGTCTTGGTGGACTTGCCCGCTTCGTAATACTGGCGAATCGCTTGCTGATAGGCCTGACCGCGAAACAATAATTCCATTTCTTGCTCGCGCTTTAACACCTGTGAGGATTGAATGGTGGCGGTTTCCAGCACAATGCCCAGCGCCACAACGGCGACCAGCACCATCACATAAGTAAAGCCGCGCTGATTATTTCTTCGCTTCCCAACTGGTGATATCGGCGTTGTCACTCTCGCCTCCTTCTTTACCATCGGCACCATACGATAAGATTTCATAACCGCCGTTGCGTCCGGGGGCGCGATAGAGATAGGCGTTGCCCCAGGGATCGGACGGCAGCTCTTTTTTCAAATACGGGCCATTCCATTTGGATTCGGCCTCGGGGTGCGTGCGCAACGCGACTAAGCCCTGTTGCGTGGTGGGAAACTTACCGACATCCAGAAAATACGAATCCAGCCCCGTCATGAAATTTTCCATTTGTGCGCGGGCCACGGATTCTTTGGCGGGGTTGATCCGTTGATACAACACCGGACCCACCAAGGCCGCCAGCAAGCCGATGATGACCAACACGACGAGCAGTTCGGTTAAGGTAAATCCGTTTGTGTGCGGGCACCGCCGG
>Ga0315281_10002956_pt1 | contig 25041 bp, 21 predicted proteins | sample YL17G07_0_MG_FD_204540 | JGI IMG/M metagenome (GOLD analysis project Ga0315281, IMG submission 204540) | Sediment microbial communities from Yellowstone Lake, YNP, Wyoming, USA - YL17G07_0 | ecosystem: Environmental > Aquatic > Freshwater > Lake > Sediment | place: USA: Wyoming | collected... | reverse complement strand
ATAGAATCTCTTCAATCTTTCCTCTCATCCCACTTCCGCTGAGAAACTCGTTATAAGCCTCCGTGGTAACAGCAAAGCCGGGTGGGACTGGGATATCGGCTTTGATCAACTCACCAAGGCTGGCATTCTTGCCTCCTACGAGATGATGGGCTTCCTTCCCAGCTTTATCAAACCACAATGTATAAGGCATAACGAACTCCTTCCTCCCTTCACCCCATCTCTGCCTGCAGCAAATAAACATCAGAGGGGAGGGAAATCTACTTATTTTAGGATACCTTCTTGGAGAAGTAGATTACTTTGGATTCTCTTAGAACACTTCCATCTGGCGTCTTTTTTAGCCCACCCGTATAATGTGTGCCATCGCTCACCTCCTGTAACTGTCGCTCTCGTTTAAGCTCTCTCACCGCAATTTCTTGCATTCTCAGTGGATAGTCGCCTGTGACCTCAGCTAAGTTCTTAATTCTACCTCCTGTCCAGCCTAACTGATGCTCATTCGATAAGCATTGAAAAAATTCGATCACGTTACCTACGCAGAGATGTCGGAGCTCAATCACGGCGGCAGGGTTTAACCGAACACGTAGTAGAAAAAGCTCATTTGGTGAAAGAAACCTCTCCACAATAGCGATTATCTGAAACCGGCTCTCCCATGTTAAATATCTGATCAGGTCGGACTTTGGTGCAGTCAGCTTCGCAATGTTATCGAAAACGAGGACATGCTTTCTTTTGTCGTTCAAGTCAAGACTGACAATTCGAAATCGGCCGGATTTATACCCGATGGATTTGCGATTAAACTCCTGTTTTGGAAAAAATTCCTCTAACAGATCTTTGCATACTTTGCCGGGCGTCTCAGAGAAATCCACAAAAACGAACCGCCATTGGTCTTTCATCGTATCTGCTATATGTTTGATCAGGCTCGTCCGCCCCATTCCGTACTTCCCCGAAACGATTACATTCTTTCCTCCCTCCAGGGCCTCTTTGATCTGCCCCTTTTCTTTTCCCCGACCTACGAAATACATGCTTCTTCCTCTACTCGCACATTCTTGGTCAGAAAATAGACAAGGTCCTCAGCATCTTTTAAATTGCTTTCGTCAAATGGTATATCGAAATCAAGGGACACTTGCCCATGCGCAATCTCCAGTCGCAAAAAGGGCAAAAGCTTTCCATATATCCTTTTTTCACGCAAGATGGCTAACTTTAAAGCGTCAAAGAGGACACACGATACATTGACACCAAAGCTAAATAAATCAGGCCTGACGGGTGCCTCTTCTGTCGCAGAGATGAATCCGAAATTCCTGACCGCTTCTGATCGGTTCGAAGGGACCGTTGCTCTTGGAATGTGGCCACCACGAATTCTCCAGAAAGATCAAAAGGCTAATCCCATCATGGGGTAAAGAGATAGCCGCCAAACAGCAACATCAGAAACATGAGCGTTATGCAAGCGGCAATAAATCCAACCTGCCGGTGAGCATGACGTGCCGTTTCCACGACGCGGAGAATATCCGTTAAATCGTTAATCAGAACTTTTGCCGCTCTCTTGGCCATAGGGGAACTCCGCTCGACAAAAGATATTCCCACATCGGCTGATTTAAGAGCGACCACATCATTCGTTCCATCGCCGATCACGGCGACCCTGTGGCCTCTTTGTTGAAAAATCCTGGTGATGATCCCTTTCTGCGATGGTGATAACCTGGTAAATACGGAAACATATTCACATTGTCTCGCAACTTCAGAAAGCGCCATCTGCTCGATGTTTCTCCCTGTCAGGTAAAATTTTGCGGCATTCTCAATGCCGGTTTCCGCACCAATTCTCAGTGCCGTCTCCGTCCTGTCGCCGGTCAGGATCACATTTCTGATCCCTTTTTCACTCAGCTCACGCAAAACCGCTTTAGCATCCGGCTTCAGAGGATTTTCCAGTCGGAACAAACACAGGAACGTATAGCTCGAGGGAGGCTTTACGAAAGAGTTCTCACTGCAAGCCAAGGCAATGATTACACTGCCGTCATGACTCATCTCTTCCATCTTCACCCGAACCGCCGACAAAAACGAAAGGTCCAAGGATCTTTTTTCACCTAAAGGGGTCACATAACTATTGCACTTCTTCAAAAGAACCTCGGGATCTCCCTTGGCAAAATAAATCCGCTTTCCACTGTAAACGTGCTCGTAACCACAGGCCATGTATCTTTCTTCGGAATTGAAGGGTTTTTGATATATTCTTTGATACTGACGTAGGGATTCGTCAATGTTAACCCCATTTTCCTCTGCAAAGGACATCAAAGCGCGATCCAAGGGATTGGCGAGCGCCATAGTCTGGTGATATGCACGGTCGTGACAGAGGGTGCAGCCAATCATGATGATGTCCCATGTTTCGCGGTCCCTGACGCAGTCGCAAGAGGAATTTCCTCCGCCAAGATAAATCTCTTTTACCTTAATGTCCCGTGATGTGAGCACGCCCGTTTTATCAAAACAGAATACGTCAACTTTTGTTATGTCATCGAGAACCCCCTCATGGCGCAAAAAAATGTTGCGCTTAAACAGTTTTTTTTGCAGACGTCGCAGAACGAGGGATTTCAACAATTTATCATTCTGCAGCAGCAGAAGCAAAAAAGCCAGCAAGGCATATGAAATGTAGATTAGAGTGTGATCATCATAATATTTCAACCTAATCAGCAACGCAGGGACGAGAAGGAATAAGAGCACGAAATGACCCTTCTTAATCAACTGGATTTTTTCATCCTTGCTATATCGGCCGGACTGCTTTAATATCTTGCCATACTCCGTATCCTCACCCGCAGCGGTCACAACCCCTTTTCCGTGGCCCCGAAGCACGTGGCTCCCTTGAAATACCCGAACTTCGGCTTCCGGTTTGACACATTTCGGAACAGGCATGATTTCCCCTGCCAGTCCAAACTCATCCAACTCCAGGTGAAACGCCTCCAGTAGTTTCAAATCAGCAGGAACAATATCCCCTGTTTGTATCAGGACCAGGTCTCCCACTCGCAGGTCATCTGCGGCGATGTTGACAATCATGCCTTTTCTGACCGCTGCCGCCATGTCGCCTTTCAAGAGCTATCCCTCCCTAAAGGCGCTCGTGTATTGAGTAAAGAAACCGCCATGTAGCAGCCTGCGAAACCCCCCTCTGTCTATTCGAACGCCACTTTTTCAGAAATCTCTTCTCAACAGACATAGAAAAGATAAAGTAGAAAATTACAGACACCCACAACGACCATCATCGCGGGATAACATGCTTTGCAATAATACCCCCAACCGATCTTTTTGTCCGTCATCCGCTCATAAGTCGCTACAGCCACGACATTCGCTGAAGCCCCAATGGGAGTTCCATTCCCTCCGATATCGCTGCCCAAAGCGGTGGACCACACCAGGGGCAGAAGCGGAAAACCGAAGGCCGCACTCATATGTTTGAGGATGGGTGCCATCGTTGCCGCAAAAGGGACATTATCAACGATTGAAGACCCAAAGGCACTGATCCACAGGATGATTGACAGAGCGATGAAGAAGTTTCCTCCAGATACTTCATTCACCGCTGCTGCTGCCATTTTCAGGAGACCCACATGTTCCATTGCACCCACAATGATAAAAAGCCCTGCAAAGAAAATGATCGTAGGATAATCGATATTCAGCAACACCTTACTCATTTTGTAGCCCCCGAGAAGCATCGCAATTAATGCCCCGGTGAGCGCGCACGTTGCAACAGAAAGGTGGGCAATATGGTGCGTCACCAGTACGATCACCACATAAAAAAAGGCGATCAAACCAACAATGAAGAGCCGCCTGTCCCTAATTGCTTCTCTTGGATTTAAGGTATTGACCTGCTGCTCAAGCCATTGCGGATCTTGACGGAGCCTGCTTCTTGCTGAAAAGATCTCCCGCTTATAAAACCAGATAAAAAAGAGGGCATTGATGGTAAACCCGATCCAGGCAATCCCTCCTGTATTTTTCACAAAATCCATGAAGGAGAGTTGGAAATAGGTCCCCAAAATGACATTGGGAGGATCCCCAACCATCGTCGAGGCACCCCCAATATTCGCCGAACAGATCTCAGCAAAAATAAGAGGAAGGGGGTTGATCCCGATGATGTTTGATACTTCCACAGTCAACGTGGCCATAAAGAGCATCACAGTAATGCTGTCCACAAAGGCGGAAAGGAATCCAGCGATAAAAGGAAAAAGAATGAAGAGTTTGAGGGGGTCGAGTTTGACCCATTTGGCACTGTGAAGCCCTAACCATCGGAAGAAGCCCGATTCGCTCATCGTCTCGATGACCGTCATCATCCCGAAGACAAAGAGGATCGTCTCCCAGTTTTCATAGTGGAGGAGATCCTGAGGCGTTAGAATGAAGAGAAAGGCCAAAACCGCCCCGAAGATCGAAGCAATCGTCCGGCTCACCTTCTCCGAAATGATCAAACCGTAAGAAAGGATGAAGATTCCAAGGGCGATCCACTGCGGTGTCGTCATATCACCCCCAGAGGAATTGATTTCATAAATTTAGATAATCTAAACCCGATTATCTCAAACCCTTTTTCCCTACCCACTTTTCAATCGCTACCCACCATGAATTTTTCTCATCCCCCATATCCCGTGAAGTCGATCTCACTTTGGACATGAAGGTTTCCAATTCCGATCTCAAAAGCCTTAAATGCATTACCTGTGTGGTGAGGATGAACCGTCGCAACTCATCTTCATTCAGTAGATCTAAAACTCGTTTCAGATGAATCCGGCATAGTCCGTCCGTTGCTTCATATTCCTTCCGAAAGGACTTTTCAGGAATGAGGGTTTTAAATTCCTTTAAGAAAAAGCCTTCCCTCTCTGCAACATACTGGCAGACGGGGCAAATGATCTTACAATTTGATCCTGGAAATCCTCCCTCTATTTCTTGGATCTCTCGTTCGATCAGGTCCCTTGTCAGGACGGCGTTTACGAGAGGGCTCGACAATCGAGACATCTGATAAAAATGGAAGTTGCAATAACCATTTGTTGAGACCAGATCCCGGCGAACCTTTACGTCCTTTATTATCTGATACTGCAAGTTGGCCATATAATTGGTTTCGTCTTTGTCCAGCATGTGACAGATGAGACAACCTCTGTAGTTCAAGGCCTCCCGCAAAGACCGGTCCATTCGTTCCCCCTGTTCTAAGAAAGGCCCTTGTCCCCGATCCATACCGTCCTGGGTCGGAGTCACACAGTAGACTCCATCTCGCGAAGGATCAGTATCATCTCATTCAACGTCGGGTCCAAGATGTCTTTGGCTTCCGTTTTGACCTCTCCATACCCTCTCAGTCTATCGGACTTGATCTCCTCCAATTGAACAGAGAGGTAAACCGCAGTCGCTCTCGCAATCCAGCGCAGTACCCTTTCTGATGGTTTCAGGCCAAAAAGGCTTTTGAGAGAAATCAATCGGTCCATCAGGCATTCTATTTTTTGAATGAGCTTCTCTTTTTCGTCCAGGGTGAGGTCGTCAGTCACATGCAGAAATAGCCTCTCCCCCTCAGTCTTTAGTAAAAACCGCCTGAGAGACGTCAATTTGTTCTCTACCTCCCCTAACGCTGCAATAAGAGCTCTTTTATGGCTTGGATTCAGCATCGCTGTCTCCGTATATCCCCTAGGAAATTGGACCACCCTTTCAACTTCTATCACGTCGTCACAGCAGCTTGCTAATCCACTCAACAATGGTCTCGTAATTGTTTCAGCGCACCGGTATTATTGAAAATCATCCTGGTTCCTTTCTGATCAAAACGAACAGGGGCACAGAAGCCAATTGCATTACCACTGAGAATACAATGAGAGAGGGGATCGAGACATCGTAGAGAACGCCCATGAGGGCACTGCCTAAAAACCAGAACAAGCCGAAGACTGCATTAAAAATCCCGTAAGCTGTGCTTCGCTTATCCATTGGAACCATTCCTGCAATCGCAGCCCTCATGATGGATTCTTGCGCTCCCATGCCTACGCCCCACAGAGCCATTCCTATAAGAGCCAAATAAAACCCCCCTAAGAAGACCAGAGGAGCAAAAAGAGAGGAGAGCAATGAGACGACAATCAGAATTGAAAGACCTACTCGGTCAAAAAGGCGGCCAAAGAAAAGGGCTGAAAGGGCGTCAACCCCCATGGCAACCGCATAAAAAACAGGAATCCAGATTTTGGACACAATGGATAGTTTCTCAAAATGATAGGAGATGAGCGGGAAGTCCACATAGCCTGCCGCAATCAAAGAGACCGCAGCAAGATAGAGCCAGAAGATACGTGAAAAGCCCTTAGTTTTTAATTCAACGGTAGCCGCCTCCAAGTCACGGGGACGGGGGTAGAGCGCCCGTGCCACAAGAAGCACAGCCAACGCGAGAAGAGCTGGCACGAGCAGAATAGCAAAGCTTATCCGATAACCTCCATTAAGATATAGCACCGTGGCAACAATAAGCGGGCCGAGAATTGCGCCGATCTGATCCATTGCCTCATGCAATCCGAAACCCCAACCACGTCCTATGCTCTGGGTGGCATGCGAAAGCATGGCGTCACGCGAGGGGTTGCGAATCGCCTTTCCCATTCGTTCCGTAATCATGAGAAAGGCAGCAACCTCCCAGCTCCCTGCCAAGGCCAAAAGTGGAACAGCCAGGAGATTGATAAAATATCCAAACAATGTAACAGTCCAGTATTTTCCTGTCCGGTCACTGATATAGCCAGAGACAAGGCGCAGGGCGTACCCGATCAATTCCCCGAATCCCGCAATGATTCCCACCGCTGTCGCACTTGCCCCCAAGATGGCAAGGTATGGACCAGTGATGCTCCGAGCCCCTTCATAAGTCATATCCGCAAAGAGGCTTACAACTCCAAGAAGAACAACAAATTTCAAGGCCGTTCCCTTCGAAATCCCGTCCTGTTTCTCCGGTTCATTTTCGTTCGCAAAACTACGCATGTATAGCCTCGCTTTCCGTTTCAAGAATTCTTTTTGCCAACTCTTTTACGTTTGGACTGGGATCTTTCAATGCCTTTCTGATCGCCGCCAGAGCTTCTTTGTTTTTAACCCTGCCCAACGATTTCAAAGCAGCACCTCTCACCAAAAAAGACTTATGCTGCATCAAATGGATCAGAACGGGAAGCACTTTTTCTCCACCTATCTTTCCCAAAGCAAGTGCAATACCTTCGAGTAAAAATAGGTCTTTTGTTTTCTTGATCGCATCGTTCAGCGGTCTAACTGCCCGTCTGTCCCTTAATTCTCCAAGGATATAGGCGGCTCTGAGTCTGGTAGTCCTCTCGGAGTGGTTTAAGGCACCAATCAGTTTCTCAAAATAGCTCTGATGATCAAGAGGTTCAATATCTGTCTTGCATTCATGGCAGATCTTCTCATCTTCCTTCACACGAGACCAGCATTTCGGGCAATAAAAAATCAAGTCTCTCCTCCTCCCATCTTTTCTAAAAGAAGCAACCCCATAACCGCATGGAAGGTACTCTCAATAAATGGAAAACTGGCAGGAGCTCTACCGAACCCTCCACTCTTGGTCTGGCAGCCAAGAATATATTTCCGACAGAGATCAAGCTGCGTAGGGGAAGAGTTAAACTTCGATAAAATTTCAAGGGCACAATAAGTGTTTTCCATATAGGAGGTCGTTTCAGGATAAAACCCAAATCCTCCATCCCCATTCTGACATAATTGAACCCATCGAATGATTTGTTTTCTATCGAAGTTAATGTCGCGGTCCAATAAAATTGAGACCTTCTTTCGAAGGGTCTGCAAGTTCTCATTAGCTTGAAACTGAAAAGAAGACGAGGAACGTAATGGTTTCAAGGGTTGGCCAAGAAGTTTCTGAATTGCATCGGAAAAATACTGCGCGTCAAGAGTTCGCATTATAGACCAATCTCTATCGGCCAGATCAGTCAATTGGGGAGGCAATTTTATACTTAGAGACAGGTAGAGATAGAGAAGCATGTAAACTGCCCTTGAAAAACCAAATTCCTCGCAATTGATTTTCTTCAGATAGTTTGCTGTATTGTTTCGATCTACATCGATATTCAGTAGTTGTAAGGTCCGGATGGCGTAATATGTATCTTCAATATCAGGGTAAAGGTCAGGGACGAAACTGAACCCTCCCTCCTCCTTCTCACGTTCCTTGAGGTACTGGATGACTTTTGAGAGTTCAAACTGATCGTTTAACCGCTCAATCTCTTTTTTTAACATTTGAAGACCCTCATTTATCTTATATGATTCATCTCGTTTCCAAATACTTCCCTCTTTCCTGCGAACTGCTCTATCACCCTCCTCCAGGAATCCGTCTCGGAGCCTTTCGGCTCATTTGAGAATTGGTAAGCCCGTTTTCGGTCATATTCCCCGAGTTCGTAAGATAGGAATTTGTATTTTTGCAATTGTCTCTCTATCAGCCGTGGAAGGTTCGGATATTCTCCGAATGTTTCTATGATACGAACCAGATGCCTGATACAGATTCCAGAAGACTTTTCAAACTCCTGAGAAAACTCCTCCTCATCGATAAAATCTAAAAGTACCCCTTCATCGAACCGTTCATGCTCTTGAACTGCTTCACAGATGGGACAGGAAGCCTTATTGGTCCAAGAAGAAAGTATGGTGTTCAGGTATTTTTTCCAAGTTTTAAGTTTCAGCTTCTTATCTGAAGGACCCCTTGCCCTTATCCATTTCGATAGTTTTTCAATCTCAATATCAAGGAGTTGCTTGTAAATGATTGCAATGCCCGAATCGCTATTGCGAATCTCTGCACTCATCCAAGCATGCCAATTACAAAAACCTTTGGCCTTTATTAATCCCACGCGGGTTCCTCCATCCAATACCCGCTCATAATAAAGATTATCGAGGAACTTATAGGACAATTCTTTGACACGGTTGCAAAGAGGACAACCAGACGCTTTTAAGGCATCAAGCAACTCGAAATAGTCAATCCATTTGGCCCGTCTCTGCTCCACCTTGGTTTCTCCAAAAAAAAACTTCTACCGGTAACCCAGTAGAAGTTATCATTCCCCTTTAGATGGGGACGTTCAAGGCGAACTTCATCGCCAGTTTGTAAGATCATTTTATTTTAAGCATATGCCGTTGTCAAGATTTATCATGTCTAAAATATGAAACCCGCCATCTTTTCCACCAAGGTCTTGCACGATCGGGCGCGGGTGGGAAAAGTCTCCCTCTAGGTTTGGTTTCCAAAAACATTTTCAAAAATTTCTCGCACTTTGGATCGAACACCCTCGGTTTATTCTTCGGCCTTTGAAACCAAAAGAGGCAACTTCCTTCACACTGGGATTCCCTTTTCTTATGGGCTCCCTTCGGATCGAATGAAAAAAACCACTGACAAGCATAGTAACTTTTAACTTCATTCCCATTGAACACTCGAAAGGGAATGAGATGAAGGCATGTAGAGGGTCCTTTTGACATAGATGTGGGAATATCACAGGATTGACAGATTTGAATAATTCTTCCAGTATCCTCGCCTACAGTTCCAAGACGAAAATTTCCACCTGCTTGACATAGAATATGCTGTCCAATCCGATACTCACCCCTACCCTCTGGGTTGCTCGGGTCATCTGTGATCCGAAATTCGCAGTACTTTAAAGTTTGATTTTCAATAAATTCTTCTCCAAAAAGGACCCAAGTCAACGCTTTTCCATTGGTTTTGAACTGGGGACTAAATGAAGACAAGTTTACTTCAACCCCACCACACTCGAAATGACCAAATGCTTTCTTTTCCCTAAAAAAACCCCAGAGTTGATTTCTATTTACCATTTCAAGGCAAATAACACAGACCCCGCCGTTTAATCGCCAATTTCTTAAACAATTCTCACAAATTGAAATATTATTCTTCACCGAAAAAACCATTTCCCTTCTTGGAAAGGTTTTCTCGCAAACTTCGCAAGCCAATTCACTTCCCTGAAAAACCATCTTTGCCTCAAGAATAAAAAAACTTCTACCGGTGACCCAGTAGAAGTTATCAGTCCTGTTTCACAAAGGACGTTTTAAGACGAACTTCATCGCCTCTGCTGATTAACTTTCAGAGGTTATCTTCCATTGTCTTTCTCTTTCTAATTCCTCATCGGTCTCCCCGGTTTCAAATAACCGTTCATCACGCGGAAAAAGATCTTCTTGTGCAGCCCTGATAGATTCCCAACCCTGACGAAGATCAGGTGGTGAGACATCTGCAATCTTCTGAGATAGCTCTTCCCCAATAATTAGCTTTGTAAGGGAAATGACCGCCCGGGCTGCATCATCAGCCTGTTTTAAATCTTTTAAATTAGCCATCTTCATCACAGCCTCCAGAAATTCTTTTCTTGTCTTCATTACAATATCACCTCCTCGCTTTCCATAAAATAAAAAACTTCTACCAGAATTGAGTAGAAGTTATCAGCTCCATCACAGTGAAGCGATTAAAGGCGAACTTCATCACCAGAATTTTTAAGGTTACTTTCATTATTGAACGAAAAAAAATAAAAGTCAATCACTCAGTTCTTAAAAAAAATCTTAAAAAATTGACTTCTTTCACCTGTCTTAATGACCATAATTTTGTATCACTCTCCACATCCCATCTATATAACTCAATTATAACCCAATCTAACCGCAATGATATAATCAAAATCTTTAATAATTTCAACATGCTTAACGATATTCAAAGCTTAATATTCTTATTCAAAAATTTCGCTTGACAAAAAAAATCCATTATTTTAGTATCCCATTCGACATTGTGACTGTTGTCACATAAAGAATTTAACTAAAAATCCAATTACTAATAACCTCCAAAAATCATTTTTCCACAATCAAAAGAAGAGAAGGGGGGGATTCTTCAACTTAAATCTAAAATCGCTTGAAATTTAATGGATTAGAGCGTGCCAAGTAAAAGGTTTGAAACAATACAAAAAAGAAAGGAGGAGCAAAACACATGGGCTTCAATATTTCAAAAAAGTATAACGAGGCAGACCCAAGAAAGCTGGCAGATTGGCAAGTTGCGGATATAGCCGAAGAAACCATGCCCACTGTCGCCGAGTGGCAGGAGAAATTGGACCTTAAGAAGGAAGAAATCATCCCAATGGGGAGATTATGCAAACTCGATTTCATGAAGATTATCGATCGCCTAAAAAGTAAGCCAGACGGAAAGTACATTGAGGTGACAGCCATCACGCCTACCCCATTGGGAGAAGGAAAAACAACGACTGCCATGGGTTTAATGCAAGGACTCGGAAAAAGGGGAAAAAATGTTGGTGGTTGTATTCGTCAACCTTCAGGCGGCCCCACGATGAATATTAAGGGTACGGCTGCGGGAGGAGGAAAAGCCCTCCTCATTCCCATGACTGAATTCTCCTTGGGATTAACCGGTGACATCAATGATATTACAAATACCCACAACCTGGCCATGGTTGCTCTGAATGCCCGGATGCAGCACGAACGAAATTATGACGATGCTGAACTCGCCAAGCGGAAACTCAAACGGCTCGACATTGATCCCGCCAACATCGAGATGGGCTGGGTCATGGATTTTTGCGCCCAGGGTTTACGGAACATTATCATGGGTCTTGGGGGCAAGATGGATGGTTTTCTCATGCAATCCAAATTTGGGATTACAGTGAGCTCTGAACTCATGGCCATCCTCTCCATTGTGCGAGATCTTAAAGACCTTCGTGAGAGGCTTGGTAAAATCGTCGTAGCCTATGATAAGAAGGGAAAACCCATCACCACCACAGATCTTGAAGTGGCAGGTGCAATGTGTGCATGGATGCGGAATACGATTAATCCCACATTGATGATGACCACTGAATATCAGCCCTGTCTGGTTCACGCCGGCCCTTTTGCCAACATCGCTGTGGGGCAGTCCTCCATTATTGGGGACCGCATTGCCTTAAAAATGTTCGATTATCATATCACTGAGAGCGGTTTTGCCGCGGATATTGGCTTTGAAAAGTTCTGGAATGTGAAGTCACGGTTGAGCGGCCTCGTTCCCAATGTTTCAATTTTGACTGCTACGATCCGGGCTTTGAAGATGCATGGCGGCGGACCAGCCGTCGTGGCAGGACGACCTCTTCCTGACGAATATACGAAGGAAAATCTGGCCCTTCTTGAGAAAGGCATTGTCAATATGACCCACCTCATTGGGGTAATCAGGAAATCAGGAATCAGCCCAGTGGTCTGCATCAATTCATTCCACACTGACACCAAAGATGAGATCGCCTTAGTGCGAAAGTTTGCTGAACAGGCGGGAGCCCGTTGTGCAGTTTCAGAACACTGGCTCAAAGGTGGAGATGGCGCCCTTGAACTGGCCGATGTAGTCATGGAGGCATGCAAGGACAAACCAAATTTCAAATTCCTCTACCCGCTCGAGATGCCACTCAGGCAAAGGGTCGATACAATTGCCAAGGAAGTATACGGGGCCGATGGCGTTTCCTGGACTCCTGAGGCCGAAGCCAAGGCCAAACGGTTTGAAGCCGATCCTACAATGAAGGATTTCAACACCATGATGGTTAAAACCCACTTGAGTCTGACCCATGATCCAACCCGCAAGGGGGTGCCCAAAGGTTGGATCTTGCCAGTTCGTGACGTCTTGATCTTTGCCGGTGCGAAGTTCCTCTGCCCGATGACAGGGGCCATCAGCTTGATGCCAGGAACCAGTTCTGATCCTGCGTATCGAAGGGTTGATGTTGATGTGAATACCGGCAAAGTGACGGGGCTCTTCTAATAGAAGAGATACCATTCCTGATCACATCGTTTAGTGCAATTTCCCAGTCCCGCTTCTATCGAAATCGAGGCGGGACTGGGTTATAATTTGAAATATAATGCCGAAGCATAAAGTCACTTTCTATCCCAGTGAGAGAAAAATCCTGGTGGATGAGGAGGAGAACCTCCTTCAAGCCGCCATGGAGGCAGGAATTCATATCAATGCCTCCTGCGGCGGAAGTGCAACCTGTGGAAAGTGTAAAGTCAAAATCCTAAAGGGTGTCGTTGATTCCCCCAAACATCCAAAACTCAATCAGTGGGAATGTGATCAAGGATATCGTCTTGCCTGCCTGACACCAATTCGGGGTGATATCGACGTCGAGATCCCCATCGAATCACAGGTTGATAAATCCGTCCTTGCCCTCAAAGGCGATCGGGGGGCTCACAAATACCTCCTCTCTCCTCAGGACATTTACCAATTAGTTAAAGGATGGGAGGTAGACCCAGCAGTATTCAAAAGATATGTCGAGCTCGCCCCCCCCACTCTTAAGGATAATGTGAGCGATCTTACCCGTCTGATCAATGCGCTGGATCGACAGCACGGTATTGAAGGGATTTCTGCTGACTTCCGTGTGATCATGAAGTTGAGTCGCCTCCTTCGAGAATCGGACTGGAAGGTAACGGCTACACTGGTTCTGACAAAAAAGGGTTATAAACTGGTCAATGTGGAACCTGGGGACAACACCCATCAGAACTACTCGATAGTTATAGACATCGGAACAACGACCATCTTTGGTCAACTCCTCGACCTCAATGGATGCGTGGTTTATGCTTGTCCAGGTGGCATATGTGATGGATCCACCCTCTTCGCCTTAGCTGAAGCCTCGGATTACAATCCCCAGATCAGCTACGGAGAGGATGTCATCACACGGATTGTCTATTCCCAGAGGCCTGGAGGACTGAAAAAATTACAGGAGGTGGTTGTCTCCACCATTAACAAGATCATCCAGGAATTGCTCCAGATGAGCAAAATCGATCGGTCCCTGATCTCTCACCTGGTCATCGCGGGCAATACGACAATGACCCAACTTCTTTTAGGACTCGATCCAAAATATATTCGAGAAGCCCCTTATGTCCCAACAGCCAACTTCATTCCTCCGGTGAGGGCCGTCCACTTGGGAATCAATATCGGCGATCATGTCCACGTCTATATCTTTCCAATGGTAGCAAGTTATGTGGGCGGAGACATTGTGGCAGGGATTTTGGGCTCTGGGGTTTTTCAAAGGGAGACCCTCACCCTTTATATGGATATCGGTACCAATGGAGAGATCGTCCTCGGAAATAAGGATTGGCTGGCTAGTGTCTCCTGCTCTGCAGGCCCTGCCTTTGAAGGCGCAGGGATCAAATTCGGGATGAGGGCCACACGCGGAGCTATTGAAGAGGTGAGCATCAACCATCGAACTTATGAACCGATGATCCTCACCATTGGGAGGTCGAAACCCATCGGTATCTGCGGGTCAGGCCTGATTGATTCGGTGGCAGAGTTTTTGGAAACAGGGATGATTGATCAAAATGGAAAATTCCGAAGAGACCTCCCCACGGACCGCGTTCGAATAGGACCGGACGGTTACGAATATGTCCTTGCACAAAAAGAGGAGACTCTCATCCATGAGGACATTGTTCTGACCGAGATCGATATTGAAAATCTCATTCGTACCAAAGCGGCCATCTATGCCGGTTGTAAAGTTTTATTGAGTAGCGTTGGCGTGAGTTTTAAGGACCTTGAGCAATTCATTATTGCAGGTGGATTTGGTCGTCATCTCGATTTAGAAAAGGCGATCTTCATCGGTCTCCTTCCAGAGATCGATATCGAAAAATTTATCTTTGTCGGAAACGGCTCCTTGCTGGGGGCAAGGCTTCTCTCTTTCTCTAAGAACCTTCTAAAGGAGACGGAACGAATCGCTTTGATGATGACAAACCTCGAATTGAGCAACCACCCGGCTTTTATGAATGAATTCATCGCGGCGATGTTTCTCCCCCACACGGATTCCCCTGCTTTCCCCCAAGTGATGGAAAGGGTCTACCGGGTGAGAAGGGAAATTCGATCGGAGAGGATGGTTGAAGGACGGCTTTGAGCTTTACGATTGCAGTTTCAGGAAAAGGAGGAACGGGCAAAACGACCCTGGCTGGAATGATCATTCGCTTTCTCTTGGATAAAGGGAAAGGTCCAATTCTGGCGGTGGATGCGGATTCTAATTCGAACCTCAATGAGGTCTTGGGCGTGAAGATAAGCTCCACCATTGGCGATGCCCGCGAGGTAATGAAAAAGGATGTCCCCATTGGGATGACCAAGGACATCTGGTTTGAATATAAGGTTCAGGAGGCCCTGACCGAAGCTAAAGGGTTTGATCTCATCGCGATGGGACGTCCAGAGGGACCAGGTTGTTATTGTGCGGCGAATACCTTAGCGAGAAAATGTTTGGATATCTTGACTGGGAATTATCAATATATCGTAATCGATAATGAGGCGGGGATGGAACATTTCAGCCGACTGACTACTCGGGATGTGGATCTTCTCTTCATCATCTCGGATTCCAGTAAACGGGGTATCTTAACTGCTTCGCGGATCCGAGACCTGATCCATGAACTGGATCTCCGCATCGTTCGTGAGGTATTGGTCATCAATCGGGTTCAGGGTGAACCCGGTCCTGAAATCTATGAGGAAGTAAAAAAACAAAATCTCGAATTGGGAGGAATTCTCCCTATCGATGAAGAGATCTACCGATACGATTCCGAGGGTAAACCGACTTTTCAACTCCCTTTGGAGTCAAAGGCGGTTCAAGCTGCCAGGAAAATTTTTGAAAAATATATCCAATGACGAGTTACGAGTTATGAGTTATGAGTTATGAGTTATGAGTTAGAAGTAATTTAAAAATCTAAACGAGGGGAGGTAAAAGATGACGGCAAAATTAATCAATGGCAATGAAATCGCTCAACAGATTCGAGAGGAGCTGAAACAGGAAACGACCCGATTAAAAGAGAAGTACAATGTCGTCCCGGGTTTGGTCACCATTCTCGTGGGTGAAAACCCTGCTTCGGTGAGCTATGTGACGGCAAAACAGAAGACCTCCAAGGAGTTAGGGTTTTATTCGATTCAGGACAACCAACTTGCCACCATGAAGGAAGAGGAATTGCTTAAATTGATCGATAAATATAATAAGGATCCCAAGATCCACGGTATCCTCGTTCAGCTTCCTCTGCCCAAGCACATCAATGAAACAAAAATCCTTTATGCCATCGATCCGAAGAAGGATGTGGATGGGTTCCATCCGGTCAATGTTGGGAAATTGATGATCGGCGAGGCGGATTATCTTCCCTGCACCCCTGCTGGTATCCAGCAGCTTCTCATTCGAACCGGTGCAAAGATTGATGGTGCAGAGGTGGTCGTAGTAGGGAGATCGAACATCGTGGGAAAACCTATTGCCAACATCCTTCTGCAAAAACAGAAAGGGGCCAACGCAACCGTGACGATCTGCCATACCGGTACAAAAGATATGGCTTTCCATACGAAGAGGGCGGACATCCTCATCGTGGCTGCAGGAAAACCTAAGGCGGTCACTGCAGATATGGTCAAGGAAGGGGCAGTGGTCATTGATGTGGGTGTTAATCGAATTGGAATGACCCCTGAGGGAAAGGCGAAACTCTGCGGAGATGTTGACTTTGATGGAGTCAAAGAGAAGGCAAGCGCCATCACCCCTGTTCCAGGTGGAGTAGGGCCGATGACCATTACGATGTTGATGATGAATACAGTGAAAGCAGCCAAAGCGGCTGCTGGGATTACGAGTTAAGAGTTCAGAGTTCGGTAGGGAACGGTTTGGCTCCGCCCCCGAGGGGCTTCTGCCCCGGAGGGAAACCGTTCCGTACAGGAGTTCGGAGTTAAAAGAATCATTTTAATAAATTTCAATTAAAAAAGAGAAAGGAGGGTTCCTCGTGTCTGATCAAATGGAAGAAAAGGTAACTTTCGATGGAAAAAAGGTAAAAGTATTAGGCCCCACTTTTGAGGAGGGAAAACCCGAGACCCCCATCAACTGGAGGCAGAAGATGAGGAATCGGGATGAAATGCTCGCCTATCTCAAAACCGGGGAGCGCTATTGGTTCAGTGAGGAATGGTTCGGCAGTGAAAAACGAAAGACCAAGGCCTAAAAGGATAACCAGAGGGAGGTGAGTATCGTGGCATTTGAAATACAAAAAGTTACTTATACAGGAAAGATCAAAGAAGTCACATTGGGAAAAGGACCAAAGGCGGTGACCGTGGGTGGTGAAACATCTTATCCCTTTCATCTCTTCGAGGGAGCGATGCCCCATCCTCCTCGGATTGCTATGGAGGTTTATGATACGCCTCCAGAAGAATGGCCTGAAACGGCTTTGGAGCCCTTTAAGGATGTGGTCAATGATCCCGCGGCCTGGGCTAAAAAATGTGTTGAAAAATATGGGGCTGAGTTGATCGCTCTGCAACTCGTCAGCACAGATCCCAATGGCCTCAATCGCTCTGGCGATGAAGCAGCTCAGACAGCCAAAAAGGTGGCCGGTGCTGTGGATGTCCCTGTGATTGTATGGGGAAGCGGGAATGCCGATAAGGATACAGATGTTCTTCGAAAGGTCGCTGAAACATGTGATGGGATGAATCTTGTCATCGGGCCAGTGGTGGAAGGGAACTATAAACAAGTGGGCGCAGGAGCAATTGGATACAAACATACGGCGATTGCCTCCACTCCCATCGATATCAACCTGGCGAAACAGCTCAATATCCTCCTGGGAAATCTGGGCGTCCCGGACGGGCAGATCATTGTCGATCCGACCACAGGTGGGTTGGGATACGGAATTGAATATACCTATTCCGTGATGGAACGAGATCGGATGGCTGCCCTCACCCAACAGGATGAGAGACTCCAATTCCCCATCCTCTGCAATATGGCCAAGGAGGTCTGGAAGACGAAGGAGGCCAAGACAAAGACCGAAGATGCCCCCACATTAGGCGATGCCAAAAAGAGAGGGATCCTCATGGAGGCTGTTACCGCGACTGTCCTTCTATTAGCAGGGGCTGATGTTTTAGTGATGAGACACCCTGAGGCCATCAAACTGGTCCGGGAGATGATTGCCGACTTTACGGCTAAATGAATAAAAGGGAAGGACAATACAAGGAGGATAAAATGTCAGACTTAGAAAAGAAGAGTATTGATCCAGCAACGATTAAAATGTTGAAGAAGGCGAAGGCCGATGGATGTGAAACCATTTTCGACCGGGCTGATACGATGAAGCCCTGTCCCATCGGGGCAGAAGGAAGTTGTTGTAAAAACTGCGCTATGGGACCCTGCCGTGTTCCTGCTCCTAAAAAGAAGGGTGAGACCGGTGCGGAAAAGGCAAAACGAATGGGCCTCTGCGGCGCCACAGCAGAGACGATTTCTGCACGAAACTTCGCAAGGATGGTCGCTGCCGGGACAGCCGCCCATTCGGATCATGCCCGTGGCGTAGCCGAGGTTTTTCTGGCTACGGCCAAAGGCGAAGTTCCAGGATTTCAAATTAAGGATGAACAGAAACTTTACCAGGTGGCCATGGACTTCGGTGTTGAGATCGGTGACCGACCGGTCCAAGATATCGCCATTGACGTAGGTCATAAAGCCGTGGCTGAGTTCGGCCGTCAGGAAGGAGAAACCATCTTTGTGAAGAGAGCTCCTCTCAAGAGACAGGAGATCTGGAGGAACTTGGGAGTTACCCCCCGGGGAATCGATCGGGAGGTCGTAGAGTTGATGCACCGAACCCATATGGGAGTAGATCAGGATTATAAGAGCCTCCTGACTGCAGCTGCCCGAACAGCTCTTGCCGATGGTTGGGGAGGTTCGATGATCTCGACGGAGCTCCAAGACATCCTCTTTGGGAACCCGGTTCCTGTTTATGGTCAGATCAATCTGGGTGTATTGAAAAAGGACGAGGTCAATGTAGTGGTCCATGGCCATGAACCTCTGCTCCCCGAGATCATGGTCGGTGTGGTTCATGACCCAGAGATTCAGAAGGCGGCCAAATCTGTGGGAGCAAAAGGGATCAATTTGGTTGGAATGTGTTGTTCGGCTAATGAAATTTTAATGCGTCATGGTATCCCCGTGGCTGGAAACTTTCTCCAGCAGGAGTTGGCCATTGTCACGGGGGCTGTGGATGCCATGGTGGTCGATGTTCAGTGTGAGATGCAATCTCTGGCACAAGTGGCCAAGTGTTACCACACCAAACTGATCACCACCTCAGCCAAGGCGAAGATTGATGGGGCGATGCATATCGAATTTGAAGAACACAATGCCCCCAATGTAGCCAAAAGGATTTTAATGGAGGCCATCCGAAACTTTAAAAACCGGAAGCCCAATGTTGAAATCCCTTCTGACATCACGGATCAGATCGTTGGATTCAGTCATGAAACGATTAACTACTTGTTGGGCGGTGCTTACCGAGCCTCCTACCGACCCTTGAACGACAATATCATCAATGGCCGGATTCGAGGAATCGCCGGTGTGGTCGGCTGCAACAATGCCCGTGTCACTCATGACGATCCCAACCTGACCTTGATCAAAGAATTAATCAAGAACGATGTGATCGTCCTGACCACGGGTTGCGCTGCCATGACCTGCGGAAAGGCAGGACTCCTCACGCCCGAGGCAACAGACATCTACGCAGGCCAAGGCCTCGCCTCTGTCGGAAGAGTAGTTGGAATTCCCCCAGTCCTTCACATGGGCGCCTGTGTGGATAACAGCCGAATTCTGATGGCTGCCACCGCAGTGGTCAAAGATGGAGGGTTAGGCGATGACATCAGCGATCTTCCAGCAGCGGGGGCGGCTCTGGAGTGGATGAGTGAGAAGGCGATCGCCATTGGCCACTATTTTGTGGCTTCAGGGGTTTACACGGTATTTGGTACCACCTGGCCCACCACGGGAAGTGAAGAAGTGACCAAACTTCTCTTCGAAGAGTTTGAAAATACATTCAAGGGGAAATGGGGATTTGAACCCGATCCCTACAAGGCCGCCAAACTGATGATCGAACATATCGACAAGAAGAGGAAAGCCCTGGGCATTGACAAAACCAGAGAGCGCGTCCTCTTCGATATGGCCAAACGTCGTGAATTGGATGCTGCTTAATTAAATAAAAAAATACGTGACATCGTGGCTCGTGGTCCGTGTTTTATCGAATCACGAGTCACGCCACACGAATCACGAATAACGGAAGGAGGAATATAACGTGTCAAAAATCATTGCATCTGCAGCGATAAGAGGAGCTCATAAGATTGTCGAAAAAGCTGAAAAGAAATATGAGGAGGCGATTAAAAAGTGGGGACCCAATCAGGATGTGGGATTCCCCAATACTGCTTACTACCTACCCATCATCTACGCCATTTTGGGGGTTCCGGTTCAGAAACTCGGTGATATGAAACCCGTTTTGGATAGGGCCCGGTCCCTGTTGCCCCCGTTGGTGAAAGATAAGGTGAATCTTCCCTATTTAGGTCCTGCCCTTGATGCAGGGATGGCAACCTTTTTTGCCGAGGAGATCAGCGAGGCGATCCGCTACTTAGAGGATCCCAATTTCTATACGAAGCAGGAAGATCCTTTACCCAATAACATCTGGCTGGGAGCCGCTGACGATGTCATCTTCCGGAAGAGAGGAATTGAGTTTGTGGATGGAACAGCACCCGGATTTGCTGCGATTGCAGGGGCTGCACCCAGTCCGGAAATTGCCAAAAAGATCGCCATCGAGCTTCAGGAGAAAAACCTCTATGTCTTTATGTGTGCGGAGTTTGGAGGAAAACGTTTCTCTGAACAATTGGTGGAGGCAGGTGTTCAGATCGGCTGGCCAACTCGTCTGGTTTCCTTTGGACCTGACATCTCTGCAGCCGTCTTCGCCATCGGTTTTGCCTGTCGAGTAGCCATGGCTTTTGGAGGGATTAAACCAGGAGATTTTCGTAAAAATCTCATCTATAACAAAGACCGTACCTTTGCCTTTGTCATGCCCTTGGGGTACGTCAACGATGAATGGTATGCCAATGCCGCCGGCGCCATTAACTGGGGATTTCCCACGATCGCCGACACACCCATTCCTGAGATTTTACCCACCGGGGTATGCACTTATGAACATGTGGTCTCCAATGTGCCTCATGATCAGATTGTTCAGAGGTCAGTGGAAGTAAGAGGATTAAAGGTCACGGTCGCCGAAGTCCCCATTCCTGTCTCTTACGGTCCTGCCTTTGAAGGCGAAAGAGTCAGGGGTGAGGATATCTATTTAGAGTGCGGCGGAGGAAGAACCCACGCTGTGGAATGGGTCACCTCTAAGAACATGGATGAAGTGGAGGATGGAAAAGTAGAAGTCATTGGTCCAGACCTAGATAAAATACAACCGCCGGGACAACTTCCCCTTGCCATTGTCGCGGAAGTAGCAGGACGACAGATGCAAGAGGATTTCGAGCCAATCTTGGAACGTCAGATCCACCACCTGATTAACTATGCCCAAGGGATCATGCATATTGGTCAAAGGGATATTGCCTGGGTGCGAGTCGGTAAAGGAGCCGTGGATAAGGGATTTCGCCTCTCTCATCTTGGCAAGATCCTCCATGCAAAGTTCCATCAGGACTTTGGAGCCATCTTCGACAAAGTCCAGGTTAAAGTTTATACGGAACTTAAAGCGGTTGACGAAATGGTTGCCAAAGCAAAGGAGGTTTATAAAAAGAGGGATGCCCGCATTGAAGGGATGACTGATGAGACCACGGACATCTTTTACTCCTGTACCCTTTGCCAATCCTTTGCACCGAACCATGTTTGCGTCATCAGTCCAGAAAGAACAGGACTCTGCGGCGCTTACAACTGGATGGATTGCAAGGCTGCGTTCGAGATCAATCCTACCGGACCAAACCAACCCGTTCAGAAGGGGGAAATGATTGATACAAAATTTGGCCAGTGGAAAGGCGTGAATGAATTTGTATTTAAGGCCTCTCGTCAGAAGATCGACCACTACAACTTCTACAGTCTTGTCTACGATCCGATGACCACTTGCGGTTGTTGTGAATGCATTGCTGCCGTTCTCCCGATGTGCAATGGTGTGATGACCGTCAATCGAGATTATACGGGAATGAGTCCCTGCGGAATGAAGTTCACCACTCTGGCAGGTTCTGTCGGTGGCGGTGCCGTCACACCGGGTTTTGTAGGCCACAGTAAATACAATGTCACCCAGAGAAAGTGGCTGGTCGGAGACGGAGGAATCAAGCGATTGGTTTGGATGCCCAAGATTTTCAAAGAGGAGATTAAGGAACGGTTATTGAAACGCGCACAAGAGGTTGGGATCCCAAACTTAATTGATATGATTGCAGATGAAACCATTGGGACGACCGAGGATGAAATTCTTCCCTTCCTGACGGAGAAGAATCATCCCGCCCTCTCAATGGATCCGATTCTTGGGTAATGATAGATACGCATAGCGCATAGGCTGTAACTCAGCCCTTCAGGGCTGAGAAATCAGGGCTAAAGCCCTGAGATACAAAACGCTATGCGCTCTGCGCTTCGCGCTTAGCGACCTTTTGGAAAGGAGAGGATACCATGGGACTAACAGGAATCCAAATCTTCAAGATGTTACCAAAAACGAACTGCGGAGAGTGTGGCGTTCCAACCTGCCTCGCTTTTGCCATGAACTTGGCAGCCGGAAAAGTGGAATTAGCCTCCTGTCCCTATGTGTCAGAGGAGGCAAAGGCCATGCTCTCTGAGGCGGCGGCTCCGCCCATTCGACCTCTCGCCATTGGTGCGGGTGAAAATGTGGTCAAGATTGGTGGAGAAACGGTTTTATTCCGCCACGAAAAGACATTCGTCAACAAACCCGGTCTTGCCATTCTGATCAGTGATATCACGCCAGACGCTGAGGTCAATGCCCGCTTGAAACGATTCAGGGAATTGAAATATGAAAGGGTCGGCCTCACCTTGCGGCCAGAGATGGTTGCTATCAAGAATGAGTCCGGTGACTCTGGAAAATTCGAAGCCTTGATCAAAAAGGTGAAGGCTGAAACCGACGCTGCCCTCATCCTGATAAGCGACAAGGTGGACGCCTTAACCGCAGGAGTGAAGGCCTGTGCTGATCGTGTTCCATTGATCTACGCAGCCACCGATGGCAACAGCGATGCTTTAGCCAATCTGGCAAAGGAGAACAAATGCCCATTGGCGGTCAAAGCCGATAATCTCGACACCCTGATTGGACTTTCCGACAAACTGACTTCAGCAGGTTTAAAAGACCTTGTCATTGATTCTGGGGCGAGGACGCTTCGCAAAGCCTTTGAAGATCAAATCTATATCCGTAGGGCAGCCCTCATCCAAAAAAACCGCTCCCTTGGATTTCCAACGATTACTTTCCCCTGTGAAATGACGAAAGATCCATTGAAGGAGGCCTTGATTGCGGCAACCTTTATATCAAAATATGCAGGCATCATTGTTCTTTCTGACTTCCAGGGCGAAAGCATCTTTCCCCTTCTTGTGGAACGGTTGAACATTTATACTGATCCCCAGCGGCCCATGATGATGCAGCAAGGAATCTATCCCATTGGTACCCCAACAGAGGACTCTCCGGTCTTAATCACCACCAACTTCTCCCTGACCTATTTTATTGTCTCCGGTGAGGTTGAATCGAGTCGAGTGGCGAGCTGGCTTTTGGTGATGGATACCGAAGGCCTCTCTGTTCTGACCGCCTGGGCAGCAGGGAAATTCGTTGGCGATGCAATCGGTGCCTTCATCAAAAAGAGCGGCATCACAGAAAAAGTCAAACATCGCCGTGTGGTCATCCCTGGAGCCGTTGCAGCCGTGAGCGGAGACCTCGAAGAAGAATTGGGAGCCGGATGGGAGGTTAAGATCGGACCCAGGGAAGCCGCTCACATACCAGCCTTTCTTAAAATAGGAGCTTAAAATCTGAAATTAAAAGGATTCAAGGGGTCCAGGGTTCAAGGGATCAAGTGAAAAAATCCTCGAACCCTTAAACCTTCGAATCCTTGACCCCTCATAGAATTTATTGAAAGGAGAGTGGTTATGTTACGCGTTGGAGAAAATCTTAATGTGATGGTCAAGAAGATTGGAACCGCCATGAAAGACAGAGATCCTAAGCCCATTCAGGAGTTGGCCATTGCTGAAGCCAAAGCAGGCGTTGATTTCATTGATATCAATCTTGGACCTGCCCGCAAGGGCGGAGGAGAGTTAATGGAGTGGGTGGTCAAGACTGTCCAAGAGGTGGTCGATACTCCTCTTTACCTCGACACGATCAATGCAGAAGCCATTGAGGCTGGGCTCAAGGTTTACAAAAACAAAAAGGGAAAGGCTGTGATCAATTCGATCATGGCCCGTCCTGAAAGCATGGATGTAAAATTCCCTATCGCAGCAAAAAATAATGCAGGAGTGGTTGCCCTTCTCTGGGGCCCTTCCGGCCTTCCTCGAGATGCAGAAGAAAGAGGAGTGTTGGCTGCGGAATTGATGCAAAAGGCTTTAGAATTCGGGATTCCAGGTGAGGATGTATGGATGGACCCCATCGTCACCCCAGTGACGAGCCCACAAAGCCAAGTTCAGGTCCCCAGTTGTATCGAATTTATGAAGATGTTTAAGGACCTTCAAGAAATACTCCCTGGAATGAGATCAACCTGTGGTCTCTCCAATGTATCCAATGGAGCCCCAGAACACCTTAGGCCCATCCTCAATCAGACTTATATGATGATGCTCGAAAGATATGGCATGGCCTCTGCCATTGTCGACGCCTTTGACGAGGATCTTAAAAAATTTTCCTCGGGGGGGCGCCCAGATCTCCGAAAATTCGTCTACCGTGTCATGGACGGGGAGGAGATCAATCTCAAATCCTTGAGTAAAGAAGAAGCCGATTATGTGAAGACCACCAGAGTCTTGATCGCCAAAACCCTTTACTCTGATTCATGGCTGGAACTTTAAAGACTGGAATAATGGAATACTGGAATATTGGGCTTACAAAAGAAGCCTGGTTAGGCTTTGTAGTCCATCATTCCATTATTCCAATCTTCTATCATTCCATGTAGACGATATGAATAACAAAGGAGTGTGCAATTGGAAGAAAAGGATGTCCTGATCATCGGTGGGGGGATTTCTGGAATCACGGTGGCATTGGAGTTGGCCCAGTCTGGAATTCCTTCTACACTTATCGAAAAAGAACCTTCCTTGGGAGGACTCTCTGCTTCCTTCTGCTGTAAGGCCTCAGAGTCATGCAATAAGTGTTTTGCTTGTGTGGTGGACAAAAGGATTTCTGAGATTCATCAACGCCAGGACATTTCGATCATGACCCAAACGGAAGTGGTTGGCGTGA
>Ga0315281_10002955_pt1 | contig 25055 bp, 21 predicted proteins | sample YL17G07_0_MG_FD_204540 | JGI IMG/M metagenome (GOLD analysis project Ga0315281, IMG submission 204540) | Sediment microbial communities from Yellowstone Lake, YNP, Wyoming, USA - YL17G07_0 | ecosystem: Environmental > Aquatic > Freshwater > Lake > Sediment | place: USA: Wyoming | collected... | reverse complement strand
GCCGCTGTAGTCGTCAGTTGACTTCTTGCTCTCGCCCTCCACAAGGACCTCAACCGTCTGCCCGATCACCGTCAGGTTCTTCCTGAAAGAGATCTGGCGCTGGAGATCGATGACCTCGTTCAGGCGCTGAATCTTGACCTCCTCGGGAACGTCGTCCCCCATGTGCCAGGCTTTCGTATTCTCCCGCCGAGAGTAGCGGAACGTGAACGCACCGTCATACTCCACTTCCCGGAGGACTTCGAGCGTCATCCTGTGATCGTCATCGGTCTCCGTCGGGAAGCCGGCGATGATATCGGTCGAGAGGCTCACGTCCGGTACCATCACCCGAATCTTCTTCACGAGTTGCAGGTACTGATCCCGGGTGTAGGTACGGTTCATCAATTGCAGGATTCTGTCCGAGCCCGACTGCACGGGCAGATGAATGTACTTGCAGATATTGTCGTGGTCTGCGATGGCTCGAATGAGTCTCTCGGGCACGTCCCGTGGATGAGACGTCGTAAACCGAATCCGCATCGTCCGGTCGACGTTTGCCACGCTTGCCATGAGGTCGGCGAAGTCGTGTCTGCCGTCATTGTACGAGTTCACATTCTGCCCGAGCAAGGTCACCTCTTTGAAGCCGCGCGCGGAGAGGTGCTCGACCTCGCGCACAATGCTCGCAAGCGTACGACTCCGCTCGCGCCCCCGGGTGAACGGCACGACGCAGAAGGTGCAGAACTTATCACATCCCCGCATCACGGAGATCCAGGCACTAACGCCGTCCGTGCGGAGGGGGGTGATATCATCATAGTTCTCAATTCGCGACAGACGCACTGCAATCCCTCGCTCGCCCGCAATCGCGTTTTCGATGAGCTCGGGGAGCCGCCGATACTCGTCGGGACCGACGACGAGGTCCACGTGGCTTTCTGATTCTATCAGGTCCCGGCGAAGTCGCTCAGCCATGCAGCCCAGGACGCCGATCACCACGCTTGGATTTCGCCGCTTGTAGTGCTTGAGGTCGCCCAGCCGGCCGTACACCCTCTGCTCGGCATTCTCCCTCACCGCGCACGTGTTGACGAAGACGATGTCTGCCTGCGCAAGGTCATGAGTACGCTCGTACCCCGCTCCGGCCAGAATGCTCAGAACCACTTCGCTATCTGCGAGGTTCATCTGGCAGCCGTACGTCTCGAGGTAGATATGGCGCCGCGCGTTCATGAGATCAGCCTGTCTGCGGATCTCAAATGTAGTGAAAGAATGGCAGACAAGCAACCTACAATCGATGTCATTAATTTCTTTTAATACGAAAGGGAATCGTCAGCTTTGGCGCCGGCATCACCCTTTCGTTTGCCAAATAGTCAGTCGCCCCGTGGACAATAACCGTTGATTGAGGTGGGAAGGTATGGTATATTCAACTGAAACACAGGGAGGCAAAAGGCGGAGAAGGGCCCGTACGCCCGCGATATCTTCACCCAAGAATCTTAACAAACGAGGAAAAGCTATGACGACGTTACTTCAAGACATCAAGAAGAAGGCAAAACAACTGAAGCGGCACATCGTGCTGCCGGATGCAACGGATGAGCGCGCTATTCGCGCTGCGAGGATCTGCGTGGATGAAGACCTGGCGACAATCTCACTCGTGGGGAAAGAAGAAGAAATACGGGCGAAAGCGCGGGAAATCGGCATAAACCTGGTGAAGGTTCACGTTGTGGATCCGGAGAAGTCAGAGAAGCTGTCCGAGTTCACCAACATCTATTTCGCGCTGCGGAAGGAGAAGGGGATCCAGCGCGAGCAGGCGCAACAGACGATGCGCCGGCCTCTGTTCTTCGGAGCGACGATGGTGCGACAAGGGATGGCGGATGGGAGCGTTGCCGGCTCACTTTCAACGACGGGCGACGTTCTGCGTGCCGGCATCCAGGTGATCGGCGTGGCTGAGGGAATCAGCATCGCTTCGAGTTTCTTTCTGATGGTTTTTCCCCAGAAGACGTACACCTTCGCCGACTGCGCCGTGGTTCCCGATCCGACTGTGGAACAACTGGCAGACATCGCCATCGCTTCTGCGGAGAATCACAAAAAACTCACCGGAGAGGAGCCGCGCGTTGCAATGCTCTCGTTCTCGACGAAGGGGAGTGCGGAACATCCCTTTGTTGAAAAAGTCCAACAAGCCACGGCGGTTGTGAAGAAGAAGAAACCTCAGCTTGCCGTTGACGGGGAGCTGCAGGTTGACGCTGCGATCGTTCCATCTGTTGGTGAGAGGAAAGCTCCGGGCAGTCCCGTCGCCGGCAAGTCAAATGTTCTTGTTTTTCCAGACCTCGATGCCGGCAATATTGCGTACAAGATCGCGCAAAGGATGGGAGGAGCGGAGGCAATCGGGCCGGTCGTTCAGGGCCTCCGGAAACCCGCTTTCGACCTCTCGCGAGGGTGCAGTGTGGAGGACATCGTGAACGTCATTGCGATCAATGCGGTGATGGGCGCTGTGTGAAGGAATCCGATTCACAAGGAGGATCGACATCTCGGTTGCAGCACAGACCGTGGCACGTCGGGCCTCAACGGTGTCGATTTCTCGATCTCTATCGAGGCTTCATCGTCCTCCTGATGGTTGAGGGTCACGTGCTGCGCGCCCTACTGACGGAGGGCGCGCAGCGCTCGGCCCTGTTCGGATATCACGAGCTGCTTCACGGGATCGTGGGGCCCGGATTTCTCTTTGGTGCGGGCTTCGCCTTCGCCATCACGACTCAGAGGCGCTGGGAGCTGTTGACCTCGCTGACACCCGCCTTTTTCCGTCGCGTCGGACGAATGCTCCTCCTGATCGCAGTAGGCTACGCGCTCCATCTTCCTTATTTTTCACTCCGCAAAACCGTCGAGGTATCGAATCCTCAGGAATGGCATGCATTCCTCTCCTTCGACGTCCTGCAATGCATCGGCTTGACACTGCTGGGCTTGTGGCTGATGTTGGTCATTCTGCGGTCGGAGAAGGCGTTCATCCGTTCGATCGTGGCCCTTCTCTTTCTCATTGTCTACGCAACCCCCTTTTTCTGGTCACAGGAACTTACGGATCATCTCCCTCTGTTCGTCTCGCAGGCCCTCAATGGGCTCGGCGGTTCTCCGTTTCCACTTTTTCCCAATACCGGCTTTCTCTTAGCCGGGACAGTCGTTGCGTGGCAGTTCCTCCGGCACGCGCAAGCGGGGGACGAGGAGAAGTTCATCAAATACTTGTCGGTTCTGGGCTTCCTGCTTGTCGGAGCCGGTTATCTGATCGATTTGCTGCCATACGGTACCTATGCAGCCTATGACTTCTGGTTCACGAGTCCGAACTACTTCTGGATACGACTGGGCATTCTCTGCCTGCTCCTGAGCGGTCTCTGGCTCTTTGAAAGCCGTGTCGCCCATCGGGAGAGAGCGGATATCTGGATGCCAAATTGGTTGATCGTCCTGGGTGTCGAATCGTTCGTTGTTTATGTCGCCCACCTTCTCCTTCTCTACGGCTGGCTCCTCAATCCCCTGGACAACCTGAGATCGTGGTGGGGCTTTCAACTGAAACTCGGACCGGCGGTCGCTGTCTTCGTGGGGCTTACGATTGCGATGGTTCCGATTTCGCGGATTTGGCATCATCTCAAGAAGCGTCATCCGGTCTTTATGAGAGGCATCTACTGGTATCTCGGGCTCACCTTTGCCTATTATCTTCTCACAAATCCGTATTAGTGAGGCTGTGGGCAGGTCATTTGCAACTGCTCATTCTTTTCTGTATCATCGGGGCGATCCAACGCACTGCTTTCAAATTCACCGATTCTTCTCTCTACCGACATGGACCGGGCAGCTATGAAAATGAAACGAAAGCCATCAGCGGCATCTACAATCAAGCCGGCGGGCAAGCACAAGGAGCTTCCGATTCATGAACTTCGCTGGCGTTGTAATCCGAAATCCCTGGGGGCAAGGACCAGTTCCGAGATCAAGGCAAGCAGGGAGATCATCGGGCAGGAGCGAGCGCTTAGGGCGCTGCGTGTCGGGCTGGCCATGAAGCACTTCGGTTACAACATCTTCGTCACCGGTTTCTCCGGCACAGGGCGAACGACGACCATCAAGCGGATGCTGCGCGAGTTCGAGAGCAAACAGGGCGAGCTTCGCGATCACTGCTATGTCCACAATTTCAAGAACCCCGACATGCCACTCGCGATCGCCCTTCCGGCGGGCCAGGGTAAGGGGCTGAAGGACGACATGGGCAATTTCATTCGCGATTTGATGAGGAACATTCCGGCCCTCTACGAGAGCCACCGTTATCAAGAAGCGAGGAAAACCGTGCTCGGTCACTTCCAGGATCGACAGAAAAGCGTCCTGCTGGATTTTGAAAAGCGGGTGAAGGAGAAGGGTTTCGAGCTCGTTCAGGTGCAGGTGGGAAATCTGATGAGGCCTGACATCGTTCCGGTGGTCAGTGAGAAGGCGACAAGCTTCGATGAGATCGAGGCGCTCGTGCAGAAGGGGGAGTTCCCAAAGGAGCAATACGAAGCCTTGAGGGAAACGCAAGCAATACTCGAGAAACAAATGGCGACGGTCTTCCGCGAGCTGCGCAACATCGAAAAGAAAGTGCAGCAGTCGCTGGAGGAGATAGAGGAGCACTTAGTGATGCCCCTGGTTGACGAGGGCATCGACATCCTGAAGACCACATACGACAGCAACAAACTCCTTGCGTATCTCGAGGATGTGAGGGCAAACATCAAACAGAACCTCGAACGATTTCGCAAGCCGGCCCCGCCGGCGCCCTCCGTTGAGCAGGAGGAGGAACCGGACCCGGACGATTTCCTCGAGTACCAGGTGAACCTGCTGGTCGACAATTCCGAGGCGGAGCACATTCCCATCGTGATTGAAACGAACCCAAAGTACAAGAACATTTTTGGCACGGTGGAACGCGTCGTCGAAAAAGGAGGGGTCTGGAAGACAGATTTCATGCAGATCAAGGCAGGATCGCTGCTGCAGGCTGACGGGGGTTACCTTGTGCTGAACGCCCTCGACACGCTGATTGAGCCTGGGGTCTGGCAGGATCTCAAACGGACGCTGCGCACGGAAAAAGGTGAAATCCATACGTTCGAACCGATGTATGGCTTTGCGCCGACGGGCATGAAGCCGGAGGCGATCGACTTAAACGTCAAGGTGATCATGATCGGTGACGCCGAGATCTATCAACTGCTGTACCTGCGCGACGACGATTTCAAGAAGATCTTCAAGATCCGCGCGGATTTCGACTATGAGATGCCCAAGGATGCCGGGTCCATTGGCCAGTACCTGGGGTTCATCAAGATGGTCAGTGAGGATGAGAAACTGAAGGCGTCCGATCAGGGGGCTATGGCATCGCTCATCGAGTTCGGTGTTCGTCTCTCCGGACATCAGAACAAGCTGTCGACTCGGTTCAACATCATTGCGGATGTCGTGCGGGAGGCGAACTATTGGGCTGGAGAGGAAGGGGCCAAGATTGTTTCATCGAAACACGTCAGGAAGGCGATCGAGGAACGGATCTACCGCGTCAAGCTCATCGAAGACAAGATTCAGGAGATGATCGACGAGGGCACGCTGATGATCGATACCGAAGGGGCTGTGGTCGGCCAGGTGAACGGCCTGTCCGTGTACGACACGGGCGAGCATGCGTTCGGGAAGCCGTCGCGCATCACGGCGAAAACAGCCCTCGGCCGCGCCGGCGTGATCAACATCGAGCGCGAGGCCGAGATGAGCGGGCCGACGCATAATAAGGGCGTGGCGATTCTCAGCGGCTTGTTGCGGAGCAAGTTCGCGCAGGATAAGCCCCTCATCATGAGCGCGAGCATCACATTTGAGCAATCGTACGGCGGCGTCGATGGTGACAGTGCGTCCTCGACGGAGATCTATGCGATCCTCTCCAGCCTCGCCGAGGTTCCGCTACGCCAGGATATCGCGGTCACCGGCTCGGTGAATCAGAAAGGTGAAATACAGCCGATCGGCGGTGTCGATCTGAAGATCGAGGGATTCTTCGACACTTGTAAGGCGCGCGGCCTGACGGGGAAACAAGGAGTCATCATCCCTCCTCAAAATGTGAGAGACCTGATGCTGAGGGAGGATGTGATCGAGGCGGTGAGGGAAAGGAAATTCCATATTTACGCCGTCTCGACTGTCGATCAGGGAATTGAGATCCTCTCGGGCAAGAAGGCGGGCGCTCAACGGCCCGATGGCTCGTTCGAGCCGGGCACCATCTATTGTCTTGTGAACCAGAAGCTGTGCAACTATGCCGAGGAGTGGAAAAAGTTTGAGGCGGGGAAGGATTGAGAGGGAGGCCTTTCCCCCTCCCCACGTTCCGGAGAGAGTCAACGAGCGCAGCGGTCCCTCGTGCAAGACCCGCGGGCGAGACGACCGGCTCTGCAGATCTTCCCTCGGGCTGCGCTCCTCCTGAAGAAAAAGCCGACGCTCTGCATGCTGCGCATGTATTTCATCCCCTGATCTCGCGCACGACCGTTCCGGGGTGCTTCCCGACATCATTGGCTCGGAAATCCCTTCTTGCTTTTCGCTTCCCGATTTCTCATATTGCCTGAGAGTGAAGCCCGAGGCTGAGTTTTCCTCTTTCAGACTCAGAATTGGCAAAACGTGTCGGACCATCAATGAAGTGACGAATTCCTTGGTAACTCGTGACGTCAAGATTGCGCGGAGAACCTGGACGCTGCCGCAAGCGCTTCAATACTGCGAGCGCTTGACGTACGACCACTATGAGAATTTCCCCGTAGCGTCCCTGTTCATCCCGAAGGACAAACGGCGCTATATCTGCGCGATCTACTCATTTGCTCGCGTCGCCGACAATTACGCCGATGAACCGGGCCTCACGCCCGCTGAACGCATCGAAAGCCTCAATGACTGGGAAGAACAACTGTTCGATTGTTACCGGGGGGAGGCTCACCATCCGGTCTTCGTTGCCTTGCGTGAGACCGTTGAGCGCTTCCAGATCCCCCACGAATTGTTCCGGGACCTCTTGCTGGCATTCCGCTCGGACGTCACGACCCACCGGTACGAGACCTTTGACGATGTGCTCGGGTACTGCGAGAATTCGGCAAATCCCATCGGCCGGCTGATGCTCCTGCTCTTCAACTACAGGAGTGAATCGATGTTGCTGCAATCCGATTTCATCTGCACGGGGCTGCAGCTTGCCAATTTCTGGCAAGATGTCTCCGTCGACCTTCTGAAGGACCGGGTGTACATTCCGACCGATGACATCCGTGAATTTGGATATTCTGAGGAGGAGTTGTTCCAACATCGAGTCACGCAGGGATTCAGGGATCTGATGTGTTTCGAGCTGGATCGGACCGAGCGGATATTTCGCGAAGGGAAACCGCTTCTGCTCGAGGTCGGAACGGATGTCGCTCTGGAGCTCCGGCTGACCTGGAACGGCGGCATGAAGATTTTGAAGAAAATCGAGCAGGCGGGCTTCGATGTGCTGAATCACCGCCCACGACTGACACTGGTTAATAAGGCGTCGCTCTTGCTCTCGTCCCTCTTTCAATAATTGACCGTGGCAGCGCATACCGTCGATATGATCCTGCCAGAGATCTCGGAAGCTCGGAAGAGCAACTTCTTCTTTTCGATCCTGTTGCTCCCTCCGCCGAAGCGAGAGGCGATCGAGACCATCTACGCGTTCTGCCGGTACACCGATGATATCGTTGACGACGAGGCGGATGTGAAGGAGAAGCACAAGCGCCTCTTGATCTGGAATATGGAGCTGCAACGCGCTCTTCTGGGTGTCTCGCGCTTCGCTCTCCTGAACAGGCTGGGAACCGTCATCCGTAAGTTCAACATCCCCGTCGAGCACTTCAATGATCTGCTTAAGGGGATGGAGATGGATCTGGCGAAGAATCGCTACGAGACCTTCGACGAGCTTCGGGAATACTGCTATCGCGCCGCGTCCACCGTGGGATTGATCTGCGCGGAGGTGTTCGGCTACCACCACGACCGCACCAAACAATACGCCATCAATCTGGGCATCGCCCTGCAGCTTACGAACATTTTGCGCGACATCAAGAGCGACGCGAGGAGGGGTCGCATCTATCTCCCTGCGGAGGATCTGGAGAAGTTCGGATATGCCGAAGAGGAGCTCGTGAATTCGGTGTACAACGACCGGTTCAAGGCGCTGATGAAATTCGAATGCGATCGAGCCCACGAGTTCTTCCGGAAGGCGAAGAGGTGCCTGGCGGAAGAGGACAAGGCGCTGTTCTACGCCGCCCGCGCGATGGGAAATATCTACTATCTGCTCTTGCTGCGCATTGAGCGGGCGAACTACGACATCTTCTCAAAGCGCATCCGTCTTACCTCGCCAACGAAGTTCCTTGTCGCGATGCTGCTTCGACTCCGGAATAGGCTTCCGAAGAACTTCCATCGTTACATCCGCACCGAGCTTCCCGCCTGAGCGCACATACTCCATTCTGATGAAACACGATGTGATCATTATCGGCGGCGGCCTCAGCGGACTGAGCGCAGCCGTCGAGCTGGCATCACGTGGAATCCCCGCGCTTGTGCTCGAGGCACGGCAGTACCTCGGTGGCCGGACCCGCTCGTTCGTCGATGAAACCACCGGCGATGTCATCGACAACGGTCAGCACCTGATGATGGGATGCTACAGAGAAACTCGCCGGTTGCTGAAGACCATCGGTGCCGATCATCTCGCGACGCTCCAGCCAAACCTGCACATCGATTTCCTACATCCCGAGAAAGGATTTTCGTCCCTCTTGTGTCCGCCTCTGCCTGCGCCATTCCATGTGCTCGTGGGGTTGCTCGGACTCAAGAGCCTCTCGCTGACGGATCGCCTGAAGCTCGTCAGGGTCGGGCTGGAGCTGCTGAGGAACCCGGCGAAGGTTGAGAGGAAGCTGGGACCAATGACGGTGGAGCAGTGGTTGACCAGTTTGGGCCAACCAGTCGAGAACAGGAAGTACCTCTGGAATGTGATCGCAATCGGAAGTCTGAACGACGACCCGAAGATTGTCTCGGCTCTGCTTTTTTATCGGGTCTTGCACGCCGCATTTTTTGGACGGAGACAAAACTCCTCGATGCTGGTGCCGACGGTCGGACTGAGTGAACTCTTCGTCGAGCCGAGCGTGCGCTATCTCGATTCGCACAGCAGCAGGGCGAAAACCGGCTGTGCCGTTGAGGAGCTGTTGTCTGAACGAGACCGAGTTCTTGCAGCTCGCTGTGCGGACAGTGTGACACGCGGCGCGAAAGCCTTCGTTGTTGCTCTTCCCCACCACGCGTTCGTAGATCTCGTCACCGCGAGCAAAGGCCTCCATGGCCAAACCTTCCACAACGTTGAAGCATTCGAGTCGTCCCCGATCGTGACCATCAATCTTTGGCTGGACCGAAGAGTGATCGAGCAGGAGTTCGTTGCTCTGCTGGACTCGCGCGTCCAGTGGATCTTCAACAGGACCAGAATGTTGAGACTGCCGGCGAGGTCGGGACAATACCTCTCCCTAGTGATCAGCGGGGCAGGTCCGTTTGTGGAAATGGAGAAAGAGGAGATGGTTGCCCTGGCAATGGAAGACCTGCGAACAGCGTTGCCGGAAGCTCGGGCTGCGAAGGTCGTTCATTCGCTGGTCATAAAAGAGAAACGTGCGACGTTCTCTCCCAAACCAGACATTGAAATGCTGCGCCCTCCCGCTGAGACCGGCTTTGAGAATCTCTTCCTTGCTGGTGACTGGACGGCCACAGGATTTCCCGCAACCATTGAGGGTGCCGTGATGAGCGGTAGGAAGGCTGCGACGATGGCTGAGAGATATCTGGAACAGACAGGCCGGGTTCAGCCGCAAGCGGGTTGAGGTGACATCCTCTGGCTCCTACCATCTGCCACCAATGAGCGCGTGGCCGCACGCTTTCTCTCCTCGCCACTCGATACTTCCTACTCACCTACTTCTTCCTTCACTGCTTTCTTCCTCCACCGCTTTCTTACATCATTCCCTGCGGATCCACATCGATCGACATCTGCACGCTTCTGTTCTTCCCCAATGCTGAGGCCTGATACTGTTCCCTCGCTTTCAGCAGTGCGGCACGAAGGTGGCTGCCTCCCGGATCGGTGTTCTTCAGGTCTTTGACGATGATATGTTTTCGGTACTGGTTCTTGATCCTCGGGATGGCTGCATCAGCCGGTCCGAGGACGGTGAAGAAGCGACCGGAGTGTGGGATCAACAACTCTGCGAATTTCTTCGCATGGTGTTCTACTTCGTCTTCCTTCTCGCCTTTGAATTCGAGGAGCACGATCCGGGAGAACGGAGGATAATCAAGCTCTCGGCGATACTCCAGCTCCTCGTGGTAGAACCCGGGGAAGTCGTGCGTTGCAGCGTGCTTGAGGCTGTAGTGATCGGGCTGTAGCGTCTGAATGATCACCTCGCCGGCGAGATCGCTGCGTCCGGCTCGTCCGGCAACCTGTGTGAGCAGCTGAAATGTGCGCTCGGAAGACCGGAAGTCCGGCAGAAGCATCTGCGTGTCGGCGGAGATGACGCCGACGAGCGTCACACGCCGGAAATCCAGACCTTTCGCCACCATCTGCGTCCCGAGCAGGATATCCGCCTTGCCGGTGCCGAACTGCGTCAGGATGCGGTCGTGCGCGCCCTTGCGGCTGGTTGTATCCAGGTCCATCCGGAGAACCCTTGCCCCCGGGAGCAGCTCCTGCAGCTCCTCCTCCACCTGCTGTGTTCCGAAGGCGTGGAACCGAATATCAACGCCCCCACACTTGGGGCAGACGGTCGGAGGTGTCTTAACGAAGCCGCAATAATGACACCGGAGGTGTTTCTTTGTGGCGTGAAATGTGAGCGTGACTTCGCAGTTCTCACATCGTTCCACGTAGCCGCAGTCAAAGCATTCGACGACGTGAGAAAAGCCGCGGCGATTTTGAAGCAAAATGATCCCCTGGTTCTTTCGGAGGCGGTCTTGAATCTGTTCCCTCAGGAGTCTTGAGATGGAGAGGAGAGGAAGCTTCCTGGGAAACTCGATTCCCTTCTCCTTTATTTCCTTTTTCAAGTCCGCAAACGATTGTTTGCGCTCCCGGGTCATATCGACGATCTCGACCTTCGGCAGCCGTGCCTCGTCGACGCGCTCGGGCAGCTGGAGCATTTCATACTTTCCGCTCAGCGCGTTGTGGTAGCTCTCTGCGGAGGGCGTCGCTGAGCCGAGGATGACGACTGCGTTGATGCTGGCCGCGCGCACGATGGCCACATCCCGTGCATTGTACCGGGGCGGGGAGTCGAACTGCTTGTAGGATGCCTCGTGCTCCTCGTCTACCACGATGAGGCCGATGTTCTCGAGCGGGGCGAAGATCGCCGATCGCGGTCCGATCACAATCTTGATCTTCCCCTGATGCGCAAGCCTCCACGCGTCATACCGCTCCCCGACGGACATTTGGCTGTGCATGACTGCCACATCGTCATCGAAATGAGCTTTGAACCGCCGGACAGTCTGAGGAGTGAGAGAGATCTCGGGGACCAGGACGATAGCGGTTTTCCCGGCCGGCACGATGGATCGGATCGCCTCGATGTAGACTTGAGTCTTTCCACTGCCCGTGATGCCGTGGAGGAGAAAGGTCTTGTACGTTCCGCTTTGAAGAGCTCCCTGTATTCGCTCCAGAGCGCGTCCTTGATGCATGTTGAGTTCGAAGCGCGGTTCCGGTCCGACCGGCTCGTACTCGCTCTTCCGGACCACCTCGCGTTCCGTGACTCTTACAAGACCCTTTTTCTGCAGCGACTTCAATGTGGAGAGCGCTACGCCGAGTTGTTTGAGGACAATCTGGACTTGGAGCGGCTCCGCTGCTCGAGAGACCGCGTCAAGCAGCTTCTGCTGGTTTGCGGTGAGATGATTGGTCTTCTTCTCGTCCGACGTGCTCGCTTTGTGGAGCACAGCTCTTCCGCGATCGGTAGCTGCTATGGCCTTCTCGGTCTTGGGCTTTGCTTTGGGCTTAGTCGTCTCCTTCAGGCTGATCCAACCGCGCTGCTCCATCTGATGGAGGAGCGCGTGGATGCTGCGCGCTCGCGTTCTTTTTTCAAGCTGGGAGACGCTGAGTTCCTTTGCTTGCTGCAAGGCGACGAGGGCTGCATGCTGCTTCGGCGCGGCTCGCTTTGTTTCCTCGAGCAGCGGTCCGATGTCTTCAATGGCCAGCAGCACACGTTGCGTGCTTTCCATCGTGAGACCCTGCGGCGTGGCGGCCTTGAGCACTTCTCCCCACGGGGCAAAGTAGTACTCGGACATCCAGCGCGTGAGCTTCAGCATCTCTCCTGAAAACGTCGGTTCGGCGTCAAGGATGTCGAGCAGGGGCTTCAGTCCGCTCACGGTGGTGGCGGCGGGGAAGCCGACGATCACGCCTGAGAGTTTCTTCTTGCCGAACGGAACGAGGACGCGAGATCCGGCCTTTGCGAGCGGCTGATATTCCGGAGGAACAAGGTAGGTGAAGATCCGGTCGATGGGGACCGGCAGGGCGATATCGACAAGGAATTGTTGCATCGGTCCATGGACTCAACGGATCAACGAGCCAATTCTCTTTCAATGATCCTGTAGACTTCCATCAACGGCAGATTCTTTTCGACTGCGATGCGCCTGCATTCCTCGTACTCGGGGATGAGCCTCTCCTGCCCCTCGTGGAGAACGCACTTGACCTTGACGGTGCCAAGCGACGTCGTGACCTCTTTCTGCGTCCGTGGAAGCTTTCGCCGCTCGATCGGAAGGATCCGCACGCCGAGTGTGGAAGTCTCGTGAAAGAGAACGCTGAGTATCGTGTCGAGCTTCGATCGCTCGACGAGGGCGGAGAGCAGAATGCCGGACCGACCTTTCTTCATGATGACCGGAGTCAGGAAGGCATCGAAGGCTCCAGCGGCAAGGAGCCGGTCGAGGACGTACGGGTGGATCTCGGGGTTCATATCATCAATGTTCGTCTCGACGCAGATGATCTCATCCCAGGCATATTGTGACTCCAGCTCACCAACGAGGACTCGAAGCAAGTTCGGAGCTTCTTCCATCTCCCTCGTGCCAGCGCCGTAGCCGATCGATTCGATCTTCATCCGCTCCGTCGTCAGGACACCGGCAGAGAGTGCCTTGATGATGGCCGCACCCGTGGGTGTCGTCAGCTCAAATGGGATATCGGTCAACACCGTGGGGTAGCCTTTGAGGATTTCCATCGTCGCAGGCGTCGGGACAGGGATCTTGCCGTGCTCGGTGTTCACAAATCCACCGCTGCCGACTCTGACGGGGGATGAGTAGACCTGCTCGATGCCGAGCTTCTCCAGGCAAATGGCTGTTCCGACGATATCGACCAGCGAGTCGAGCGCCCCCACCTCGTGGAAATGGATCGTATCGACGGTTGAATTATGGACCTTCGCTTCAGCCACTGCGACTTCCCAAAAGATCTTTTTTGCGCGTTCCTTGACTTTCCCGCTCAGATCAGCCTTCTCAATGATCTCATTGATATGCTTGAGGTGGCGATGGTACCTTGGCGCCTCCGAAATCATCACGTCGAGCTTTGTCGCAACGATGCCGCTTCGCTCAAGATGCCGAGCGACGACTTCGTAACCCGAAAGACCCAGCTCCCTGAGGTCGGCGACAAGTTCGTCGAGGCTGACTCCAGCGCTCACAAGGGCCCCCAGAGTCATATCACCGCTGATGCCCGCGATCGTATCAAGATAGGCTATTCTCATGCAGCTGATCGGACGTCCTCTCCTTGGTTTTCCCGCTGACCCCGGATTATCCGGCAGCCGGATCGTTCAGCACTTTCCCGAGGTATTCAATGAACCGCTCGGTTGCGCCGACGTTTTCCTCCACGAGGTGCAAAGACTCCGTCCCGGCTTTCACCCGGGCCTTCTTATCGTTGAAAAGTCTTCTCAGGTGTGCAAAGCATTCTTCCGGATTTGTCACGACAAAGCTTCCACCGCGTCGAGCAAGCTCGATGGCTTCTTGCGAATTCTGGTGCTTTGGTCCGTACAGCACCGGGATTCCGTACACGGCCGGCTCGAGCACATTGTGGATCCCCTGTCTGAAGCTTCCCCCCACATACGCCACATCCGCATATTGATACAACGCCGTCAGGATGCCGATGCTGTCGACGAGGATAACGTTTTCATCGGAAAAATCGTTCAAATCAGAGAACCGGATGGAACGAAGTGAGTAATTGAGGGAGATCTCCAAACGCTCAAGGGTCTCCACGTTGGGCTCATGGGGCACGAGGATCATCAGGGCGTTGGAGTCGTGCTGCGCGATTCTGCGAAAGGCCGGGAGGAGAACTGCTTCATCCTCATCCCAACTGCTCCCGACGACGAGAACCCTTTTTCGTTTGAGAATCGTCGGCGGGATGAGATGTTTGGAGCGTGCCTCCTCGCTCCGCTGCCACACTTGGTCATAGCGCGTCTCGCCGATGACGTGTAGCTGGGGATGTGTCAGGTGCAACTTCTGAAATGCTTCGACATCCGTTTGCGAGACCGTCAGGATCGACGTAATGCTCTCGTAGACGTGGTGGTGGAAACTCCGCAACACCGGGTACAGGCGGGAGGAGGTTTTCCGTAAGGTTGCACTGGCGATGAAGGTGGGGATGTCTCGTTTTCGAAGTTCCCACACGTGGTTCGGCCAGATATCGTAGCGTACCATGATCGCTGCCGAGGGCCGGACCAGGTCGAGGAACCGACGAGCGCCCGAACTGCTGTCGAAGGGAAGGTACGTAATCAGCGATGCAAGTTTGTAGTTCCGCGAATGTTCGTATCCGGAAGGGGAGAAGAAGCTCACGACAACGTCCAGGTCATCGTATCGCTTCTTCAGAGCGGCGATGATCGGTTTCGCCTGCTCGAATTCACCCATCGAAGAAGAATGGAACCAAATGCGGTGGCTCTTGGTGAGCTTTTGAACATCCCGGGCAAGTTGCTCAAACAGATGACGGCGGCCGCGGATGCCGCGGCGTATCTTCCGGTTTACTGCTGAGCCGATCTGCAGCAGCACCCAGAAAATGGGGATCACCAGCCCGTTATAGATGAGATGCCAGAATCGTTCCATCAACCGTTGTTCGCCTTGGAGGTGGGCGATGGATTCAAGACTTGCTTTCTGACGAACCGTCCGCCCCGATGGTGCAACTGTCAGATAGTGACGTCTCAGACCTCTCACAGTTGTCCGGAGAGGCTTTCCCATTTCCCGCGAACGGGATATCCATGGGACTGATCAGGGAGCAGGTGAGGAGCGCGGCGGAGGTGCAGTAATTGAACATAACTGAGGGAAGTACAGCGTTGTGTCAATTGTCGGATTGAAGAACGACGGGTTATTGTAGACAGATTTTCGCCGAAAAGCAAGGAACTGCCTTCCTTGACTAAGTGCACAAAGCTTGTTAATTTCTTTTGCCTCTATCACTTCTGCGCCAAACGGGGAGAACCTTGATGCCAGCAGCAAGCCGGGAAATCGAAGTGCTGCGAGCCTCCTTCATCTTCAGTGGCTTGAGCAGTGCCGTTCTGCGAACGATTGCCTCGCACCTGAAGGAAGAATCCCATCCTGCCGGCAAGATCCTGATGGACATGGATTTTCCTGCTGACAAGGTTTATCTGATTGAAAAGGGGAACGTGAAGATTTCACGCCTCACCGGCTATGGTGAAGAGACGACGTTAAACATTCTCGGTGCGGGGAACATCGTCGGGGAACTGGGCGTGGTTGATGATCGGACCCGCTCTGCGCGGGCCACCTGCCTCGAGCCGACCACCGTCTTCGTCCTGCCAAAGGAAGTGTTTGAACATCTCCTTACCACCCAGAACGCCGTTGCGTCCAACATGCTCAGAGAGCTGACAGCCAGATTACGCGTTGCCAACGACAACGTCGTGCATCAACTGGAGGTGCAGCACCGGACGGGCGAGGTCCGGCTGAGCAAGCTTCAGAAGCTCGTCGAAGCAAGCAAGAGTGTGAACTCCACACTCGATCTCGACAAACTGCTCGGTCTCATACTTGACTTTGCAGTGACAAGCATCGACGCAGATCGGGGTACGGTCTATCTTGTGGACAGCATCAAGGAGGAGATTTGGTCGAAGGTGCTGCAGGGTGCCGATATGGTGGAAATTCGTCTTCCGCTGGGGAAGGGGATCTCCGGATACGTTGCCCAGACCGGTGAGACGATCAATATCTCCGATGCGTACAACGATCCTCGGTTCAATCCCGACGTCGACAAGCGGACGGGCTACCGAACCCGAAACATACTCTGCATGCCGATGCGCAACAGGGATGGCAAGATCATCGGTGTTTTTCAGCTGCTGAACAAGAAGGAGGGTTCGTTTACCCCTGACGACGAGCAATTCATCGATGCGTTTTCCGCGCACGCTTCGGTCGCCATTGAGAACGCGCGCATGGCCCAGGAGATGGTCGCCAACGAACGGCTCTCTGCGGTCGGACGCATGGCAAGCACGATCATCCATGATATCAAGAATCCGATGGGCACGCTGCGAGTGTACGCCCAGGTCATGAAGAAAAAATCGGGCAACGAGGAGGCTGCAAAGCTCGCTGACGAAATGATTCGCCAGGTGGACCGGTTTGTGAACATGACCCAGGAGATCCTCGACTTCACACGGGGTGTGAGCTCGATGAATGTTCAAGAGCTCGATTTCGGTGAGGTGATGGGAGCGGTCCTCGATTTCATCGAAAAGGATCTGACGAAGAACAACGTCCAGTTGATCCGGCAATCGCAGTTCCAGGGTAAGGTAAAGATGGATCAGGACAAGATGGTACGAGTGTTCTACAACATCGCAAGCAACGCGCGCGATGCTATGCCGCAGGGTGGCTCGCTGACGGTTGCCACCGCGAGGAGCAACGGATATGCAAGGATCGAATTCACGGATACCGGGTCCGGAATGCCTGAGGAGGTGAAGCGAAAAATCTTCGAGCCCTTCATGACCTACGGGAAGAAACACGGCACCGGCCTCGGGATGGCAATCGTGAAAAAGGTGATCGACGACCACAACGGGAAGATCGAAATCGACAGCGAGATGGGGAAAGGCACGACGATTCGGATCTTCCTCCCCGCTTTATAATCAGACTCCTCCCCCCGCCAAGCCTCGCCGTCGCCAAGCTTCATCCCATTTCCCCCTATGAAGATCCACATCGGCCAGAGCGAAATCTCAGTCGTCCAGGGAGACATTGCCGACCAGGAAACCGACGCGATCGTCAATGCTGCCAACAACCACCTGTGGATGGGTGCCGGAGTCGCAGGTGCGATCAAGCGGAAGGGCGGAGTTCAGATTGAGCAGGAGGCAATGGTGCAGGGACCGGTCGAGGTCGGCAGTGCGGTGATGACTTCTGCGGGATCTCTCAAAGCCAAGCGTGTAATTCATGCTGCCGTGATGGGGCAGAACCTCCACACCGACGCCGACCTTATTGTGCGTGCCACGCGAAGCAGTCTGACCATTGCTGAACAACAAGGCCTTTCCTCTCTCTCATTTCCCGCGCTTGGAACCGGTGTGGGGGGATTTTCGCTGCATCACTGCGCGAGCCTTATGATCGGCGCGACCATTGACTTCCTGCTGAACGCAAAAAAGCTCCGTGAGGTCCGCTTTGTCCTCTACGATGCCGGAGCGAAGGAGATCTTTGAGCAGGAGTTGAAGCACCGATTTACCGCGCACAACCGCTCGTGAGTTTCATCGTTCCGCTCGAGTATCGAGCGGAAAGCCTCATCCAGATGTAGTTTTGCCGAACTCGGGTTTTCTACAATTGTCCCATTTGGAAAGGAAGTCGCTCATGCCAACCCATTCGTCAGCATCGAAGCAGACGTTTCGGCAGCGCCTCGCAAAGTGGAGGGAGTTCTTCTTCGCTCAAAAGTACCGCTTCGACCTTGGGCAATCGTTTCTCGTCATCTTGAACTTCACGCTGCTCATCATCACAGCAAGTGACAAACTGCAGATTATCTTTGGCATCGGGCGACTGCGGTCGCTGTTGATTCTGATCGTGCCGCTGGGGTTTCTGACAGTGTGGCTGTTCGGCTATTTCATGGATAAGATTGTGCGCGCGGCACAGATGGCCGAGCGGCAGTCCTTGAAACGAAGCGAGGTATGGGCAAAACACAACACGCAGATGGATCGGATTGAGAAGGACATTGCGGCGCTCAGGGACATGCTCAGGAGGTGAATCGAGGGAGGGAACCCAGGGGGTCTTTCCGGTCTCTCCTCTACGGGGCGACGAGCGACAAAGCGATCTCGGCAGATTTCACGAGATCTTCAAGCAAAATGAACTCCTCGAGGGAATGAGGCTTCTGAGCGCCAATTCCGAGATTGATTGCGGGTATCCCTCCGGCGTTGTATACGTTGGCGTCACTTCCCCCTGTGTATCGTATCGGCCGTGGGGAGAGACCAACGCGCTTCAGTGCGGTCTCCACTTCAAGCACGATCGGGGCATCCTTGGAGTGGGCGTAGGACTCGAAGTCGATCTTCGTCTCAAAAACAAGCTTCCCTCCCCCTACGGCTGGTTCCGAAAGCGTTCGCTCGATGTACCTCAGCTGGTCCTGAATCCGGCTCTTGCGGAATGACCGGACCTCCCCCTGAATCTCAACATGGTCCGGAATCACGTTGGAGGCCTCTCCGCCGAAGATTCTTCCGATATTCACCGTGGTCTCCTCGTCAACTCTCCCCATCTTCAGCTTCGAAATGCCGGCACTTGCGAGCGAAATCGCGTTGATTCCCTCTTCCGGTGCAACCCCCGCATGGGCTGCCTTTCCGATGAATCGCGCATTGAACAGGGCGAGCCCGACACATTCCTTGATGTAGACTCCGGGACGTCTGGAGCAATCAAAAACGAAGGCGGACTGCACGCTGTAGGGTGTGAGATCGATCGCGGTCGCGCCCCTCAGTCCAATTTCCTCGGCGACGGTGAAAGCGACGAAGAAGTTTCTGTGAGGGAAATGAATCTCTGTCAAGGTCAGCAAGAGAGAGGTGAGGATAGATACACCGAGCCGGTTGTCCCCGCCCAGAATGGTCGTCCCATCAGAGGATATCCTCTCCGCGGTCACGATTGGCTTCAGGTTTGTGGTCGGGAGTACGGTATCAAGATGGGCGGTGAGCATGATCGCAGGACGGTCCGGGTGAAAGTCCGGTGGGAAGCAAAGGAGATTGCCGGCAGTGCCGCGCAGCCTGGCTCCGGCATCATCCTCAACAACGCGGAGGCCTCCCTGTCGGAGCCGGGAGCTGACCGCCCGGCTGATGTCTCCTTCCGCGAGCGATACACCGTCGATCATGGCAAGCTGGGTGAAGAGCTGGATGAGTCTTTCGCGGTCGGGGATGGGCAAAGACATTCTGGCTCCTTCGTTGCTGTCTACTGGGCGAGAACCGTGAGATGCGTCTCAACGCTCCTCGCGAGCGCCTGGAAATTGTACCCGCCTTCGAGTACTGACACCATCCTCCCGTCTGCGTACTTCCTGCCTATCTCACTGACGAGCTCGGTCATTTTCCCAAAGGAGCCCTCCGTGAGGTTGATGTTGGCCAATGGGTCGTCCGCGTGAGCATCGAAACCGGCCGAGATCATTACCAGTTGAGGCTGAAACCTGTGCAAGGCAGGAAGGATTTGCGTCTGGAAGGCATCGAGGTAGTCCTTCTCCACGCTGCCCGCTCCCATCGGACAATTCAGGGTGAACCCTTCGCCCTTGCCGGCTCCACGTTCGCTCGCCGCGCCGGTGCCGGGATAAAATGGGTACTGATGGAGACTGACATAGAACACCGAATCATCTCCGTAGAAGATCTCCTGCGTGCCGTTGCCGTGGTGGACATCCCAGTCGAGAATGGCGATGCGCTCGACCCCGTACTTGCGCTGCGCATATCGGGCACCGATCGCAACGTTGTTGAACAAGCAAAATCCCATTACCGTTGAACTTTCCGCATGATGGCCCGGAGGGCGAAGCGCACAAAAGACACTCTTCAGCCTACCGGTCATCACTTCGTCGACTCCCTGCAAGACCCCTCCGGCGGCCAGCAGGGCGATCTCGTAGGATTCTTTGCACACGTGTGTATCGCCGGCGTCCAAGACATGCTCGCCTTGAAGACAGCGCACCTTGATCATTGCCGAGTATCGTTCCGGGTGCACGGCGTGAACCCATTCAAGAGGTGCCGGTGAAGGCCGCAGGTGTGACAACTGCCTCCACAAGGGAGACTTCAGAAGATACTGCATCAGCGTTGCAAGACGCTCCGGTCTCTCAGGATGACCGATGCCGGTATCGTGCTTGAGATAGTCGGGGTGATAGATAAAGCCTACAGTGTCCATATGAGCCTCAGACAGAGAACGATAATTGACGTGAGTGCATGGTTGTTATGCTGCTTTCTGCAATGTTCGCACGGCGAGCCAAAACGAGAGAAGCAGGAAAAGCCCGAAGCCGATCGCTTCCAGGATGACGATGGAGAGCGTTCCGACCCCAATGGTCAGGAACCGCAAGGCATCCGTATGCCACGTCAAGGGGTTCAGCCACGCGAGCGCTCAGCCAAGCAGGGACCCGATCCAGCGGGTAGAATGTGCTAAAGCAAGAATGGCCAGGAAGAAGAACCAGCCGGCGGTCCCGATCATCATACCGATGAAGACAAGAAGAAGAAGCTGCCAGCGGATGGCGATGTGAAGCAGCAACGTCCCGGTTGCGATTGTGAGAATACACTGCACCACGGCCATCGAGCACTGAAACAAGATCTTGCCCAAGAGGAACTGGCTCCTCGTCATCGGGTAGGTTAGGAACTCGTAGAAAATTCCGTTGTCCCGGTCGAGGAAGAATCCGTACGATTGGTTCATGCCGCTCCCGAAGCACGACATCGAAAGGACGCCTGAGAGGAAGAACGCGTTGTAGGCGATTGTTTCCCCCCTCACCTGCAAGCCCTGGCCGAGCGCCTTGTCAAAGGCGACCCCGAACATCAGGAGGTACAACAGCGGGACGGCCAGGTCGAAGAAGAGCCACGTCGGACTTGTGCGGCGGATGAGGTATTCCCGGTAAACGACCGCGAGTACTTCCCGCATCAGCCGGTCCTCCCCTCCTTGTCGACGAGCTGAACAAAAACGTCTTCGAGGCTCGCGCTCGTGATCTCGAAATGTCGCAGCTGCCCTGTCTCTTTCACCGCCGCGAGGATGTCTAGCGCGAGCGTTGTTTCTCGCACCGTTACCTCTACCGTGTCGTTCTTCACCTCTAGATGGAGCGGTCCTCGCTGCTGGATGGCTTCGATGACGTCCTGCGAGACTGTCTCGAGTGAGAGAGAAAGGTACAACAATCGAAGCCCAAAGGACTTCACGGCCTCCACGCTTCCTCGGGCAATGGCGTTCTCTTGAAGAACGACGCATGTTTGCCTTCGAACCGCAAGGGGTTTGGCAGCGACGTCGTATCCCATCACTTGAGCTGTGCCGGAGGTGGGAGCGAGCAACGTGGTCAGAATCTTGATCGTCGTTGTCTTCCCCGCGCCGTTTGGCCCCAGCAAACCATAGATCTCTCCGCGCTGAACGCGGAAGGAAAGTCCGTTTACGGCCTGGATTGGCTCGTGGTTCTTTCTGTGGAAGATCTTGACGAGATCCTGGACTTCGCTTGCTGTGTCCGTCACGGCTGCTCCGAGTGAGAAGGACGTCGGAAGAAAGCATCGACGACTGGGGCGCCACAATCTAAGAATCTTTTCTTCATTATTCACGCACACTGCGAGGAAGACTTTGCATTTCGCGGTCAAGGTCTTTATATTCACTCCCCGAGGGGCTCAGGAGAATGGAACCGGTGAACCATGATCTCTACAAGGTAAGGCTGGCGCTCGAAGACTTCGTACGGGGTGTGGAGGTGCACAGGGCCAAGATCTGGCGAAGGAGTTTGTTCGGGCACTTCTGAAGCTGGGTTACCTTCCGTTCGAGGTTCAGGACGTCGTGGTTCAACCCGGCCAACGGGCGCCCGCCTTTCTCATCCAGGATGCCGCCGCATACTTCGGGTGTGTGTTCTAGGAAAAGTTCACTGAAAAGGGGACTGGGAGATTCAACTGCCCGCGGGCAAAACCACGCGTATCTACGTCAACGAGAGCGCAAAGTCGGAGATGGATCTCGACCGACCAGAATGACGCAGAGCGACGCAATCAACTGATCAGCGACGTTCGAAGACCTACGATTGTTCATTACTCACCTCTCGATACAGACTCCTCCCGATTTCTGCTTCTGGAGCACCGTCCACAGTCACGGCTGGTGCGCTCTGCCTCCGTTCTCTGTGGATAGGAAACGGCAAACACTGGCCCGCCTCCTCGAGCTGAGGGATGGAACACTTGTCCGCTGCGAGCTTTCCGACGGCTCGGAGCGCATCGCGGTGAACGTCCAAAGCCGAAAGAAGCTGGCTCGGGATCGGCAAGACGAGGTCAGGCAGAGACTCGGTGACTGTCTGCGACTGGGGGAGGATCTTGCCGATTTCTATCGGGTGGCGGGGCGGTCACCGCAGTATCGCTGGATACGGGCCGCGGGAGCAGGACGGCTGCTGCGCGCACCGACGGTGTTTGAGGATGTTGTGAAAATGATCTGCACGACCAACTGCAACTGGTCCTTGACGGAGGTGATGGTGGGCAATCTCACAGGCTTTCTCGGCAGGCAGTTCGCCGGCCGGGTCAAGAACTTTCCAACCGCAGAAGCCCTGTCGGCGGTCTCGGAGACATTCTTGCGGAAGAATATCCGTGCCGGCTATCGATCGCCGTACCTGCTTGAGCTTGCGGAGCGCGTCGCCGGTGGTCGGCTCGATCTGGAATCCTGGCGGAGCTCCTCGCTGCCCTCAGGCGATCTCTTTCAGGAGGTTAGGTCGGTCAAAGGAATCGGTGACTATGCGGCAGGAAACATCCTGAAACTCCTCGGGCGCTACGATTACCTGGGCCTTGACTCGTGGGTCCGCGCCAAGTACTTCGAACTCCATAGGAAGGGTCGTCGCGTCAGCGACAGAACGATTGAGCGCCACTACGCGCCGTTCGGGAGGTGGCGCGGGCTGTTCTTCTGGCTTGAGATGACGCGTGCATGGTACGATCACAAGTTCCCGTTCTGAGATGCTCATCGGTCTCGTCCATAAGTATGTCCGCTCAAGGTTTCGTCGAATGGGAGCGGTGAGCAGGTTCCTCGACCTTGATTCGTGTCGGCTGCACTACTTTGAATATGAGCATCCGGATCCGCGCGGCACGGTTCTCCTCGTTCACGGACTGGGAACATCCGCGAGCACGTGGCTCAAAATCCTTCCGACCCTGATCAGCGAGCATCACGTTATCGCCGTGGATTTGCCGGGCTTCGGATTTTCGAGCCTCAAGCCCGGCACGTCGTTTTATACTCTGAGTGAGCACTGCACGGCGCTGAGCGCGCTGGTTGAGCGAACGGTTCATGATCGCCTTACGTTGATTGGACACTCGTTCGGCGGTTGGATCTCTGTGCGTTTAGCAGCTGCAAACAGGGGGAGCCTCCTGTGCCTCGTTCTCGTCGATACCGCGGGGATCCCTTATCCGGGCGCGGAGAGACTTCGTGAATTGTTTACGATAGACTCTCCGGCGCACATGCGGAAGCTGCTTGATGCTCTGTGGTATCGCTATCCGTGGTATTTCAAGCCCTTTGCGTCAGCGATCTACCATGAGATGACGAAACGGAATGTCAACGGAATCGTTGCATCAATCGGTGAAGAGGACTCTCTGGTCGGGGAACTCTCTCTTTTGACAATGCCGGTCAGTGTCGTATGGGGAAGAGAGGATAGAGTGATCTCGCCAGCGGCTGTGCAAGTGCTCAAAAGGATGGTGCCGCAAGCCTCGGTGTGTTTCATTGATGGGTGCGGGCACGTGCCGCAGCTGGAACGTCCTGCAGAACTGAAGAAAATTCTGAGTCACATCCTTATGGGGGCCGGACGTGGGCTGGATTGAAGATGTGACGTTGGAGCTTGCGCGGGCTTCAGAGGCGCAGAAGGTTGGGAATGCGGGCAGGGTCCGCACGTCGGCGCGACGAGCTGTCGGCCACGCGATTTCGGAATTGCAGAAGCAGTCACCTGAGAGGTACTACGGTGAGGAATTCATCCGGCGGTTGCGCTCCTTCGCGGAGGACGGAGCGCTCCCGGAAGATGTTCGGGCTGCGGCGGGCAGGCTTCAAGCAAGACTTACTTTTGATTTCAGGTCAGCTTCGGAGAACACGATTGCTGACGCGCTCACGATCATCAACTACATCCGCGACCTGCTCGCCTGAAGCCTAGAGACCTTCGGCAGTCATGTAATCATTGATGTCGTACCGTATGTTCTCATCCATCTCGCGCTGCGATGCCCCCTTCTTCCTGAAGAGAAACAACGGTATGGCGACGACTGCCGTCAGAAGGACGAAACCCGTAAACCAAGCAAAGCGTTTCACAAAATACCTCATCTAGTTGTTCCAACACGCGTTGAAGCTCTTCTTGTTCCCGTGCGAACAGTTTTCGATATGAGTATCTGATCGGCATGAGCTTCATCTCTCATTTATACCTTACGGAACAGGCGGGAATATGTTTGTACTGCATGTCACGCACTGCTGCTCTCCGCGCTGACTCGCGACCCTGACACTCTGACCTCCTCCTGACTGCCGAGATCCAGCGCCCCCGGCTTTCACCTTGGGAATCAGACCCTGCAGCGTTTTGAGTGCTTTGTGCAATCCCTTCAGGAGCCGGGATGGGACTTGATCCTCTTTGCATCGAGACGCGCAGCGATTCGCGACCCACAGCACTGGATGCTGGTGTAGCTTTCGCAACGCTGGGAAATCTCATCGGTCTGTTGGATGGTCGGGTGCCGGACTCAACGCCAAATATCCAGGCGGATGGAATCACGCGTCACGGAGAAGGGGGAGCACGGGAGTTCTCCTCGTCCTCCCTGTCAAACGTTGCGATTATTAGGAAAAAGGATCGTTTGATTTGGAGAACCCCTCGTCTCCGGCAGGTTCGTGTCTATCTGTCACGTTCCTCTTTGATCTTGACTTTCATCACATGAGCGGATATATTGAGCCGCCGACGGGTGCGGTTCAAGGAGGAGGTCACTTCGTTTGTCCAATCTCGCATAATCCAACGCTTTACTCACCAGACGGTATTGCATGCCAGAGGAATTGAGCTTCCTACACAACGTTCCCATTTTCGCTGACCTCGGGGAAGCGGA
>Ga0315281_10002954_pt1 | contig 25059 bp, 25 predicted proteins | sample YL17G07_0_MG_FD_204540 | JGI IMG/M metagenome (GOLD analysis project Ga0315281, IMG submission 204540) | Sediment microbial communities from Yellowstone Lake, YNP, Wyoming, USA - YL17G07_0 | ecosystem: Environmental > Aquatic > Freshwater > Lake > Sediment | place: USA: Wyoming | collected... | reverse complement strand
CTGCCGTGGCCCCCCCCCCGGGGGGGTGGGGGGGGCCCGCGCGGCCCGCCCCCGCCGCGCCCTGGCCGGCGCCCCCCGCCCCCCCCGGCCGCAAAGGCTCACGATCGTGGGGGCGGGATGACGTCTCCGACCGCCGTGGGATGACATCACCGTCGGACGAGAGGTGACGTCCTCGTCGGCGCCCACCGGCCGGCCTGCGGCGGCCGCGCGCCGGCGCGCCGTTCGCGCCCCCCCGCGCGCCTCGCGCGCCGGCGATTGACGGTCAATAGAGACTGAAGTACTCTCCATTGCGCGGCTTGCGGGGCCCGACGCACGCCGGTAGGGTATGGCGGTCACATCGTCGGGTCCCTCGGAGGTTCGACGGACACTCTCCATGGCTTCGCTCGGCATAGACATCGGCTGCATCAGCCTCAAAGCGGCACTCGTCGGCGAGGCTGACGACCGCGACCTCTTCTACCAGCTTCTCAGGGAGCGCCCGGACCTCTTCCAGACCCCTCGTGACGGGCTCACCGTCGTCGAGGGACGGCCCGCGCTGGTCACGGGCTACCGCCGCATCAAGGGCGGGCCGGCGGAGGCGACCCAGGCGCTCCTCGACGAGCTCGGCGCCGTCGTGCCCGCGATCGCCACCGCCGGTGTTCGCATGACGGGGTCAGGCGCCCGCCTGGTAGGGGAGGCGCTCGGGGCGACGTTCGAGAACGAGTTCAAAGCCATCACCCGCGGTCTCACCAGCCTGCATCCCGAGGCCCAGACCATCTTCGAGATGGGCGGCGAGACCTCCAAGTTCATCCGCCTCGAAGCCGCCTGCGGCGGCGTCTGTGGCGGCGGCATCGCCGATTATCAGACCAACGGCGATTGCGCCGCCGGGACGGGCTCCTTCATGGACCAGCAGGCCAGCCGGTTGCTCTACGAGATCGAGGACGTCGGCGACATCGTCCTCGGGGCGAGAAAGGCGGCGAGCATCGCGGGCCGCTGCAGCGTCTTCGCCAAGACCGACATGATCCACGCCCAGCAGAAGGGCTATGAGCCTCCCGAGGTGCTGCGCGGCCTCTGCGACGCCGTGGTGCGTAACTTCCGCGGGACGATCGCCAAGGGCAAGATCGTGGAGCCGCCGGTCGCCTTTATCGGCGGGGTCGCCGCCAACAAGGGCGCGGTGCAGGCGCTGCGCGAGGCGTTCGACTTCGAGGACGGCAGCCTGTTCGTGCCCGAGTTCCACTCTTCGATGGGCGCGATCGGCGCCGCGCTGCTCGAAGCGGCGGCCGGCGAGGCGCGCACCGCTTCCGCCGGCGCGTTCGACGCGGCGGCCTTGCCTCCCGCCGAGTTCCCCGTCGCAGAACCGCTCGCCACCGACAAGGTCCTTCTGCTGCGCGAGATGGCGCAGGCGTACGAATGGCCCCAGGACGGCCGCCTCGTCGACGTCTACATGGGGATCGACATCGGCTCAGTCTCGACGAACTTCGTCGTCATCGACGAGGCCGGCGAGGTGATCAAGGAGATCTACGTCAAGACCGACGCCCGTCCGGTCGAGGTGGTGAACGCGGGGCTCGCCGAGATCACCGCCGAGATCGGCGACCGTGTGGCGCTGCGCGGCGTCGGCACGACGGGCTCCGGTCGCGAGCTCATCGGCGAGCTCACCGGAGCCGACATCGTGACCGACGAGATCACCGCGCACAAGACCGGCGCCGACTTCATCGGTCGCCGCATCGGCCGTCAGGTCGACACGATCTTCGAGATCGGGGGCCAGGACTCCAAGTTCATCAGCCTGCAGGACGGCATCGTCGTCGACTTCGCCATGAACGAGGCCTGCGCTGCCGGTACGGGTTCGTTCCTCGAGGAGCAGGCCGAGAAGCTCGGCATCGACATCAAGGACGAGTTCGCGCGCATGGCGCTCAGCTCGCCGGCGCCGATCCGCCTCGGCGAGCGCTGCACGGTCTTCATGGAGCGCGACGTGATGGCGTATCAGCAGCGCGGGGCGCGCCGCGAGGACCTGGTCGCCGGGCTCGCCTTCTCGATCGCGTACAACTACCTCAACAGGCTCGTGCGCGAGCGCAAGATCGGCGACTGCATCTTCTTCCAGGGCGGCACCGCCTACAACGACGCCGTCGCCGCGGCCTTCAGCCACATCCTCGACAAGCAGATCATCGTGCCGCCGTACAACGGCGTGATCGGGGCGCTCGGCATGGCGCTTCTGGCGAAGGAGCGCATCGGCCGGACCGGGGCGGCGACGACGTTCCGTGGCTGGGACCTGGACGAAGTCGACTACACGGTCGTCGACTTCGTCTGCAAGGGCTGCTCCAACGAGTGCGACGTGCGCCAGTTCACCGTCGAGGGCGAGAAGACCTACTGGGGCGACAAGTGCTCCGACAGGTACCGCAAGCCGGCGAAGGTCGACAAGCAGCCGGTGGTCGACGATCTCGTCATGCGGCGCGAGGAGCTGATGCTGGCGCCGTACCAGGCGGCCCACGAGCGTACCGCCGGCGTCGCGGTCACGGTCGGCATCCCGCGCAGCATGTACACGTACGATCGGCTGCCGTTCTGGGCGACGTTCTTCGCCGAGCTGGGCGTTCGTCCGGTGCTGTCACCCGAGAGCGACAAGACGATGCGCGAGACCGGTGTCGAACTGACCGTCGCCGAGCCCTGCTTCCCGATCCGCGTCGCGCACGGTCACGTCGACTGGCTTCTGCGCGAGGGCGTCGACCATGTCTTCGTGCCCAATCAGGTCAACGAGGAGACGGAGTTCCCGCAGTTCAACTCGCACGCCTGCCCATGGGGTCAGACGCTGCCCTTCGTGGTCCGGGCGGCGCCGCGCCTCGAGGACCAGCGCGACAAGCTGCTCTCGCCGCGCGTGCGCTTCCGCGCCGGACGCGAGCAGCTCGTGCGCGACCTGCGCGAGGTCGGCGCGCGCCTGGGCGCCGACGAGCGGCGCCTGCGCGCCGCGCTCGACGCCGCCACGCGCGCCCAGGACGAGTTCCGTGACGCTCTGCTCGCCGCCGGCGCCGAGGCGCTGGCCACGTTGGAGGAGACTGGCGAGCTCGGGATCGTCCTCGTCGGGCGCCCGTACAACATGTACGACAAGGGCATCAACATGGACATCCCGCGCAAGTTGCGCAAGTTCTACGGGGTCAACATCGTCCCGCTCGACTTCCTGCCCATCAAGGGCATCGACATCACCGACATCGTGCCCAACATGTACTGGAACTACGGGCGCAAGATCCTTCAGGCCGCGCGCTTCGTCGGCGACCGTCCACGTCTGCACCTCATCTACATGACGAACTTCAAGTGCGGCCCCGACTCGTACATCAAGCACTACGTACGCGAGGCCTCCGGCAAGCCCTACCTGACGCTGCAATTCGACGAGCACCAGAACGACGCCGGGGCGATGACGCGCTGCGAGGCCTATCTCGACAGCAAGGGCTTCTTGCGCTGGTGGTCGCAGGAAGAAGGCCAGGGCGGCGAGTCTGTGGCCCCGGCGGAGGTGTCCCTTGGCCGCGTCTGAGCAGCCGCAGACCGCCGACCCGAAGATACAGCAGGCGATCCGCGATTTCGGCCTTGAAGGACGCACCCTCTACCTGCCGCAGATGCCGTACGGCGGGTCGTACCTCTTCGCCGCCGCGATCCGCTCGATCGGCCTGGACGCGCAGGTCACGACGCACTCCGACGAGCGGACGCTGGAGCTAGGGGGGCGCGTCACCTCCGGCGACGAGTGCTACCCGCAGAAGATCACCGTGGGCGACTTCCTGCGCATGATCGAGGACCTGGGGCGCGAGCACGTCGCCTTCCTCATGCCCACGGCGAACGGACCGTGCCGCTTCGGCCAGTACATGCACCTCATCCGCAGCAAGTTCGACGAGCTCGGCTACGAGGATGTGCCCATCATCACCATCACCTCGAACGACGGCTACTCGTCGATCGGGCAGTACTCGATGGACCTCGTGCGGACGGCCTGGCGGGCCGTGCTGTGCCAGGACATCCTGATGAAGGCACTGCTCAAGACGCGCCCCTACGAGCGCGAGAAGGGTTCGACGGACGAGCTCTACCTCGAGAGTCTCGAAGACGTGGGCCGCGCCGTCAGCGCCATGGGCGTGTCGCACAAGGAGCGCCTCGCCGGAATCGTAGCGGCGATGACCAGAGCCCGCGACCGCTTTCGTGTCGTGCCCGCCGACTACGACTCGACCCGCCCGCTCATCGGCGTGGTCGGCGAGATCTTCTGCCGCCACAACACGTTCTCGAACTTCGACCTCGTGCGGCTGGTCGAGGAGCAGGGCGGCGAGTGCTGGCTCGCAGGCATCGGCGAGTGGGTGTGGTACGTCGACGACGAGCACCGCCGCCGCCTCGACGACGAGGGCCGCAAGTTCTCGAAGGAGAACGCGGTGCGCTACCTGAAGACGCGCATCCAGCTGGCCGACGAGCACGCCATCTTCGGTCCCTGGCATGACGACTTCGTCGGGTACGAGGAGGCGCACAGCGTGCGCGACGTGCTCGCGATGAGCGAGCCCTATCTGCCGTACACGGGCGCTCTCGGCGAGATGGTGCTGTCGACCGGCACATCGATCTACCTCTACGAGAAGGGCGCCGACGGCATCATCGACATCAGCCCGTTCAGCTGCATGAACGGCATCGTGACGCAGGCGATCTACCCGGTCGTGCAGCGCGATCTGGACGGTCTGCCGATCAGGGTCTTCTACTTCGATGGCACGCAGGCCGACCTCGAGCGCGACGTGGGGATCTTCATCGAGCTTGCGCACACGTATCGACGCCGCAAGAAGAAGGCGCGCCGCTACCCTTCATACTTCGGCGCCTGACCGCCGCGTCCCGACGCTTGTGTGCGGGGCGGCCCAGCTTCACCCTGCCTCCCTCGTGTTCCACGATCCAGCGCGCCGACTCTCCCTCAGTCGCCCTCGCAGCCGACCTCTTCCCGCGACTCGAGCTCGAGCGTGAGCAGCGCGTTACCCGTCACCAGGATCGCGACCACAGCCGCCCACCCGCGCGCCGTCGCGAGCGCGCCCGCGACCGCCGCCGCGGCGAGGGCCAGATAGAGCTGCAGGACGAGCTGGCGGCGCGACGCCGAGAGCCGCGCCGCCACCATGACGCGACGGAGAGCCGGGCCGGGCAGAGTCAGCGTCGCCCCACACAGGAAGAGGAAGGCGATCGTGAGGACCATGTCCCCGGGAGAGCCGCCGCGGGCGAGCGTCAGCACGGCGCCGCCGGCGACGCAGGCCTCGACGATCCAGAGCACGGGCAACCAGTGACGGTCGCCTTGGAGACGTTTCACGTGGGCAGCCCTCAAGACGTTGAGTGTCCGCTGGATTCTATCGGCACGGGCGCGGCGCGTCTGGAGGACGGCCCGAGTCCGGCTCTCGATGCGGTCGAGCGCCTGAGGCGCCGCATGACCGAAGTCAAGGTCGAGGATGGGCCGGAACGGGTAGCACGCCAGTGCGGCTCCCTGCGCCTCCATTCGCCGGGTAGTCGCCGGGATCACGCACGCGCCGTGCGCGGCGCCGGACAAGGAGGACTCAGGTGGACCAGCCGGTGATCGCCGACCTGCGGACCATGACCGAGGTGGCGGACAAGGGTATCGTCAGCAAGAGCATCGTCGAGAACGCACACCACAAGATCATCCACTTCACGTTCGCTCCCGGTCAGGAGCTGTCCGAGCACACCGCGAGCGTTCCGGCGGCCATCCAGATCCTCGAGGGCCGGGGTTCGGTGGTCCTCGACGGTGCCGCGCACGAGGCCAGAGCCGGGATGCTGTTCTACATGCCGGCGGAGATGCGGCACGCTGTGCAGGCATCCGAGGATCTGGTGATGCTCCTCACCATGTTCCGCACCTGAGCCGCGGCACGAGGCGGAGGCTCAGCGGGCGTACGGCAGGCGGAGCTCCGTGATCTGGCGAGAGGCGTCCAGGGCGGACTCGCGCGTCGTCACGTAGATCTCGGTGAGCGGACCGGCGGCCCGGTAGCCGACCGCGTCGAGCGCCTCGCGCAGGGCTCTCACGGCGTCGTCCATCGCGTCTCGCGGCCCGACGTGCGTGGTCACCAGGGCGTGGTGAGCGGGCACGAGCTCGCCGCGCGCCTCCCCGATGGCGTCCGGGATGGAGCCATCGGCCCGCGGTTCGACCGGCAGGCAGACCTCGAAGTCGACGTCGGACGCCGTCGTGTCGTCCTCGTAGAAGCGCCCCATCATGGGACCCGCGGCGGTCAGGCCTGCCTGCTCGGCCAGGGTGCGGAGGCGAGCCATCCGGGCACCGATGCCGGCGATTGGGCCGCGTTGACGGAGCGAGACGACCGCCTGCTCGCGTACGTGCGCGATGTCGACGTCATAGATCATCGTCCCTCCTCGCTCGCCGTCTCTGGTCAGGCTACCCGAAGCGGCGTCGCCCTAGGCCGAGACCCGTGTCAGGCCACGACGACCCGGCCGTCGCGGCGGGACACGAGGCCGTCGCGTTCGAGCGCCCGGCAGAGGTCATCCACGAAAGTCGCGTCCGCCTGCAGGCGCTCGGCGAGGCCGACGACGCCCTGGGGTCCCTCGTCGAGCAGGGTACGCAGCAGGCGGGACCTGTACCAGCGACGTGAGCCCTCGAAGGCGCTCTGGCGCGTGCGCGGGGCGATGCCGGTAGCGCGAGCGGTCAATACCAGCGAACCGTAGTCCATGAGTGCGTTGTGCCAGTCGCGGCTCCGTCCTCGCGGAAGCACGGCGTCGGCGACCGCCTGCAGGGCAGGCGGCCCGAGGTCGGGTGCCAGATCGAGTTCGTGTGTCAGCACGCGACGCACGTTGGCGTCGACGGCGGCGAGGTCGGCGTCGTACGCGAAGACCAGCACCGCGCGCGCCGTGTAGGGGCCGATGCCGGGCAGGGCGAGAAGCCCGTCGAGCGTGTCCGGAAGCGAGACGGGGCGACCCGGTGCGCGCTGCGCGACGCTCGCGCAGGCGCAGCGCCACAAGCGTTCGGCGCGGTTGTTGTAGCCGAGCCCGCGCCAGCTGCGGAGGACGTCCGCCAGAGGGCGGTCGGCGAGCGCCTCGAGACTAGGGAAGAGGCGCAGGAACGCCTCGAACCTCGGCACGACGCGAGAGACCTGCGTCTGCTGCAGCATGACCTCGCTGACGAGGACGGCGTACGGGTCGTTGGTCCGCCGCCACGGCAGGTCGCGCCCGTTGGCGCTGTACCAGGCCAGCAGCCTTGCCTGGAGCTCGGCGACGCGATCGGAGGCCGGCAAGGCCGCGGCTCTGCCCTCGGAGGCGGACTCGCGCGGCGCCATTCCTACTGTTCCTCGTCGACGAGTCGTGACCACTGCTCGTACTCGCGCCGCAGCTTGTCTTCCACCCTCGTGCGATCCTCAAGCAAGCGGTCCAGAGCCTCCCGGTCGGCGTACGTCTCGGGTTCGACGAGCTCGGCGTCGATCTCGCCGAGCCGACGCTCGAGCTTGAGGACCGCCGCCTCGGCGGCGCGCAGGCGGGCGCGCTGCCGGCGCGACTCCTCGGCGCTGCGCTGCCGGGACCTGACGCCCGCCGGGGCGGGGCCGCCGCGGGCGTCGCCGGCGACGGTTCCGCGCCGTCGGGCGCCATCACTCGCAGCCTTGGGCGGCGGGGCCTCCGCCGCGTGGTCGCCGTCGCTGGCGACGCGTGCGGCGCGGACCTCCCAGTAGCGCGCGGACGAGAGGTGGTTGAGCAACATCCCATCGTGGATCTCGAGCACGCGGCTCGCGATCCGGTCAATGAGGTGGCGGTCGTGGGTGACGAGCAGGAGGGTGCCGCTGTAGTCGTCGAGTCCGTCGGCGAGGGCGTCGACCGACGTGACGTCGAGGTGGTTGGTCGGTTCGTCGAGCAGCAGGAAGTTGGCGTCGCCGACGAGCAGGCGCAGCAGCCGCAGGCGACTGCGCTCGCCACCGGAGAGCACCGCGACCTGCTTCTCGACCTCGTCGGCGGTGAAGAGGAAGCGCCCGAGGAGTCGCCGCGCCTGTTCCTCGTCGTGGCCGACCAGCGGAAGCACGTTCTGAAGCATGCTCCAGTCCTCGCGCAGCTCGCGGCCCTGTTGCGAGTAGTAGGCGGGGCGCACGTTGTGACCGAGGTGGACGGCGCCCTCGGCGACGCTGCGCAGGCCGACCACCGTCTCGACGAGCGTCGTCTTGCCGGCGCCGTTGGGGCCTACCAGGGCGACCTTCTCGCCGCGTTCGAGGACGATGTCGACGTCGCGCACGAGGGTCCGCGCGCCGGCGGGCTCGTCGGCGGAGCCGACGCTCACCGCCGGCGCCTTCATCTCGAGCGCGACGCGCGCCGACGGTCTTGGCTGCGGGAGGCCGAGACGCAGGCCCTTCGACTCACGCGGAGGCGCCTTCATGCCGGCCTTGATGCGCTCGATCTGCGTCAGCTTCGCCTTCGCCTGCTTGGCCTTGTTCTTCTTCGCGTGAAAGCGGTCGTAGAAGCGCTGAAGCTGCTCTATCTTCTCGAGGTCCTGTTCGTAGCGGCGCCGCACGAGGTCGCCGCCGGCCTCGCGCTCGCGCACGTAGGTGGCGAAGTCGCCGGTGATGGTCTCGACGTGCTCGTGCTCGACCGAGAGCACGCGCTTGCCCACACGTTCCAGCAGACGGCGGTCGTGGGTCACGAGGATGAAGGCGCGCGGGTAGTCCAGCAGGAACTGCTCGAGCCATTCGACGGAGTCGATGTCGAGGTGGTTGGTCGGCTCGTCGAGCAGGAGTAGATCGGCGTCGGCGAGCAGCGCGCGGGCGAGGGTCACGCGCGTGAGCTCTCCGCCCGAGAGGGAGTGAAGACCGCGTTCCAGCATCTCCTCGGGCAGGCCGAGGCCCTCGACCACGCCCGCCAGACGGCTGCGATAGGCATAGCCCCCGAGGTCCTCGAAGCGGCGCTGCAACTGCTGGTAGCTCTTCATGGTGTCGCGGAGCTCGGGGCTGTGTTCGTCGAGCCCGGCCATGGCCTCCTCTGTCGCGCGCAGCTGGGTCTCGAGTCCGACTGCCTCGCCGAAGGCCTCTGCCAGGTATTCGCCGACCGGGCGATCCGCGACCAGCTCGGGCGTCTGCTCGTGCAGCCAGATCCGGCGGCCGCGCGCCCGGGCCACGGTACCCTCGTCCGGCAGTTCGGCGCCAGCTATCAGGCGCAGGATGGTGGTCTTGCCGCTGCCGTTGCGGCCGACGAGGACCGCGTGGTCGTGACCGTCGATGGCGAAGCCGACGTTGGTGAACAGGCGCTGACCGCCGTAGGACTTCTCGACGTTGTAGAAGGTGATGACGCTCATCGTCGGGGCGCCGGACGTGAGGCACTCGATGCGGCGCGGCGCGGGAGCGGCAGGATACCACCCGCCCGCGCCAGTGGCCAGCCGCGCCCGGACGGTCGCCGCAATGACCCTGGGGTAGAGTGAAGCGAGCGTCTGGGCCGGCGCGCCCGGTGGGCGGGGCGAAGCGCAGACGCGCGAGGGAGGGTGCCGTGCTTTCGCGCACGACGACGCTGTACGCTGTTCTCGAGGAGTACCCGTTCCTCGAGGACTTCCTCGTCGCCTTCGATAACGCGTTCGATCGTCTCGCTCAGCCCGCGCAAGGAACCACGTGGGCGCGCGTGGTCACGCTCGCCGAGCTGGCGACGGCGATGGACCTGCCTTGGCTCGAGTTCCTGCGCGAGATCCAGAGGGAGGTGAGGCGAGTCACCGGTGTCGCGCCCCCGATCGTCGGCGAAGTACCGGAGCTGCCTTCCGATCCGCGACTCGGGGACGACATGCGCGCGATCCTGGGCGAGCTCGAGAGCGGTGCGCCCCTCGACGATCTCGCCGAGCGCTTCGACGCTCTCACCCATGGGCTGAACGCAGAAGAAGCTGCGGCGCTGGCGCGCCAGCTGGGTGTGATCGACGAGGTCTCCGGACAGGCTATCGCGAGGTCCGCCGGCCAGTCGGACGACTGGCCGGCGGCTCGACTCTCGCTGCACCCCGGCCATCCCGTCAGGGCGCTGCTCGGCGAGGGGGCGCGGCTCCGCGGTCTTGCGACACACGTCGAGGAGGTCGTCGACGGCCTCGGGAACCCCGTTCGGGCCGAACGGTGGCGCCAGGCGAGACCGGCACTCCAGAGCCTGCTGGAGCGGCTGGGCGAGCTCGATCGTCAAGCTCGGCGCCTTCGGCTTGCCTGGTACCCGACGCTCTCCAACCGAGGGGGACTCAGCGTCACCGCTCTCGTGGACGCGGAACTGACCGAGGCGCTCGACGCAGTCGAGCGGTCCCGCGCGGCCGCGGCGGATGATGTTCCGGTGTTCGTCGTCGGCGCCACTCGACGCGCGATCGAGATGATGCGACGCGCGCTGGTCGCGGAAGAAGAGCTTCTCGCCCCCGCCGCGATGCGTGGTCTCGACGACGACGATTGGGAAGTCGTCGCCGAGCAGGAGCGCGTGGTCGGCTGGGCGCTGGCGCGCGATGAGGCGCCGTAGCTCGCCGGCCCGGGGCGAGGCGGAATGCCTGCGGGCCCGCGGCCCCGACTCAGACGCGGACGCGGCGGACGTCGACCCGGTCGAGATCGATCTCGCCAAGTCCCATCGCTGCCGCGGCGCGGACGTAAGGGACGTCTTCGCCGCGCAGGTCGAACAGCGTCGCGGCGTAGCTGTCGGCGGCGACGATGTCGGCTCCGGCGATGACGGTGTCGAGCTCCTCCACGTCGTTCAGGTCGCCGCCCGTGGGCCCGTTGGCGGTGAGGACGCGTACGGCGTCAACGACCGTCAGCGTCGGCCGGCAGGCGCTGACGAGATCCGCCGTACGCTGGCCGACGTCGCTATGCATCGAGCCTGGTTCGAGGATCACACCGAGAAGGTTCTTGCCCGCCAGGGTGAGTCGCGTGAGGCCGTGGGTCTTGGCGATGGGCACGTCGATGAGGGCGTCGCAGGTGAGCACGTCGCGGTAGATGGGCCAACTCTTGATCGAACGCCCATCCGGTATCTTGAACTCCTGGAACTTGGCCGGCGCCATGAGCTCCATGTCGCCGCCGGCCTTCTCGACGGCGGCGGCGATGCCGCTCACCCTGTATGCCTCGTCGGCCGGGCCGCCGAAGGGCGAGTCCATGACGCGCACGCGTCCGGCTCCCGCCCGCCGGCACAGGGCGACGAGCGTGCCGACGACGACGGGGTTGGTCGTCGCCGCGTACTCGGGGCCATGGTAGCCGGTGCAGATGTTCGGCTTGATGACGACGTCGTCTCCGCGGCGCAGAAAGCGCTTCATGCCCCCGAGCTCGGCGAGCGCGGCGGCCGTGATCGCCTCGGGGTCGCCGCCGCGTGCGACGGCGAGCGCGGACCGCTCGGGGGAGGAGTACGGGGAGGGGACGGAAGCACCCCCAGCAGTTGGGGCGGCGCCTGGGCTGCGCCGGCTGTTCGTCGGCGCCGGCTGTGGAGCTGCGCCGCCGCAACCGGCCGCCGCCAGCGCCGCCGCCGCTGCGACCGAGCCGGCCAGGCCGAGGAACTGTCTGCGGGTGAAGTCGGGCATGTTCTGTGTGCCAGTGTAGTCGAAGCCACTCGAGTTTCGAAGCGCCCATGGCCGCCGCCGACAGGACACGCGTGGTCGTCTGGCGAACAGAGGAGCAGCATCGGCAGGCGCTTGGCCGAGCCGTTCGACAGAAGCCTGCGCTCGCGAACTGCCAGTGCGGCTTGCGACTCAGTGGCTGCGGACACGACGGACGACGGTATGGGGGTGGAGTGATGGACATCGGTCGTTGCTTCAAGGACGCGTGGAACCTGCTCATGAAGGACCTGGCCCCGCTCGCCGTGACGGCGGTGATCGCCGCCGTGGCGATCGGTGCGGCCCTGCTGGTCATGGCGTTGGCGGTGGGAAGCTCCTTTTCGACCTCGTTCAACGGCAACCAACTCCAGGTCAACGACGTCAGCTGGGGCACAGTGGTGCTGGCGTGGCTCGTGGTGGCCGTGGTCGCCGTCGTCGTCGGTGCGTGGGAGTACGCCACCCTTCTGAAGATCATGCTCCGTCGCGTGCGCGAGGATCGCGCCGCAGGGATGGACGACCTGCGGCTCGGCCTCGACGGCATCGGCGCGTTTATCGTCGCGCTGATCGTGCTCGGCATCGTGATCGGTCTCGGCTTCGTCGTCTTCATCATCCCGGGGGTGATCCTGATGACGATCTGGGCGTACGTCCTGGTGCTTATCGCGGACAAGGGGCGTGGTCTCGGCGAGGCCATGTCCGACAGCGCCGCGCTCGCCAAGAAGCCTGGTTACGTGATGACCTTCGTCACGCTCCTGGTCGGGGGGATCGCCGTCGGCGTGGTGAGCGGCATCCTCGGCCGCATCCCGGTGATCGGCCAGATCCTCGGCCTGTTCGTCGGCGTGTACATGATGGCCTACGTGGTGGCGATGTACTTCCAGGCCACCGGGGAGACGGCTCTGCTGGACCGTGCGCTGTACGGCACGCCGCTGCCGGCGGGGGAGGCGGCGGGCACTGCCGCCCATCCGCCCGCCCCGGCGGCTCCTATGGGCGGCACTGCCTATCCGCCGGCGCCATCTGCGCCGATGGCCGGGGCGCCCGTTCCGCCGCCGGCGCCGCCTGCGCCGCCGCCGTCCGCGCCGCCGCCTGCGCCTCCCGCACCCGCAGCTCCTGCGCCTCCCGCTCCCGCGCCTCCCGCTCCCGCGCCTCCCACTCCCGCGCCTCCCACTCCCGCGTCCGACGGTCCGACTGCGGCGGACGAACCGCCAGATGCCCCGGACGCCTGGGCCGCGGCGGCGGACCCGCTGGCGACGCCTCCCGCCGGCGGCGAGCCTGCCGCGTTCGAGCCGCCCTCCACGAGCGCCCCGTCGATCGTGGATGAGGGATCGGTGCAAGAGACCCCCGGCGACTGGGACGTGACCCGGACCGCCTGAGCCGCCCGGGGCGGGGCGCGGGGGGGGAGCCGCGCGCCGCGCCCGTTCCACGAAAGGAGCACTATGACCCCTCCGCCCCTGGCGCACTGGGACGACGTGACCGGACGACGCGTCGAGGTCGGACCGCTGGCCGGTGTATGGCGCGACCTCGGCCGTGCCGCCGGGAGCGTCACGACCGGGTCGCGCCACGTGCAGGTCGACGCGGGCCGGCGGTCGACGCCCGTGCACACCCACGAAGGCGAGGAGGAGGTCTTCTTCGTCCTCTCCGGGGCCGGTGTCAGTTGGCAGGACGGGCAAGCGTTCGAGGTCCGGGCGGGCGACTGCCTGGTGCACCTGCCGGGCGGTCCCGCCCACACGCTGGTCGCCGGCGAGCAGCAGCTCGACGTCCTGGCGTTCGGCACCCGCAGGCCCTCCGCCCTCGCCCGGCTGCCTCGCGCCGGCGTCGCCTGGGACGGCGCGACCTGGGTCGCCACCGGTCCCGAGCCGCATCCCTGGGCGCGTGAAGCAGCGGCCGGTGACCTTCCGGTCCCGCCGCCGGGGCCGCGCCCCGCGAGCATCGTCAACCTCGAGGAGGTCGAGTCCTGCGAGAGGCGAGAGGGCGACGCGGCCTTCCGCGAGCGCGACCTCGGCACCGCCGCGGGCAGCGTGGCGAGCGGCCTCGCGTACGTCGAAGTCGAGCCCGGGATGATGAGCTATCCGCCGCACGCCCACTCGGCCGAGGAGGAGCTCTTCGTCGTGCTCGCCGGCAGCGGGGCCCTGGTGCTCTACGACTGCCGCCGGCCCGGCGATCCGCCGCGCGTGGAGCCGCTGCGGCCCGGTCACGTCGCCGCCTTCCCGGCGGGGGGCGGGGTCGCACACGGCGTCAGCGCCGGCGAGGGTGGGATCACATACCTTGCCTACGGCGAGCGCTGCGGCGACGATATGTGCTTCTACCCGCGCTCGCAGAAGCTCTCCTTCGGCGCCTTCGGGCTGGTCACCCGCGTCCCTCGCCTGAGCTACTGGGACGACGAACCGCCGGCCGGCGACGAGGCACCGCAGGCCTAGGCGGCGGTCGCCCGCCGATTAGCGCCCGGCACTCAGCGGGTATGGACGGGGCACGCAAACGTCCCTCCCTCGAAGGAGCGCCTCAGTGAAGGAGAACCTCGGCGACACCAACGCCTTGTACCCCCTCGTCACGGCGATCGTCGGCAGCGTCGTGGACGGCAAGCCTGACTTCGCCACGATCGCCCACGTCGGCATCGCCCACCTCAAGGGCATCACGCTCGGCATGGGAAAGGTCCATCTCACGAACGAGGGGATCAAGGCGAACCGCACGTTCAGCGTGAGCATCCCCTCGGCCGACATGGTCGAGGTGACCGACTACATCGGCATGGCGAGCGGCAAGACCGTCGACAAGAGCGGAGTGTTCCGGGTCTTCTACGGGGAGGTCGACGGGGCGCCGCTGATCGACGACTGCCCCGTCACTATGGCGTGTCGCCTGATCGAGCACGTCGAGATGCCGACCCACGATCTGTTCGTCGGCGAGATCGTCGAGACGCACGCCGACGTGGAAGTCCTGACCAACGGCGTGGTCGACATCGCCAAGGTCAAGCCGCTGCTCTTCGACATGGCGAGCAAGAAGTACTGGTCGCTGGGCGAGCCTGTGGCGAAGTGCTGGAGCGTGGGGAAGGGGTATGCGCCGAAGTGAACCCACGACGAAGCTGTCGCGTGAGGAGTTGCTGAAGAGGGTCGACTGGGGTCCGACGGTCGACGCCGGTCGGTGCACGGGCTGCCGCACGCGCGTCGACACCTGTCAGCAGGGGTCTGGGACTTCGTCGACGGCAAGGCGGTCGTCGCCGCCAAGCTCGGCTGCATCGTCGGCTGTTCGCACTATGCCACGCTCTGCGAGGAGGGCGCGATCTCGTTCCCTACGATCGACGACTTGCGCGGGGCGCGTCGCGGCGAGTGACTGATGGAGGCGGCGAACCGATGGAGATGAAGATCAGCTTCCCCGGCGACCTCCGCGTGGACGCCGACTACAAAGGCTTCACCATCCAGACCGACCAGCCCGTCACGGGGGGAGGCGACGGGAGCGCACCGGCGCCCTTCGACCTGTTCATGGCGTCGCTGGGGACCTGCGCCGGCATCTTCATGCTCGCCTTCATGAAGCAGCGCGGCATCCCGGCGGAAGGGTCCGGGATCACGATGACGAGCGAGACCGACCCTGAGCGCGGCATGATCGGCAAGGTCGGCTTCGAGCTGCACCTGCCGCCCGCGTTCCCGGAGAAGTACGAGAAGGCCGTGGTGCGCGCCGTCGAGCAGTGCACGGTCAAGCGCCATCTCGATCAGCCGCCCGACTTCACTGTGACCACGAGCCGGTCACTGCCTGACTGAGCGGTCGGGAGCCGCCGGGCCGACCGCCGCCTGCCCGCACGACGTCGCGGGGCGACTGTTGCCTCGGAGCCCGCGGGGACACTATGGTTGCCGCGGGAGGTGGCGCGTCCGTGAGCGACGAGCAGCTCGTTATCGGCATCGACATCGCGGCGACGCGGCCGTGCACCGCCGTCGCGCTCACCTGCGGCCGTGCCGCACAGGCCGTGGGCTGGATGGCGGCGCAGGCCGACGAGGACTCCTCCCGGGACGACACGTCCGCCATGCTCGACTGGGTCGAGCGTCTCGCTCCCGCGGCGGTGGCCGTCGACGCGCCCCAGGGGTACAACCGCCGCCTGCTCGTGCGCTCGAGCGCCCACGGCTCCAGCCGCTCGCGCGTGTGCGATCACGAGCTGCTGCGGCGGCGGATCTCGCTCTACCAGGTGCCCAGCCGCAAAGAGGCGACCGAGGACTCCGTCAAGCTGCCGGCCTGGATGCGGGTGGGCTTTCGCTACTTCAAGGAGCTCAAGCGGCGCGGCTTCGAGGCGCCGCCGGACGGCGCCCTGCCGGGCGCCTTCGGAGCGGCGCCGGCGCTGCTCGAGGTCTTCCCCTACGCGTCGTTCGTGACCCTGCTCGGCGGCCTCCTCTCGAAGAAGACCACCCGCGAGGGCGTGCGCCTGCGGGTGCTCGCCCTGCGGCGGGCGGGCGTCCACTGGGACTCGGCCGACGACGCCTACTACGATCACGACTCGCTCGACGCCCTGGCGGCGGCGCTCACGGCGTGGAGGTTCCTTCAGGGCAGAGCGCACCCGGTCGGGGACGAGCGGGAGGGACTTCTGTGGCTTCCGGTGACGGGCGACGAACTCAGCAAGGTCCCCTACGCGCCCCTGCCGGCCGAGCCACGTCCTCAACCGGGAGGCACCGTCCGAGGCTGAGCGACGGGTCGTGCGCCGCCGCACGGCGCCGGATCGACCAGGCGGAGTCCTCGCCCGGCGTCACATGACGATCTTGTTCAGCGGGTATTCGACGATGCCCTGAGCGCCCGCCTCCTTGAGGCGCGGGATGATCTTGCGCACCACGGTCTCGTCGAGGATCGTGTTCACCGCGAGCCAGCCCTCGTCGCTCAGGTGGGAGATCGTCGGCTTGCGCAGCGCGGGGAGCACGGCGAGCACGGCGTCGAGATGCTCGACCTCGACGTTGAGCATGAGGCCGACCTTGTCGAGCGCCGTGATGGCGCCGTGCAGGAGCATCACCACGTCCTCGATCTTGCGCCGTTTCTGCGCGTCCGCCCAGCTCGCCTTGTTGGCGATGAACTGCGTCGTCGACTCCAGCACGGTGTCGACGACGCGCAGCTTGTTGGCACGCAGCGACGAGCCGGTCTCGGTGACCTCGACGATGGCGTCGGCGAGTTCCGGGAGCTTGGCCTCCGTCGCGCCCCAGCTGAACTCGACCTTCGCCTCGACGCCGTGCTCGCCGAGCCAGCGCCGGGTGACTCCGACGAGCTCGGTCGCGACGATGCTGCCCTGCAGGTCGGCGACCGAGCGGATCGGTGACGCGTCGGGCACGGCGAGCACCCAGCGGACCTTGCCGAAGCTCTGCTTCGCGTACACGAGGTCGGTGACGGCGTGCACATCCGCCTCGCTCTCGATCACCCAGTCCCGACCGGTGAGCCCGCAGTCGAGGGCGCCGTCCTCGACGTAGCGCGCCATCTCCTGCGCCCGCACGAGCATGCACTCGATCTCGGGGTCGTCGATGGCGGGGAAGTACGAGCGTGGCGCGGCGGTGATGAGAAAGCCCGCGCGGCGGAACAACTCCGTGGTCGCGTTCTCGAGGCTGCCCTTCGGCAGGCCAAGCTTCAGCTTCATGCGACGGCCCTCGTTCTTGGCGCCGTGCGTCCGGCGCTCGTCCTCTGTCGGAGGGGAGAGTCTATCTCACCGCGCCGGTCGGGCGTGTTCCGGCTCGCCGGAGCCGGCACGCCGGCGTGCAAGGAACCGGGGGGGGGGCGGTTCGCCCCCGCCGCCCTTCTGTCGCTCACGCCTCGCTCCTGACTGTCGCGAGCGCGAGCGCGCTTCTTACTTATGCTTCCCGACGGTCAGACGACCGGTCGAGCTGAACACGCCGTCCGGCCGGTTGGACATGACGGCCGTGGTGCGGAACTGCTTGGTGTACTGGGTCGCGAGCCACCTGGAGCCCTGAAGCCCTTGGCCGTCCGTGCCGACGATCGAGACCACGGAGTACTTCCTGGTCGCGGCCTTGGCGTACGGGAGGTAGGCGTCGGCCGTCCAGTCGTTGCTCTGCAGGCCGTTGGTCCACGCGAACCCGGCGTTCGTCCAGCCGGCGGTGGTGTCATCGTCGACGTAGGAGCCGGCCTTGACGTCGTCGACGTACCAGCCGGCGCCGTTCGACGCCTCATCGGTCATGTAGCGGAAGCGGACCCAAACGGTACCGCTGAGGTCGCCGAAGCTGAACTCGGCCTTCTGCCAGCCGGCGGAGTTGCCGGTGAAGCCGCCGGGGCCGTCCCAGGCGCTGGAGTTGTTCAAGTTGTCAATGGCGGCGGGCAGCGCCGACACCTGCTGCAGCTTGACCCACTTGATACCATCGGCCGAACCCTCGACGTAGCCGTAGTCCCACTGGTCCTCGATGTCGTACCAGGTCTGGAACGTCAAGGTGCTGCCGGCGGTCACGCCGCCGACCTGGCGCGCGACGTTGATGTCGAGCATGTTGCCGAGACCCGAGTACCACTCGTAGGTGCCGGCGGCGGCGGCGACGCCGGCCGTCTTCGGGCCGCTGAAGGTCATCTGCAATCCGGGTGCGCTGCCGTAGAAGTTGCGGTAGTAGGCGCCCCACGGCTCGGTCGCGGCGTTGCGCCAGACGTTCTTGCGCGTCGGGGGCATGTTGCCGCCGACCTCTGCCTTGTAGTACTTGATGCCGTCCTGGATCGAGATGAATTCCGAGTCTGCACCGCCCAGCTCGAAGTTGCGGTAGTTCCATGCGGGCTCGGAGACCTTGCCGTCGAGGAGGTTGGCGAGAGTCCAGTCGCGATGCAGCTTCTCGACGTTGGCCATGCCGCCGACCAGGTTCGCCACGCCCTCGAGGCCGTTGGCCTGCTCGTGGATGAGGTTCCAGGTGAAGGCGTCACCGGGGTCGACGAACTTGTCAGGCGTGTTCGCGAACGGGTCGTAGCCGTCCTTGATGCGCGCGGCGAGCGGGGCGAAGAGATTGCCGCCGCCGGCGCGCTCCCAGAGGTAGTCCTGCCACATCTCGGTGTTGCCGTAGTCGTAGAGCTCGCCGTCCCAGTCGGTGAGCGAATCGCGATGGTAGTACAGGGCGTAGGCGAGGTCGCTGGAAGACACGGTGGGACCGTAGATGAACTGCATGGCGAGGGAGGCTATGCCCTCGTCGATGAACGAGTCCTCGTTGCCGTCGACGTCGTTGTGGATCAGGTGCTCGAACTCGTGGGCGATGGTGCCCTCGTACGTATACGGATCGGCGACGTCGCCGCCGATGCGATCGACCCAGTTGTAGGAGTCGACGAAGATGCAGTTCATGTCGATCTCGTCGTTGAGGCCGCCCCAGAAGTAGCCGGCGATGTACCAGGGGTAGTCGCTCAGCCAGTAGGCCTGATCGCGGATGTTGTAGATCATGATGGCGGCGCGGGACCCGTCCATGCCAGCCTCGGGGGCGCGGAATTCGTACCAGCCGAAGTGAGCCACGTCGGACGCCCAGATGCGGGTGTCGAACTGGTCACCGAGGTAGCTGATCTGGTCTGCGGTGACGGTCTGGTCCTACTGGTAGGACTGGGGTGGAGAGGCGAGGTCGTTCCAGGCGACGTAGACGTCGGAATGCGCGCCGACGTACTCTTTCCAGAACGGGACCTGGAACGGGCCGGCGTGCTCGGGGATGCCGGAGTCGTCGTACAGCGTCAGGACGAGGTCCGGCGTGCCGTGGTCCGCATCGGCGAACTGCTGCGCCAGCGGCCCACTGGGCTGGCCGTTCGGGAAGACCTGGAACGGAGCCGGCATGCTGTTGACCTGTTGGGTCCCGTCCAGCGCGACAGCGCTCCTCGCGGTCGCGGCGCTCGCGACCGCCGGCACGAGCAGCAGGACGAGGGCGGCGGTGATTGCAAGGAGCAGCGCCGTCCGAAGGCGTGTCGGGTGCATTCGCACTCCTTCCGTCATGCGTGCGCCGCCGCGCCGCAGGCGCAGGCGCCGGCGGCGGCACGGGAATGAAGGGGCGCCGGCGCGAAAGCGCCCAGCGTGGTACCCCCTGACCGAACAGCCCCATGATAATCGCTCGCGCATAGAAGTTATACGATAGCTGGCGCGAGGACGCACGAGCCGTCGCCCGGCGAGGCAACGGCGGGCGACCGAGCGTGCGGCGTCAGTACTTCTTCGGCGGTTCGCAGGCGAACGACGTGACCACCGCCTCCGCCCTCTTGCTGCCGCACTCCGGGCAGACCGCCTTCTTCTTGCGCTCTTCCCAGTGGCTGGTCACTTCGTAGCGGGTGCCGCACTTCTTGCAGCGGAACTCGTACACGGGCATGGGGTCCTCCTTCGACTGTCCAGTCCGTTTCTACCCGCACGAAGAGACGTGTAGCATGGGCGCGATGCAATTCCGTGACTTCGTCAGCTTCGACTTCAAGACCTCGGTGCTCGGCTTTGGCGCCATGCGCCTGCCGCTCGCCGGGGACGAGCCCAGGGACATCGACCGCGACGAGGCGCGGCGCATGCTGCATCGCGCGGTCGATCTCGGCGTCAACTACGTCGATACCGCTTACCCCTACCACGGTGGTGAGAGCGAAGGGTGGCTCGGCTGGGCGCTGGGGGACGGGTATCGCGAGCGCGTGAAGGTGGCGACCAAGCTGCCCACCTGGAAGGTGGAGAAGCGCGACGACTTCGATCGCCTTCTCGCCGAGCAGCTTGAGCGGCTCGGTACCGGCATCGACTTCTATCTGTTGCACGGCCTCGACGCGGAGTCGTGGCGCGACAAGGTGCTCGCACACGACGTCATGTCGTCGGCCGAGAGGGCCTTGGGCGACGGGCGCATCGGCCACCTCGGGTTCTCGTTCCACGACGACTACGACGCGTTCGTCGAGATCCTCTCCGGGTCCGATCTGTGGGAGTTCTGCCAGATCCAGTACAACTACATGGACGAGGAGTACCAGGCGGGCACGCGCGGGCTCGAACTCGCGGCCGGGAGGGGTCTGGGGGTGGTCGTGATGGAGCCGCTGCGCGGCGGCCAGCTGGCGCGGCCCACTCTCGAGGTGGCCGCGCTCTGGGCCGCCGCCGAGCGCGACCTCGAGAGCTGCGTCCCGGCGGCTGTCTGCCTTCCGGAATCACCGGTCGAATGGGCGCTGCGCTGGATCTGGGCCCACCCCGAGGTGTCGCTGTTGCTCAGCGGCATGAGCACGATGGAGCAAGTCGAGCAGAACGCCCACTACGCGGGCCGGTCGAGCGAGCCGCTGGGCGCGGCGGAGCTCGAGGTCGTCTCTCGCGTGAGAGACACCTATCGTCGGGCGATCCCGATCCCGTGCACGGCCTGCAAGTACTGTCTGCCGTGCCCCAGCAAGGTCGCCATCCCGGACATCCTCGCGCTGTACAACGACGCCGTCGCCTACGCCGCCGTCGACGTGGCGCGGCTGCAGTACACGTGGATCGGCGAGGATGCCCGCGCCGACGCCTGCACGCAGTGCGGAGAGTGCGAGGACCGCTGCCCGCAGGGCATCGCCATCGTGAGCTGGCTCGAGAAGGCGCAGCAGTTTCTGGCGGTCGCCGAGGGCTGACCGCCGGTCGCGGCCGCCGGCTCAGGCCGGCTCGGCGAGGACCGCTTCGAGCTTCGCCACCAGCGGCGGCAGGTCGAGGACGACGGTGTCCCAGAGGATCCGGTCGTCGACGCCGAAGTACTCGTGGACGACCACGTTGCGCACGCCGCGCATGGTCGTCCACGGCACCGCAGGGTTGGCCTCGCGGATCGGGCCGGGGATCCAGCGCACCGACTCGCCCATCGTCATGAGGTTACGGATGACCGCGTCGCGTGTGCGCCGATCCTCGGCGAACTCCTCGAACGTCATCCCGTCCGTGTATTCGAGGGCGGCCTTGACGCCGGCCAGGATGTCGCGCACGCGGAAGCGCCAGTCGCGAAAGCGAAGCCGTTCCCGGCGCTCCTCGGCTGGGTCGGGCGGGAGGCTAGAAGACACGTATGACCTCTGACAGGATCTCGTTGCGCATCTCGGGCCTCAGCGCATCGGGGGTGGCGAGGTCGATGCGGCTGGCGAGGGCGTCGCCGAGCGTCCGCTGCAGCTCGACGAACCCGAAGAGGCCGATGCGCACGTGCGGCTCGAACTCGACGAGGAGGTCGGCGTCGCTGTGTTCGGTCGCCTCGTCACGCGCCGTCGACCCGAAGATCGAGAGGTGGCGCACGCCGAAACGGCGGATCTGCGACTTGTGGCGCTGCAGGCGGCGGATGGTCTCGCGGCGGGTCACGACGTCATCCTAGCCGAAGGGCGACCTGGCCGGAACCGGTCGCGCCGAACGCGGCGCGCCGCTCGATGGTCGCCCTTGCGTCCCTCGCCGCCCGTCAGCGGACGATCTTCATGACGAGCAGGTCGACGCCGCTTACCCCGGCGACGTACAGCGCGCCGCTCGACAGGGTCACGGACTGGGCCAGGTCGTCGCTGTCGGCGCGGTCGTAGGTCAGCGTCGGCCAGAGCGGACTGAGGTCGGTCGAGAGGCCGGCCACCACGGCGTCGCCGGAGCTGCTGCCTACCGACGTGCCCACGGCATAGGTGTCGCCCTCCGGCGTGACGCGCAGGTCGAGGGTCGTCTCGTCCGGGCCGGCGCCGGGCAGCTGCCACCACCCGCCCGGGGTCCCGCTCGCCCGATAGCGCACGACCGCGAGGTCCTCACCCTGTGCCGGCGATGTCGTGACCTCTCCCCCGGCGACGACATTGCCGGCCGCGTCGACGCCGACCGTCGTGAAACGATCCACGCCCGAGGCGCCCTGACCGCCGTCGACGACTCTCGCCCAGCGCCGCTCGCCGCTCTTGGCGTACTTCAGGACGAGGCCGTCGTCGCCGCTGCCGGGGCTTCCCGTGACGCCTGCCACCGCCAGACCCCCGTCGCTGATGGCGATCGAGAGGCCGGCGTCGGGCCCGCCCGCCGCCCCGTCCCAGCGCTGACGCCACACGCGCCGACCGTCGGGCCGATAGCGGATCGTGACCGCGTCGTCACCGCTGCTGGAGGCGTGCATGCGGCCGGTGACGTAGATGTCGGCGTTGTGGGGATCGATCACCAGCGCGTGCGCCCGGTCGAAGCCCGCGACCGATCCCGTCATCGTCGTGCGCCACAGCAGGACGCCGCTGCGGTCGTACTTCACAACGCACCAGTCGGCCTTGGTCTTGCGGCGCGTGATGGACCCGACGACGACCACGTTACCGCGTGCGTCGACGGCGACCGCCTCGGGAACGTCGGCGCGTCCAAAGGACCCCGCGAGTCTCCGCGCCCATCGGCGCTCGCCGTTCGGGCTGTAGCAGAGCACGATCCAGTCATCCTGGCCGGACGCCGAGTACGACGACCCGCAGACGACGACGTCGCCGTGCCGGTCCACCGCAAGCCCCTTCACCCAGTCGAGACCGTGCGCCGGTCCGTCGTAGGGCTGGGTCCAGACCAGTCTGCCCCCGGCCGAGTAGCGGAGCACGACGATGTCGATGTTGCCGGACGGGCGCCGGAGGCTCGCCGCGACGTACACGCCTCCGCCGGGTCTGGCCTGCGCCTTGGCGACGTACACCTCGCCGGGTCGCGGGGCGTTCCACGGCTTCACCCAGTCGGTCTCGCCGGCCGCGGCTCTCGCCGACTTCGCCGCGCAAAGCAGCACCACCGCCACGACGAGGAGAGCGAACAAGATCGATACGACCCGCCAGGCGTCGCGGATCGGGACGGACCTGACCGTCGCGCGCGTGCGACTCGCGGATTGTGGACGCGCCACCATCGGTACCCCCTAAGTGCCCGCTGTTCCCTTCTCGACGCACAACTTTACACTGCGAACGCGCCCCGCACGTCGCTCGTCGCAGGGAAGTGTTGTCTGCACGGACCCAGGTGGGTGAGATGCCACCCTGTGCGGCGCGGACTTCACGTGAGCTCCGGGGACGGATGCACTACACCGGCCGCGCGTCGCTGTCGCGACGTCTGACACCCCGAACGCGAAGCAGGAACGGGCCGGACCCCCGCACTCCCGAACTGAAGGGGGGAGGGGGAGCCGTGCCGGCTCCGTTCCGCTCTGAAGCTTCCGCCCTGGGGGCGCCGGCCTCAGCTTCCGAGACCGCCGCCGCGCGAGGCGCGGAGCGCGGCGAGAAAGCCCTTGCCGAGGAAGCTGCGCTCGTCGAGCGCGCAGAGACGTTCGAACATCGGCGCGGTGACGGTGAACCCCAGGGCGTCGCGCGGCAGCTGGTCGCGCATCGCCATATCGGTGCCGGTGACGGCCGCCTGCGCTTGGTCGAGGTCGTCGAACGTGGACACGAGCTCCATGCACCCCGAGCCGAAAGGCACGATCACCGGAGGCACGTCGCCCCAGGCGTGCTCGTAGTAGGCCCCATGCAGCAGCACGCTCAGCTGGTCAGGGTTGACCCAGAACGTCACCGTGCGCAGTGCACCGTACTGCGCCGGCCGCAGCGGCCCGATCAGGATGTGCGCGTTGCGCATCTCGTAGACCGGGCTGGCGTCGACCCACCCGGCCATGAGCTCGCGCGCGGCGCGCAGGCCCTCGTCGTCGCGGAGGAAGGTGATGAAGTCCTCGCGATCGCGGGTGCGGACGCCGACGAGCGCGCGGCCGGCCCCGCCGCAGCCGAACGCCTTGCGCGTGAGGTGCAGCGTCTCGCCGGCTTGCCAGCGGCGGAAGTAGTCGAAGATGCAGGGGCCGCGCGCGGCGCCCGCTTTGGGCTCGACCAGCGGGGCGAACGGCGCGGCGTCGGGTGCGTCGTACAGCCCTACCGGCAGCAGGCGGGCGCCCAGCGCCGCCAGCAGAGCGGACGGGTCCGGCTGACCATGCGGCGCCGGCGCGCTCACGGGAGCCTGAGCTTCACGCTGGATGCGTTCACCGCGACGTGGACATCGGTGGGCGGGAGCTCGCCGCGAACGTCGCTGCGGCTGATCTGGACCGTCAAGGTCGAGGCGTCACCGAGCGTCAAGCGTGGGAGGGTCACCGTCCCCCTGCACGTGTAGCCGACAGGGTCCTCGGGGGGCGAGACGTTGGGCAGCGTCACGGGCAGACGCCCGGCCCAGTCGGCTGCGCCGCTCGCGCGCCACGCGAAGAAGAAGCGTGCCTGCTGGCCGCGGGCGCCGTCGGCGGCATCGGTGGCCAGGACCTCGACGACGAAGCTGAGGTCGCCCGTCTCGGGCAGCGCGGTGAAGTCCCAGGTGGCGGCGTTCTGGTGCGCCGAGTCGCGCAGCCAGTACCAGCCCGCGATGACGTCGCCGGTGGCGGAGAAGCTCGCCGCCGCGGTCGTGGACGGCGAGGCACTGGGGCTGGGCAAGACGCCCGACGTCGGCGAGGAGGAGGGTGAGCCGGACGAGGGGGCGGTCGGCGAGAGCGAGACCGAGCTGCTCGGGATCGGGACAGAGGCCGGTCCACCGCCCCCGTCCCTGGTCAGGACCAGCGCCACGGCGAGGACCGCGACGAAGACGCTCGCGACCACGATGACGAGCCAGCGCGTGCTCATGTCCGGCCTCCGGATCGGGACTGACGCCTCGATTGTAGTACAGACCTCGTGAAGCGCGGCGTCGGGGCGCGGGTCCGCCCGGGCAGTGGATGCGCCGCATCGCGGGCGCGTCAGGGGATCACGAAGCGCGCCGTGCTGCCGGTCTTTCCGGCCGTCACCTCGAG
>Ga0315281_10002953_pt1 | contig 25060 bp, 22 predicted proteins | sample YL17G07_0_MG_FD_204540 | JGI IMG/M metagenome (GOLD analysis project Ga0315281, IMG submission 204540) | Sediment microbial communities from Yellowstone Lake, YNP, Wyoming, USA - YL17G07_0 | ecosystem: Environmental > Aquatic > Freshwater > Lake > Sediment | place: USA: Wyoming | collected... | reverse complement strand
GTTATATTCTCGATAATCCAAGCATTCTTTATTTCGGGATCGTGTTTAGTGTCATGATGAATGTTTGGAGCTATTGGTACTCTGATGCGCTGGTGATAAAAATGGCGGGGGCGATACCGGCGACCCGCGAGCAGTATTTCGATCTATGGAATGCGGTCGAAAATTTGTCCATCACGGCGGGGCTCCCGATGCCCAAGATTTATGTTATTCCTGATGATTCACCCAACGCTTTTGCGACGGGGCGCGACAAGGATCATGCGGCGGTGGCGGCAACGACAGGGCTTTTGAAGATGCTCAACAAGACCGAGCTTGAGGGGGTAATCGCGCACGAGCTTTCGCATATTGGCAACCGTGACACCCTTTTGGGGACTGTCGTTGTGGTACTTGTCGGCTTTATTGCTATTATGTCCGATATGTTCCTTCGTACGGCAGGGTGGGGAGGGAATGACCGCGACCGCGATAATCGTCTTCAGCTTTTCCTCATGATTGCCGGGGTCATTCTCGCCATCCTCGCGCCCATCATCGCACAGCTTATTCAGCTCGCCATTTCGCGCAAGCGCGAATTTCTTGCTGACGCATCGGGCGCACTTCTCACGCGCTATCCTGAGGGTCTCGCCTCCGCACTTGAGAAGATCTCTGCGTATCCTCATGGACTGCAAAGGGTGAGCACCGCGACCGCGCATCTCTATATCTCAAACCCGCTCAAAGACGGTCGCGCGATGTCATTCATGTCGAAACTTTTCGCGACGCACCCTCCCGCAGGAGAGCGCATTGCGGTATTGAGGGGGATGGAACGTTAGGCTTTCTTTTTTAGATATAGTAAACTGATACTCAGTTACTCATAACATATTAATCTATGGCTGATCCTAAAAAAATCATTTTGGTGGTGGAAGACGAGGAGCCGATGCAGATCGTACTTAAAGACATTCTCAGTTTCGAAGGCTACCATGTTTCCATTGCAAAAAATGGCATTGAGGGTTTGGATATGGCGCTCAAGGAGCATCCTGACCTAATCCTGCTCGATATTCTTATGCCCAAAATGGACGGGATGGTCATGCTTAAAAAATTGCGTGCCGATGATTGGGGTAAAACGGCAGAGGTAATGGTCCTGACCAACTTGGACAAGAATGAAGAGATTGCCAAAGCGATGGAAGGTGAAGTGTTTGATTACTTCATCAAAAGCGATATCAAGATCAACGAGGTTGTTGCAAAAATAAAAGAGAAGCTCAGTGTTTAGACTCTTAGGGCTTACTTTTTCAAAAAGAGTCGTGCCAGGCGGATCTCCTCGAATGAAAATCCATTACCGAGGAGCTCTTTGGCGGGGGTGAGACGATACACACCGCCTTCCATGCCGGACTTGATGAGTGCCTGAGTGATCTTTTGGAGCCGTGTTTTCGGCATTCCTTTGACGAGGTGTGTGAGGTCGAGGTCGGGTTCGCGGTCCTTGAGTTTCTCGAGATGGTCGATGATCGTCGCTTCTTTGAGTCCGCGCGCCACCACTATCTCGCTGAGTGTTTTTCCCTCGGTAATAAGTTGTTTGGTTTCTTCAAGCGTGTCCGGTTTCTTTTCTTTTTTGGTGCTAGGCGGTGCGATGCGGTCGATGAATTCTTTTTGGATGCGCGCAATCTCCTCTGTTGTTTTTTCGCGAAGGTTCGCGGCGTGAGTCCCTGACCTTTCACGAAACTCTTTATCAACTTCAAACACTTCGGGGTCCACGGCGAGTGCATTGGCGTTCAGTCCTTTGAGGGAGAGTCCTTCAAGGGATCGCACGCGCGAGAGCGCCACATATCCCATCCCTTTTTCAAACGCTCGCGTAAGGTCCACTTCGGCGCGGTCGAGGCTCATGCCTTGGCTCTTGTGGACGGTGATTGCCCAGGCGAGGCGGAGCGGATACTGGGTGATCTCGGCTTTTACTTTGCCGTCTTCTTCAACCTTCCAACTCGCGGGACTTACCGCGATGGTGCGTCCATCGAGTGTCTCTACGGTGATACCCCATTCGTCACATTCGAGGACGGTACCCAGGGTCCCGTTGGCATACTTTTCTTCAAAGTTGTTCTTTACGAACATGACCCGCGCGCCTTTCTTTATAAAGAGTGATTCGGGCGCGAGGCAGCCTTTCTTTATCGACTCGACGAGGTTCTCTTTACCTTTGCCGGTCATTTGGTATTCAAACATTTCCCCGGAGAGTTTCTCGAGCTCGCGCATGTTTTCGGCGTCAACGTCGACATTGTGGGTGTAGAGTTTTGTTCCTTCATGGGTTTCATCATTTTTTCCCAGACGCGTGTTGAGACGAGCGATGATCTCGGGTGGCACGATATTGGCGCGGATCGCATTCAAGATCTCAAGATACGCGTCATCGTTTTGGCGGTGCTGCTCCTCGAGGTAGCAGATCTTGAGGTCGAGGTTTCCCCATGCCTTGGCATGATACGCAAAGCGCGCCGGTTCTTCGCCCGCACGACTTACCGGTGGCAGTTGGAAAAAGTCGCCGCAGAGAATGACCTGCATCCCGCCAAATGGCTTGTTGTTCCTTTTGAAAAAACGCGCGATCTCTTCCACGAGGTCGAGACGAAAATGATGCAGCATGGAGACCTCGTCGATGATGAGCACACGCGCCTCTTCAAATCGCTTCCAGAGGTAAGGTTTTTCCTCCATCGCTTCTAGGTCGTACGGGGTGAGCACATCGCGGATACCGAGCCCCGACCATGCGTGGATCGTGGTGCCGCCCATGTGGGTCGCCGCGATGCCCGTCGAGGCGGTAATGCCCACCACTGCCCCCTGTTCGCGCAAGTAGCGTATGTATTCGTTGAGGAGGTGCGTCTTACCACTTCCTGCCGCGCCCGTAATGAACGCGCTGTGTCCCATTTTCAATATTTCGAGCGCTTCGCTTTGTTTCATATGAGTTATTATAGCAGATGTGCAAAACACACGTTTTTTTGGTACAGTAGAGACGCATATGGAGGATTCGCATAGCGGTCTAGTGCACCACCTTGGAAAGGTGGCAACGGGGTAACCCGTTCGAGAGTTCGAATCTCTCATCCTCCGCCAAAATTGGAAATCGGAATCAGAAGCCAAAATGGGGTCGCGCCGCAGGTCAATACATCGCCACAATGCCAAAATTTACAAAAAAAAGAGGCTGATCGATTCGATGTGATGAACACATACGAACTGATCAGCCTCTGTTGGCGCAAGCCTTCGGCTACTTTTTGGTAGCTTCGAGCTTTTTGCCATCACTTTCAGCTTGCGGCATCGAGCTTTTGGTCAACGTAGCAAAGTACTTGGCAAAATCGCTCTGGCTGAAGTGGGTACCAATTGCAGGATCTTTCGGTTTCCCGAGAATCCAGTATGTCGTGCCGATATGCCCATCGGGATGAGTCGATGCTGCGCTCTGAGAGAACGCTGCCGCGAGACCGAGAACTGCCCCCAGAGCGGGGTTGTTGCTACCGATAACACCAGCTGCCGTACTGCCGAGAGAGAACCCGTTTCCTGCTGTGCTCGCTCCGACCGCTGTGCCAATCGCTTGCTCGGGTGAAACTATATAGATTTCCGAGAAGCCGTCCAAGTTTGCTGCGACGTATTTGACTGTATCGTCCTCCACAACGTCGATGTTCACCCTACCCTCGGAACCCTTTTTTGCGGTCGTCATGATCGTCCCGATACAGACGTAGTTACCGTCTGCTGCCGGGAAGTCCGGCGTAACCGCGACAAGCGGACCATTGGTGGCACGCTGAGTCCGATACGTCGGATACGGCTTGAAGACGATCTCCGTATTCCCAGTCATTCCACCCGCAACATCGATCCGGGTGTATGGATCGCTTGCGCGATACACCGGCTTGCATTTACTTTTGAAGTACAACGATGGTGCGATGTTGTTTATGTTGGTGGGGCGCGACAATGCGTCGAATGGACCAAAGTTCTGCGGAGAGGGGATGTTTACCATGGGTATACCAGGCAAGTTCACGGGGATCTTTGTGGCTTCACCCGCTTGGATTGTTAAGCCGACGTCAACAGGTCCTGTTTCGACTTTTACGTCGACTGGGGCCGTTGTCGCCGTCGCCGTTGGGTTTGCGGTTACCGGTCCCGTTTTGACGTCGGTATTACCCGCTGTCAGCGTGACTGGCCCCTGCGTCTGCGTTTGTGTCGGAGTTACCGTTACTGCTCCCGTTGTCACTGATGCACCAGCTGCACCACCTGCCCCGCCTCCTGCGGAGATGCCGATAATGTTGGTATTTCCCATCGATGCTGATGCTGAGGTAGACAGTGCCGTCGAATCTGCATTCGACATGGCGACAGGGTCTGCAATTGCGGATCCTGTCGCCAGGAGGGACAGAAGCGAAAGAATCGTAATTTCCAGGGTTTTCGTTTTCATTGCACGTTTCCTTTCAGATTTGATTTGAGAGAAAATTCAGGAAGGGAGTTACCTCCCCTCCTGAAGATGCTGCAAAGTGCCTGTGCCTGTTACGGCATGGGCATGGGTGCGGGTGGCATGGGCGGGAACATGAACATATTGCCCATGGCCTCAGCCCCTGCACTGCCGCCGGCATTGACGACCGAAGTCACCGAGCCGGAGGATGTGGCCCCCGCGTTGGAATTAACCCCCGCAGCCGAGATTGTGATGCCGGGCGCTTGCATTGCCGCGCCGTACGAATTCACGGTCGCGAAGATGTTGCCGCTCCCCATTCCCCCGGTGTGACCGTTGATGGCCCCGCCGATGCCGACGTTGGTCTCGCCTGTCAGGGTGAAGGTGTTGGCTATCCCTTCGTACTTCCCATTGAGGATCGCGAGACCAAGACCGTTGATACTTGCCCCCCCGCTCAAGCCGCCCTGCATATTGCTATTGCTCCAGCCCGAACTTGTAACGGGAGGGAGGTCGGCGGCGAGAGACGACATGGCGACGGAGGCGAGTGCGAGTGCTACGAGTAGCTTTTTCATGGTGAATCTCCTTGCTGGTTGGGTGACGAGTGATACGGACTACGGTTGAAGCAAAATTCTTCTATCCGATAAGCAGTACTCCTTTCTTGTTTACTGACAAAGATCACGGTGCTTTGGGCGAACCCGCGGCGTTTTGAAGCTAGGGTAATATAAGCATATTTAGAAAAAATGTCAAGGGGTGTCGCGCGAGCGCCCATGGTCGCCTTATTTTTAGGGTTAGTTTCTTTGACTGTAGGAGGAAATGTGTTTACAACAAAAAGAGGTGCGTGGTATACTTAAACGACCGTAGTTTTACGATTATCAAATAATATAACAAAGATATGGAACGACAATTAAAACGTTTTGCCTGTGATACGGTGTGCGGATTTAGTGTTCAGGGGTATGACGAGGGGGAGATCTTGAAGATCGCCGTAGCGCATGTAAAAAGTGGACATCCCGGAGTGGAAGCTTCAGAGGAAAAGCTGAAAGGTATTCTTGAGATCGTTCCACCGACAGCATAGTTGTGCGTGCTAAGTGAGAAATAAAAAAATGGGCGGTAAGCCTATTTTTTTATTTCTCACATCGCACATGCTTCGGGATCCCAGAGTCCGCGACTTGCGTCGCGCGCGTTTCGCTCGGCTGTTTTAAATTCGTCGCGGTAGTGATAGAGAGTGCGATAGGTGTATTCATGCCCGTAGCCTTGTTCAATGATGGTTTTGTTGACGAAGGTATCATCAGAGAGAAATACATAGCGGAGGAGGCGACCGTATTTGTCGCGGTCGCTTTGAGTTGGGTCGCTTTCGAGACGAACTTGTTGCCTTGCGAGAAGGTTTGTGGTAAAGGTCGAGGCTTCTTTGCCGAAACATTGCACGGGCTTGCGCGGATCAACTACCTCGGGGGTGTCGACACCTATGAGGCGCACTTTTTCTGGTACCCCACCAATGTCGACCACGATCGTGTCGCCATCGACAACACGGATGACGGGCAAGAGGAGGGAGACTCCTCTTGCCTCCGGTGGCGGGAGCTTAGCATCGACCACCTGAGGGTTTTGGTCTGTGGCAGGCACTATCTGCACGGGGGCTGTTTTTCTGCCCACTATGACCATAAGGGCTATAAGGATTAGTATCAGTGCTTTCCGCTGCATATCCTTATTGTACACCACTTGGGCAACATGAGGGCTTGCAAAAAACTAACCCTTCTGGTAAAGTCTTCCCATATGAAGAAAGAAATCCACCCAGCATACAATACCGAGGCAAAGGTTACCTGCTCATGCGGCGAGAAGTTTGTCGTTGGTTCAACGATGCCCGAGATCGATATTGAGATCTGCAGTTCATGCCACCCATTCTTTACGGGTGAAGAAAAGACTATCGACACGGCAGGCCGTGTAGAACGCTTTAAGAAGCGCCAGGCAGCGGCGAAGAAATAGGGGCCGCTCGCCATTCTATTTTCTGGTGCACGCATATTTGCTTGCTAGCAAATTGCTCCGCTCGGCTCGCCAGCCTGCGCAAGGCACCAGAAAACAGAACGGCTCGCTCTAAGGTGGGTGCGCTCGCTCCAAGGTTAATACTCAGACCCATGGACCTCGAGATTTTTAAAACTAACAATAAGACAAAATACCTCGCGGGAGAATATGAGCGTTTGCTCGGCGAGGAGTCTTCTGTGCGGGCGATGATCGAGAGTGATCCGACGATGGCAGAGCTCGGCGAGAGTGAACTTGCGACACTCCGCACGCAGATAGAGGCGCTTAAAAAACAGATGACGGACATTATCGAGTCGGGGAAAGAGGAAGAGGAGAAACCCAAAGAGATCATTCTCGAGGTGCGCGCAGGTGCCGGCGGAGAGGAGGCGGCGATCTTTGCGCAGGACCTTGCTATGATGTACGAGTATTTTGCGGAAAAGAAAGGATGGGAGTTTAAAAAACTCGATGAGTCGCCCAGCGAAATGGGTGGCTACAAGGAGGCGTCGTTTGAGATCAAGGGCAAAGACGCCTATGACCTGCTCCGCTTTGAGACTGGCGTGCATCGCGTACAGCGTATTCCCGCGACCGAAAAAGCAGGGCGCATCCATACCTCGACGGCGTCGGTGGTCGTACTACCCATTTTTCCTACAAAGCATTTTGAAGTTAATCCCGCGGACCTTGAGATGGAGTTTTCGCGTTCGGGTGGCGCGGGCGGACAAAATGTGAACAAGGTAGAAACCGCGGTGCGCATCATCCACAAGCCGACCGGCCTTGCCGTGCGCTGTACGAGTGAACGCAGTCAGGTAAAAAATCGTGAGAAAGCAATGTCGATGCTTATGGCACGACTTGAGGATATTGACCGCGCAAAAAAGGAGAGTGACGTTTCGGCGGACCGCAAAGGACAGATTGGCACCGGCGACCGCTCGGAAAAGATACGCACCTATAATATCCTTCAAGACCGTATCACCGATCACCGTATCAAGCAGTCATGGAGTAACATTGAGAAGATTTTTCTCGGCAATATCGAGCCGATTTTAGAGGCTTGCGCAAGGGGGACGGTGGGGGATGACGAAGAAGAATAATAAACACGGTAGACGTTGCAATTCAAACTAGAATGCAGGCGGGAATGCTTGACAAATTTTTAAAATCTGCTACATTAAAATCGATTAGGCAATAGTGGCAATCATGATGCCTGTCAGGTGAAGTTCCTTTAAACATTTTGCAAAAGGTAGGTGTATCATGCAAGCGACAGTCGAAAACAGTAAGTATCAATCCTTGCCCCGAGTTTTTGTTCCCGAGATTCCCGAGATTTCAGAAAAGCAAAAGCCTCTCATCACCAGCTCCGGTAGTTGCAGATCATGTTCTTGTCGGGGTTATATACCAGATGGTAGCCATTACTGCAAGAATTGCGGTCACGGACATTCCCAACATCGATAACAACATTACCCACTGTAGCATTAAACACGGAGGATTAAATCCCCAGTGTTTTTTAATTGCTACGCTTATTACCATGCTATACAATACAAACATATGAAAAATTTTTGCAGTGCTCTAGGCCGCAACATATCCTTAATGTTCCCGCACATCTTTTTAAAGAAGCTCGGGAAATCTAACAGAGTAAATGCTGAGAGGAGTGGCAATGTTTGCCACGATGTTTGTCAGTAATTTTTGACATGAAGAATAATTGCGTACATTGCGACCCTTATGTTTCGAGCCCAGCTCATATTTCTGAACGTATAGACGGGTTGTTTTTTCCTGTAGCACATTTTTATATTTTAGTGGAGCACTTTATTAAAAGAAGATTCCCGGATGCCTTTACCAAGCTCAATAGAAGTATCGTAAACAGCTCTCTAAAATTTTTCTTTGCCGTTCAAATTTTTCAAGAGGCAGATATTCTTGACGAAGATGAATCTTTGCATAATCGAACACTTCTTATCATACAAGAAGCGCAAAAAAGGGGGATTCACATCAAATCTGTAAAGCTCTTTGGTAAAAAAAATATAAATTATTTTTCCATGATGATAAATAATAGAAAAATATTTTTTGAAGGATTACCGACCATTGAAATGGCGGATGTCCCCAGTGTTAATGTTGATGACAAGTACGAATTAAAAAAACTTTTACGGATACATGGTTTACCTTACCCCAAGGGTGAATGCTTCAGTGAAACTAAATCTGGACTTCTTTTTATAAAAAATATTGGCTTCCCACTTGTTGTAAAGCCGAAATCAGGCTCTCTTAGTAAGCACACTACTTGTGATATTCGTGATGAATCTGCACTAAAAGAAGCAATGCGGATTGCTCAGATAGTTGAGAGGGAATTCATTATTGAAGAATTTATTGAAGGTGATGTCCATAGGGTTACGGTTGTAGGTGGCAACGTTGTTGCTTCGTGCCTGCGAGAACCGCCAAATGTTTTAGGTGACGGCAAACACACCGTTGAAGAGCTTATTGATATTAAAAACAAGGATCTTCGGCGCGGGGATGCTAATCAAAAAAACTTTACGCTCCACAAGATACAGCCTGACTCGGAAAAGGCAAAGATACTTCTTTTGCAACAAGGGGTAAACATTGAAACGATTCTTCCGCAGGGTAAGAAAATATATCTTCACGATAAAGTAACTCTATCATCTGGGGCAGATATCCACGATACAACGGATGTAATTCACCAAGATAATATTTCTTTGTTTAAGAAAGTTTATGATATATGCGGTGTCCCTGTCATTGGGATTGACTTTATTATTAAAGATATTTCACTGTCACATCATTCAGAACAATGTGCTGTTTTAGAAGTAAACAGCTTGCCGTACATTGATATGCACCATTACCCAGTTACTGGTATCCCCAGGAATGTTGCGGGGCAAATACTTGATTATTGTATTTCTCGGGGATAGCTGAGAGCTGCATCATTACGGAAATTCTGGTGAGGCAATTCGAACCCTTGCATTCTTGGGGCACTTCTGATAAACTTCCTATCTATATGACCAAAACAGTACAGAACCAGGGACTTATTACCGATATGTTCGCCGCAGGGGCGCATTTCGGTTATTCGCGTTCACGCCGCCACCCATCGGCTAAACCATTTATCTTTGGTACCAAGAACGGTGTTGAGATCATGGACCTTGAAAAGACCAGCGTTGAGCTTGAGCGTGCCAAAGATTTCATCAAGTCATTTGCCAAGGGTGGCAAGCAGATCCTTTTTGTAGGCACCAAGAACGAAGGGAAAAAAGCGGTTGAGGACGGTGCACTTTCTGTCGATATGCCCTTCGTCGTAGAGCGTTGGGTTGGCGGTGTCCTCACCAACTTTCCTGAGATCAAGAAACGCGTTGCGCTCCTTGAGGACCTGCGCGGAAAAAAGGAGAAAGGCGAGCTTGCGATCTATACGAAAAAGGAGCGTCTCCTCATCGACAAGGACATCGAGCGCCTCGAGCGAAACTTTGCCGGTATTGTCTCCATGAAGGATATTCCTGCAGCTCTTTTTGTCATCGACCCTAAAAAGGAATCGATTGCCGTCAAAGAGGCACAGTTCCTCGGCATCCCAATCGTCGCGCTCTCTAACTCTGATTGCAATTTGAAGGATACTGATTTCGCTATCCCTGGTAACGACAGCTCAGTATCGAGCATCTCGTTCTTCGTCAAGCAGATCGTCGATGCGTACAAGAGCGGTCGCGAGTCAAAAGAATAAAGGTTGCAGACTAGACTCGTTTGCGCGGACTTTTGACCTTAAGACTTTTAACTTCCAACTTACCTTATGATCACAACCGAACAAATCAAAGAATTGCGCGATATGACTGGTGTTTCTGTCATGCAGTGCAAAAAAGCGCTCGAAGAAACAGGCGGCGATAAAGAAAAGGCTCTGCTTATTTTGCGTAAAAAGAGCGCGGGTATCGCCGAGAAAAAGGGTGACCGCGAGCTCGGCGCTGGTGTTGTGGACGCGTACATTCACAGCAATAAGACGGTGGGAACGCTCATCGAGCTTTCTTGCGAGACCGACTTCGTGGCACGCAATGAAGAATTTATTGCACTTGCGCGCGACATCGCGATGCATATTACCGCGACCAACCCTGCATACATTGAGGAGTCCGAGATCACCGATGAGGTGCGCGCAAAAGTCATTGAAATGTTCAAGAAGGAAGTTGAGGAGTCTGGCAAGCCCGCAGACATCAAAGAGAAAATGATGGAGGGCAAGCTCACGACCTACTTTGGCGAGCGCACACTCCTCAATCAGTCATTCGTCAAGAATCCTGACATTACGGTCAAAGAACTCATTGATGGTGGTGTGCAGAAGTTCGGTGAAAAGATTGCCGTGTCTCGCTTTGTGCGGTTTGCGGTCGCAAAGTAGCTTTGGGCAGAATATGGAATTTAGAATTTTGAACATGGAAGGAATACGAGTCCAATTCTAAATTCCATATTCTAAATTCTACCCCCCCTATGATCGTTATCATTACCTTATTTTATCTTTCGCTCTTGACCATTATCACGATGGTGGCATGGAAGCTTGTGTCACTCCGCGAGCTTAAGCTTTCGCTCATTGAGGGTATTGAAAAGGAGCTTCATGGCAAGTTCTACGAGACGATACATAATCTTTGGCAGGTGTTCCGCGTGAAGTATCTTGCGCGAGTCCGTGTATTTATCTTGGCGCTTTTTTACACGGTTGCTCATGAAGTGCTCCATGTGACACTCGTTGCTGGACAGAAGCTCAAGGTGCGTCATGGGAAATGGTTTGATATCGTAAAAGGGAAGGGTGCGATTCATAAAAAGGGTACGGTTTCCTTTTTTCTCCGCGATGTGGCAGAGTATAAGAGACAACTGACAAATGACAGATAACATTTGACCAGAGGACAAAAAGTTAGTTGTTAGATGTTTTGTGTCAGATGTTAATTGTTTTCAAGTGCCGCCTTACGCTGTCTTGGTAGGCCCAAGATTTTCTGCTAAAGTATTGAAGGTTTCGAAGATAAGAGTTTGTATGTGCCGCCTTAGCTCAGTTGGTAGAGCAACACTTTTGTAAAGTGAAGGTCCCCGGTTCGAGTCTGGGAGGCGGCTCCAAAATGCAGTCATTGCGTCTTTCAAAAAAGAAAAAAGGGGATGTTGCGGAACTCGCTGTTGCAGCGCATTGTCTCAAAAAGGGTTATCAGGTTCTGTTTCCGTATGGAGAGGATACACGGTATGATTTTGCTATCGAGTCAAAAGGTCTGTTCAAGCGTGTTCAAGTAAAGTATGTAACACCCAAAGATGGTGCGCTTGAAGTGAGCTGCAGAAGTAGTAATAATTGGTCTACCCATGCTTATTCAACTGATGAAATTGATATTTTAGGGGTTTATGATTCAAGTAGTGAATTAGTTTATTTTATAGATGCGAAAATTATTGGGAAGCGCAGCATTAAGCTACGCTTATCAGCATCAAAAAATAATCAAACAAAAGGTGTTCGCCTTGCGGAGGATTATCTCAATATTCCACTTTAGTCTTTTGTTTGGTCAGGCGGGGGTTTTCGTGTAAGATGGGGAGATATGGAAGAGAAAAAAGGACATTTACACCCCCTAACGCAGGTTATGCGCGAGATCGTGGATTCGTTTGTGGCGATGGGTTTTGAGGTTGCTGATGGCCCCGAGGTCGAGAGTGAGCACTACAACTTTGATGCGCTCAATGTCCCCAAGGATCATCCTGCGCGTGATATGCAGGACACGTTTTGGGTGAAGGATGTGCCCCAGACCGTGTTGCGTACACACACTTCGGCGGTACAGGTGCACTACATGGAGACACATCAGTCACCATTCAAAATCATTGTGCCGGGCAAGGTGTATCGCTATGAAGCGACGGATGCGACGCATGAGACGCAGTTCCATCAGATCGAAGGTCTCGTGGTGGGTGAAGGGGTCAACCTTGCGCATTTGAAGCACATTCTGGATGAATTTTTTAAGCGTTTGTATGGCGCTGATGCCAAGGTGCGTATGCGCCCAAGTTATTTCCCGTTTGTTGAGCCTGGTGTCGAGATCGATGTGTCGTGCGTGAAATGCAGCGGTGCAGGGTGTAATGTTTGCAAGCAGACCGGGTGGATCGAGGTGATGGGCGCGGGGGTGGTGCACCCCAATGTCTTGCAAGCGGGCGGTATCGATCCGCGAAAGTATCGCGGTATCGCATTTGGTGTTGGCGTTGATCGTCTTGTGATGCAAAAGTACGGCATTGATGATGTACGTCTTTTGTATGCGGGCGACTTGCGTCTCGTAAATCAATTTTAGAATGAACATTCCTATTTCCTACAAGTGGCTCGCGTCGCATTTTGATAAAACTATTCCTTCGCCAGAGGAGGTTTCGGCGCTTTTTATGAAGCATCTTTGTGAAGTGGAGGGAATGGAGAAAAAAGGCGAGGATACGATATTTGATTTAAAGATTATGCCCGACCGTGGCCATGACCTCCTCGCACACAAGGGTATTGCGCATGAGATTTCGGTCCTTGCGAATACCCCCATGAAGGTAATTCCAAAGCCTCGTTTTGGAATTACCGAAGTTACATCACTTCGCGTTTCAGTAGAAAACGACAAGTTGTGCCCGCGCTACATGGGTCGTGTGGTTGAGGGGGTGAGTGTGGGTGAGTCGCCTACCTGGCTTCGTGAGCGTCTTGAGTCGATAGGGCAGAGAAGTATTAACAACATTGTTGATATCACGAACTACGTGATGCTTGAGCTTGGTCAGCCGATGCATGCGTTTGATGCTGGTAAGCTCGCACAAGCAGAAGGTGGGGTGATTGAGATTTCAGTACGGGCAGCAAAGGAGGGGGAACAAATGATGACGCTCGACAATAAAGACCTAACACTGACTTCAGAGACTTTAGTTATAGCAGACAAAGATCGCGTGCTTGCCATTGCTGGCGTAAAAGGCGGTAAAGACGCAGGGGTGGATAGTAATACCACATCAATTGTTTTTGAAGCCGCAAACTTTAATGCAGTAAGTACGCGCAAGACCTCGGCGCGTGTCGGTATCCGCACGGATTCATCGCGCCGTTTTGAGCATGATATTTCGCCGGCGCTTGCCGAAGAGGCAATGACTCTTGCGACGGAACTCCTTCTCGAAATGTGCCCCGACGCAAAAGTAGGTGAGGTCGTCGACGTCCTCGCGCGACCGCTCAAAAATTACAAGGTCGGTATCGCGCTTGCGGAGCTCAATGGCATCCTGGGCACCACACTCTCTGAAAATGAGGTCAAAGATATTCTTGCACGGCTCGGGTTCGCGTATGAGATTGTTGCCGATCCTCGCGCACAAGTCGTGGCGATGGCGCAAACGCTCGTGGGTAAGCCTTATAAATATGGTGCGAGTGTGCTCTACGATGCGCCAGACACATTCGATTGTGCGTCATTTGTGGCATACCTTTGGAAGGAGGCAGGGGTTGCTATTCCACGTATCAGCGTTGATCAGTTTGTGTTCGGCCTGCCTGCGCAGGCAGGAGAGGAAGTCACGCTCGAATCAGCACAGCCAGGCGATCTCATTTTTTCAAATAGTGGAACCGAGAACATCTATTACGAAAGTGTTGAATGGATGAAGGGCACGAAGGTTCCCCAAGGCGTTGATCATGTCGGACTGTATCTCGGGGAAGGTAACCTTATCCATTCTTCACGACACAATGAGCATGGCGTAGCGATCGAGCCGGTCGCGAAGAGCGCGCGATTTAAAAACATCGTCGGAGTGCGCCGTATCACCGTCCCTGCAGAGCCACGTTTTGTGGTGACGGTGCCCCTCGAGCGCCTCGACCTGCGCATAAAAGAAGACCTCGCAGAGGAGATTGGTCGTGTGTATGGTTTTGATAAAATCACGCCTGCACCACTCACTGATATTTCTTTTGAAGCGCGAACGCTCAAGGCATATCACTATGCGAACCTTATCCGTGATGCGCTCGTTACACAGGGTTTTTCAGAAGTATTTACCTACTCATTCCAAAACGAAGGAGAGTTTGCGGTCGCCAATCCTATTGCAGAGGACAAGGGTTTCTTAAGAAAGGATCTTGCAATAGGGCTTGCACAGTCACTTGTACTTAATGCGCGCAATGCGCCACTTCTAGGGCTCGATGACATAAAGATTTTTGAGATTGGTAAGGTGTTTCCCGCAGTGATGAAAGAAAAACTTTCGTGTGCGTTTGGGATTGAGCTTACAAAAGGGGGCAAGAAAAAAGACGCACTTACGCGTATGGCGCTCGAGGGGGCGCGTGAGATTATTGCGAAAGCACTCGGGGTAAATATCGAGGGTACCTTTACGTCAAACATATTCGAGTTTGATTTGGGGATACTCCTCGAAAAGCTCCCTGAACAAAAATCAGCCGCTCCATTCAAGGCGGTTTCCGTACGTTACGAAAAACCAAGCGCGTATCCGTTCATGCTTCGTGATATAGCAATGTGGGCGCAGGCTGTAACGCAGGATGAGATTCTCTCAATCATTCGGGGCGAGGGAACTAATCTCCTTGTTCGCGACCGTCTCTTTGATGTGTTTACAAAAAATGTTGATGGTGTTTCAAAAACATCTTACGCGTTTAATCTCGTCTTCCAGTCTCCCGACCGCACCCTTTCTGACATCGAAATAAATGAAGTGATGACCCGCATCACCGAGAAACTCACTGCTCGAGGGCTTGAGGTGCGTTAGTATTGAACTCAACCTATCTACTTATACAGTACTATAGTATCGTATAAGTAGATAGTCATCCCAGCAATAACACGCTATCGTGGCTTATTGCTGGGATAAGAAATGATAGTATTTGCAATTTGAAAGTGATATACTTTTGAATATATGATGAAAAAAATATTGATAGGACTCGGGGTGGTTGGCCTGCTTGTGGTAGTTTGGTTGCTTGTTCAAAGGAATATTGCCTCTACCGATGAACGTAATGTCGCCACTCAAAAAAATGTATCCTTACCATCCTCAACAATAGCGCTGTCTGACTTCCAGTCAGGTGGATGTCTCACCGGGTCTCTTCGAGAAAACATGCAAAAAATATCTGTTGGAGTATCCAGTTTAGGTGGGAGAGCAAAAGATTGTGTTGCTCCTCAGGTGCTTATTGACCAAGCCAATAAGCACATTAGTAACTTATTAGGAGAAAAATATTTTGCAGACAATATTAGCTTTGTACCGGCTGATACTGAACAGCTTTTTGGTCGAGACGACGGGCATGCTTACTGGGGATTAACGTATGCTGATAATCGTTTTGTAAATGAATTAGGACAAGCGAAGCCTCTTCGTTTTTCGCTTGTAATTGATGCGCAAAATTATCAAATAAAGAGAGGCGTACCCTTGCCAGATTGTGTACGTAATAAATTACTCTGTGTTGTTAAGGTTATTCCGGAGAAAGCGCTTGAGATTGCAAAAATAAATGGGTTTGATAATAATTCCATAAAATTTGAATATCATATTGATTTTGCTCAAAAAAGTGGGGGTGGATGGGCATGGTATTTTACACAGACTACACCCCGGGGAAAAGGAAAATTGTGTGGCACTTCTAAAACCCTGGAATTAAATATAGTAACCGAAAAAATATCAGAGGTAATGGAGAGACGTGCTGACTGTGTGCAACTTCCTAGTTTTTAATCATGTAATAGTTTATTGATGTCATGCGTCTTGATATTCCATACTATTCTCAATATCGTGATGTGACGGATCCTGAATGGCAACAGCGGGCGTGTGGGGTGGTGTGTTTAAAGATGATCCTTGATGCACGGGGGATTGAGACACCTTCGCTTGATGAGATGATACAAGACGGTGTTGCACTGGGCGCGTATTCCGAAAACGGGTGGTTGCACGATGGGCTCCTTGCGCTCGGCGCGAAATATGGTGGTGAACTATACCGAAAAGAGTTTCGAAAAAAAGATGCCGACCCCGAAACGGCTGAGCGTCTCAATCGTGAGGGTGTCGACATGATACTTCGTGAACTTGAAGCGGGGCACCCCGTCATTGTTTCTGCTATAAAAAATTTTGAAATCAGTAATAAATTTCATATGGTGCTCGTGGTTGGGGCTGAGATAGAAGAGGGGATAGTGAAAGGTTTTTATTATCATGACCCCGATAGTTATACGGATACCAAGGGCGCGTATCAGTTTGTTCCCATGAGTACGTTTGGTGCCACCTGGCGCCGTATGGCTATTTTTAGTGAAAATTAAGACTTTTGTTTTAGTGATATTTTTGGTATAATAGATTTACTTAGTAGATACCCTTTGCGGGGTACTCTTGTATTATTATGGCCAAAAAAGACGAAAAAACAGTTGGATATGGAGCAGAGGACATTGTCGTCCTGGAAGGGCTTGAGCCGGTACGCAAGCGCCCGGGCATGTATATCGGGTCGACAGGCCCTGAGGGTCTCCACCACCTCATTTGGGAGATCTTTGACAACTCACGCGATGAGGCGATGGGCGGCTTTGCTGATCGTATCGAAGTGACCCTTCTTCCAGGTAATCGCGTACGCGTTGTCGACAACGGTCGTGGTATTCCTGTTGATGTGCATCCAAAAACAAAAGTCTCAGCACTTGAGACCATCATGACGACCCTCCATGCCGGCGGTAAGTTTGAAGGGGAGAGCTACAAAGTTTCCGGCGGTCTGCACGGCGTGGGTGCGTCGGTCGTGAATGCACTCTCGGTCTTTACCGAGGTGCGCGTGCATCGTGATGGTGGTATCCACATGCAGGAGTACGAGCGCGGCAAAAGAAAGGCTGCGGTCAAAAAAGTCGGCACGACCAAGTTTCGTGGCACTATTACTACCTTTGAGCCAGATGAGCAGATCTTTAAAGAGATGGGCTGGAACTGGAACCAGATCGTGAACCATTTGCGCCAGCAGGCATACCTCGTTAAGGGCCTTCACATCGCGATTATTGATGCCCGCGAATATACAGACAAGATTAAGCTTGATGATGTTGTTTATTTTGAGGATCTAGGACTCGAAGTACCCTCAATGACTTTCTATTTTGATGGAGGGCTGGTGTCGCTCGTGCGTTTTTACAATCAACATCAAAAACCCGTACACAAAAATATCTGCTATGTCGACAAAGAAGTTGACGGCGTACAGGTCGAAGTAGCAATCCAATACATTGATGATATTTCGTCGCGTGAGCTCGCTTTTGCGAACAACATTTACAACATGGAGGGCGGTACCCATGTCACCGGGTTTCGTACCGCGCTCACCCGCAAGATAAATGAATACGGTCGCAAAAATAATTTTATTAAAGAGAACGAGGAGAACTTTACCGCGGATGATGTTCGTGAGGGCTTAACCTCCGCAATCTCGGTAAAAATGCGCGAGATTCAGTTTGAAGGACAAACCAAAGGCAAGCTCGGTAGCGTAGAAGCGCGTGGCGCGGTGGAAAAAGTCTTTGGTGAAGCACTCGGCATGTTCCTTGAGGAAAACCCCGAAGATGCTCGCGCTATTGTGAACAAGGTCATCATCGCCCTGCGTGCGCGCAAGGCGGCAAAGGCGGCAAAAGACAGCGTGATGCGCAAGGGGGCACTCGAAGGACTTACGCTTCCTGGCAAGCTCGCTGACTGCCAGACCTCAAAGGCGGAGGACTCGGAGATCTTCATCGTAGAGGGAGACTCGGCAGGTGGCTCGTCAAAACAAGGTCGCGACCGCAGGACGCAGGCAATCCTTCCGCTCAAGGGTAAGATTTTGAACGTAGAACGCGCCCGCCTCGACAAGATGCTTGCTTCGGTCGAGATCCGCTCGCTCGTGGTGGCGATGGGTACCGGCATCGGCGACATTTTTGATATTTCAAAACTTCGCTACCACAAGATCATCATCGCCACGGATGCCGATGTGGACGGCGCGCATATTCGTACACTCCTCCTGACACTCTTTTACCGTTACTTCAAGCCGGTCATTGAAGGCGGTTTCATTTACATCGCACAGCCCCCACTCTACAAGATCAAGAAAGGAAAAGAGATTACCTATGTGTATAGCGAGGAGGAAAAGATCGCCTACTTGGGCAAAGATATAAGCATGCTTGAGGTCGTCGAAGAAGCGGAAGAGGAAGCTTTTGAGGGAACCGAAGAAGAAGTCGCCGCAGAAGCAGAGGAGAAAGGGAAGAAAAGAGAACCAAAGGTCTCCCTCCAGCGCTACAAGGGTCTCGGTGAAATGAATCCCGAGGAACTGTGGGAAACGACCATGGACCCTAAGAGCCGTGTTTTGAAGCAGGTCAAGATCGAGGATGCGGTGGATGCAGACAAGGCATTTGATGTCCTTATGGGCGAGGATGTTGCCTCACGCAAGTCGTTCATTCAGTCGAATGCAAAGATGGCGAATATTGATGTCTAATCTATGGAGGCGTATAATTACTTTATGAACAAAAAATATCTTATTGCGGTGGTGGCGGTTATCTTGGCGGTTTGCGGAGGATTTTGGTTTGGCAAGAGGTCAGCGATGGCACCTGAAAGCCAAGAGAGTGTACCGAATGGCGTGCAGGAAGTGGCAACCACGACTCCGGTGGTATCGGTCCTTTTACCGATCAAAAAGGCTCCCGCACAAACGACAAGCAGTGTTGTGGTGACGACACCGACGATGACCAAGGATGGTTCATATGTTGTCTCCTACACCGACCGGGGGTTTGTTCCAGCAACACTTGAGATTGCAACAGGGAAGTCTGTGCACTTTGTGAATAATTCTAATAGAGCAATGAGCTTAACAACCGTTGACCCTAATAGCCAGGTCTTTGGTGAGTTCAATCAGGGTAAGACGGTTGGACGTGGAGGAACGTATGACTTCACCTTTTTAACCAAGGGCACCTGGTGGTACGTAAATCGGAATAATCAGACGGAACTTGGGACGATCATCGTAAAGTAGTGGACTTCAAATTTTTGGGCAGTATGGTACAATGTGGTCATTAATAGTTAAATTATTTTGATATGAAATTCATAAGTCTTGCGGTAATTTTTGTTGGCGTTGTCTCTCTTTTGAAGAATCTCGGCGTTCAGGTTAGTTGGGAGATCATTTGGCCTATTGCGCTTATCTTTGTCGGTGTCGCAATCAAGCATTGCGGTCATTACGCTAAGTATATGGGAATGATGAAGGGTATGAAAGGAGGAATGGGTCAGATGGGGGAATGTGGAGAAGGCAAGTGCAAGGGTTCTGATTGCGGTAATTGTAAGAAATAGTAACAATAAAAAAAGTGGCACTATGCATAGTGCCACTTTTTTTATTGTTACTACCAGATCTCTTTTGTGGAGATCTCTTCTTTTGTGGTGGCGATAAAATCAGCGAGAGGAGTAGCATCGATATGTGCACCATCGCGACGCTCTGCGGTTACGGTGCCCGCTTCAGCTTCTTTTTCGCCGAGCACAAGGATATAGGGAACCTTTTCTGTCTTGGCAATACGGATGCGCTTGCCGAGTGATTCGTTTGAGTCATCAAGTTCGACACGGATACCTGCATCCATAAGTTCAGCGCGCACTTTCTCTGCATACTCCGCATACTTTTCACTGATTGGAAGAATTTTTACCTGCACCGGCGAGAGCCAGAGAGGGAAGGCCCCCGCAAAGTGTTCGATCATTACGCCCATGAAGCGCTCAAGTGATCCAGAAATTGCGCGATGAATGACTACAGGCCGCTCCCTATCTCCTTTTTCGTTTGCGTATGAAAGCTCAAAACGCTCAGGAAGATTAAAGTCACATTGAATTGTTGCAAGTTGCCACTGTCGTCCGATAGCATCCTTAAACATGAAATCAAGCTTAGGACCATAGAATGCAGCCTCGCCTTCTACACGCTTATAGTTTAGTTTATTTGCTTGGGCTGCTTTTTCGAGTGCTGTTTCTGCCATAACCCACGCTTCATCTGAACCAATTGATGTACTTTTGTCCTCCCCGCGAACTGAAAGAGAAACCCAATAACCATCTATCATCCCGAAGGTTGTGTAAAATTCCTTAATGATATTTACAATAGTTGAGACCTCTTCTTCTATTTGTGATGTGCGACAGAAAAGGTGCCCGTCGTCCTGAGTGATAGCACGAACGCGGGTGAGACCACTTAGTTGTCCAGACTTTTCATCACGATACACTGTTGCTGGCTCAAAATAACGCACTGGCATATCACGATATGAAAACTGGTCATCTGCAAAAATTTGCATGTGATGAGGGCAGTTCATAGGCTTCATAATAAATTTTTCCTCTTTTCCCTGTACACGGAAAAGTTCGTCGCCAAATTTAGCTGCGTGACCAGAGGTAATATAAAGGTCCTCTTTTGCAATATGTGGAGTCCATACCTGAGAGTAGCCTTTTTCTTTATGAAGGCTCCAGAGATAGTTTTCAATTTCTTTGCGAATAATCATTCCGCGTGGCTTCATGAGAGGAAGTCCTGAGCCAATAAGAGGAGAGACCGTGAAAAGCTTAAGTTGTGCCCCAATAATTCGGTGGTCGCGTTTCTTGGCTTCCTCTTGTTGTTTGAGATATGCGTCGAGGTCGGCGCCGGTTTCAAAAGCGAGACCGTAGATGCGGGTGAGCATGGGGTTCTTTTCATTTCCGCGCCAGTAGGCACCGGCGGTGTGGGTGATGGCAAATGCGTCGGTGTCGATCTCTTTGGTTGTCTCGACGTGGCCGCCTTTGCAGAGGTCAGTGAAGTCGCCTGCCTGCGCAGGCAGGCCTGTGGTGTAGAGGGTGAGCCCCTTGCCTTCACTCGCAAATTCATTGATGAGCTCGGTTTTAAAAGGTTGCGCCGCAAACATTTTCTTTGCTTCGTCGGCAGACACAGCACGCCCCTTGAACGCAAGTCCACGTCCAATCATTTTTTTCATCGCCTTTTGGAAACCCTTGAGATCTTCAGGAGAAGGGGTGTAACCTTCTGAGAACTGGAAGTCGTAATAAAAGCCGTTGTCGATGACGGGTCCGATGCCGAGCTTGGCGCCCGGGTCTTTCTCAAGTACGGCCATAGCAAGCAAGTGGGCAAGCGAGTGGCGGATATTATGCAGTTTTTCGTTCGTTTCCATATCGGTTCATATTACCATTTTTCATCTATTTTCAAAGGGTTTTTGTACTCTTGCGTAATTTACTGGAATGTGGGATACTTTATGTAGGTTCATCCGTTGATTCTTGGTAGGGAAAATTGTCATGATTTCGATTTCAGACATTTTGCTTTATTGGATTGTCTCTTCGGCATGTATTGTTCCGGTCGTTTGGGTTCTCTTGGGGTTATGTGAAAAGAAGACCCCGTATTGAGTTCTCCTAAAGGGACGTTTTGGACGGCATCGTTATGATGCCGTTCTTTCTTTTTACAACTCCTTCACGCGTTCGACGATGAGGGATTTCTCGCCGTTGCGGTCGGAGATCTTGCCTTTGACCTTGATACAGCGGTCGGGGGTTTCAAAGAGTTCTTTGTGAGCAAAAAGTGCTTCGGGGAAGAGGACGAGCTCGAGGGTGTCGGTACCGTCGGTCAATTTTACGAATGCCATCTTGTCGCCCTTTTTGGTCATGATGACGCGAATGTCCTCGACGATGCCACCCGCGACCGCGACGGTACCTTCGCGGAGCGTTTTGACACTTGTGATCGTGGTGCCGATGGTGGCGAGCTTGTCTTTGTGGTCATCCAGCGGGTGCCCAGAGACGTACAGCCCGAGGAGCTCCTTTTCCCAAATGAGGCATTCGCGCTTGGGGGCGGGGGGAGCATCTTTGAGTCGCAAGGTCGGTACGCTCGAGGTGTCGGTCATCATGCCAAAGAGTGACGCCTGCCCGCTCATTTCTTGTCCCTGAGCGCGGTTGTAGGCGAGCGCTTCCTCAACGTTAGCGATCATGATGCCACGTTCGCCAAAGCTGTCCATTGCGCCAGACTTGATGAGCGCTTCAAGGGATTTTTTATTTAAATTTTTGTGGCGGATGCGCTCGAGGAAATCTACAAGAGAAGCAAACGGACCTTTTTCTTCACGTTCGGCAATGATGGCATCTGAAATATCGGTGCCGAGGTTTTTGATCGTATAGAGACCGAAGCGGATTTCCGATTCTGCAGACGAATCACCAGATTCGCTCTTGGAGCTCATTTTGTCCGTTGAAGCGCGACCGTCACGTTCGACGATCGTAAATCCACCAAAGCTTGCGTTGACGTCGGGGGGCAGAATGGGGAGACCCATGCGTTTGGACTCTGTGATGATTTCAGATATTTTTTCGGTATCGCCACTTTCTGCGGTGAGGATCGCGGTCATGTACTCGACGGGGTAGTTTGCCTTCATGTAGGCAGTCTGGTAGGCGAGACGACCATAGCTTGCGGCGTGCGCTTTGTTGAACCCGTATGCGGCAAAAGGCTCGATGAGCGCCCAGAGCTCTTGAGCCTTCTTTTCGGGGAGACCGTTCTCGACGAAACCTTCAAGGAGTTTTTCTTTTTGTGCCTGCATTTCGGCGGGAATCTTTTTGCCCATTGCCTTGCGGAGTTTGTCGGCATCGAGCCACGAATAACCGGCGAGCTTGATCGCGATCATCATGACGTCGTCTTGGTAGGTGATCACCCCGAACGACATCGTGAGAATGTCCTTCAGTCGTGGGTCGAGGTAGGACACGAGGGACGGCTTGTGTTTGCGCTTGATATATTCAGGGATCATTTCCATCGGACCAGGACGATAGAGGGCGACCATGGCGTTGATGTCGTGAATGGTGGTTGGGCGAAGCTCTTTTAAGTGGCGTGTCATGCCGGCACCGTTCAGCTGAAAGAGCCCCATCGTTTCCCCGCGGGCAAGCATCGCAAACGTTTGCGGATCATCGATGGGGATCTTTTCAAGGTCGATATTGATGTTGTGGCGCTCTTTTACGAGGCGCACGGCATCGCCCAAGATCGAAAGGTTGCGAATACCAAGAAAGTCGTACTTGAGGAGCCCGGCATCTTCGACGGCGTGCATGTCGTACTGCGTGATGATCTTCCCCCCCTTGGGGTCGAGCTGGGTGGGGGTAAAGTCGTAGAGCGGGGTGGGGGCGATGACCACGCCGGCGGCATGTACGGAAATGTGCCGCACGCAGCCTTCGAGTTTTTTCGCAAGGTCGATGATCTCGGTCGTATTTTTGTCGTTCTTGTACAGATCGGCAAGTTCGGGTTCCATTTTGAGCGCGGTGTCGATGGTCATGGGGAAGCCTTGTGAGCCCTCGGGGATGAGACGTGAGATCTTGTCGCCAATGATGTACGGGTGACCGAGCGCACGCGCGACGTCGCGCACTGCCCCGCGCGCCATCATCGTACCAAAGGTCCCGATCTGTGCGACATGATCGGCGCCGTATTTTTGGCGCGCGTAGTTGATCACTTCGTCGCGACGATTGTCGGCGTAGTCCATATCGATATCAGGGGCGGAAGGACGCTCAGGGTTCAGGAAGCGTTCAAAGGGGAGGTTGTATTCGAGCGGGTTTACGTTGGTAATCCCGAGGAGATAGGTCGTAATCGAGCCGGCGACGGATCCTCGAATGTTGGTGAGGATACCGTTTTCTTTAGCAAAGCGTAAAAGGTCGGCAACCACGAGGAAGTACGGCGAGTACCCTTTGTCGCGGATGACTTTAAGCTCGTACTCAATACGCTCGGTGACCTTGGGGTCGTTTTTGTCGAGCTCGCGCGTGGCGATGCCCTCGTAGGTGAGACGGCGAACCTCTTCATCGTAGGTGGTGCCGGGCGCGATCTTGAGGTCGGGAAAAACCCAGGTGCCGAGCGTGAGCTCGATGTTGCATCGGTCAGCAATTTTTTGGGTGTTCCACACTGCCTCGGGGGTGTCTTTGAAATACTCGAGCGCGGTTTCGGTATTGATGAATGAAAAATCGTCGGCTTCCATAGAGAAACGGTTTTCGTCGTTTAGGTCGCCGTTGGTTTGGATGGCGAGGAGGGTTTCGTGGGCGCGTTGATCCTCGTGGTGGAGGTAGTGCGAGTCTTGCGTGGCGACGAGGGGAATGTCGAGTTTTTTGCCGAGGGCGATGATGCCAGCACGAACCTCCTCGATGCCGGGCACGCCCGGGTGGTGCATGATCTCGAGGTAGTAATTTTCTTTACCAAAAATATCCTGGTGCTCGCGGGCGACCTTCTCGGCTTCCTCGCTATCTCTGTTTCTCAGTGCGCGTGAGAGCTCGCCGCCGAAGCATCCCGAGAGTGCGATGATGCCTTCGCTGTGCGCGCGCAAGATCTCTTTGTCCATGCGTGGCTTGTAGTAGTACCCCTCGATCTGCGAGAGGGTGACGAGGCGCACGAGGTTTTTGTACCCCGTAGCATTTTTTGCGAGGAGGGTGAGGTGGTAGCGCGTCGTGTCGATACCGGGGCGCTTGTCGAGGCGCGAACCCGGAGTGACGTACGCTTCGACGCCGATAATGGGGTTGATACCGTGCTTCTTGCAGGTCTTGTAAAACTCGATTGCGCCATACATGTTGCCGTGGTCCGTAAGACCAATGGCGTTCATACCGTACGCTTTAGCAAGCTTCACCATCTCGTCAACCTTGGAGAGGCCGTCCAGGAGGGAGTAGTGGGAGTGGGTGTGGAGATGAATAAATTGGGGATTCTCTGTCGCCATATGAGGTCAGTATAGCAGATTTGCTACAGCTGCTAAAAATCCATTTTAAGGGACGAATTTGCTATGATGAGTAAACATGAAAAAACCTGTGAAAAAGAGGCATAAATACACGATTGGCATCGACGAGGTGGGGCGGGGGCCTTTGGCGGGACCGGTGGCGGTGGGGGCACTTAAGCTAAAAGTCAAAAGTGTAAAGTCGAAAGTGGAAGAGGGGTGGTTCCGCGGATTG
>Ga0315281_10002951_pt1 | contig 25063 bp, 24 predicted proteins | sample YL17G07_0_MG_FD_204540 | JGI IMG/M metagenome (GOLD analysis project Ga0315281, IMG submission 204540) | Sediment microbial communities from Yellowstone Lake, YNP, Wyoming, USA - YL17G07_0 | ecosystem: Environmental > Aquatic > Freshwater > Lake > Sediment | place: USA: Wyoming | collected... | reverse complement strand
TCGCACGCGCCGACGTTCCAGTTCCTCTGGGCTTCCGGTGGGCCTCATGGTGCACCTCCGGACCACAGTATAGGACATTATTTAAGCAGGTATCAATAGCTCTTGGACTGGGGACCGGAATCGGCGCAATTCTTGGCGCTTCGTTGGTCCTCGGGCTTCTCGGCACTGCACTGGCTGCCGGCACCGGCGGTTTTCTGCTCGTTGCGATGATTCTCGGAAAACGGGTCACAGGAGGCATGACCCTCGCGCTTACCGTGTCGGTCATATCCGCGCTAATTGGCGCCGGCGCGCTGGTGCTTGCCAAATCGCCGTGGTGGTCGCTCGCGGCGCTCGCTCTGGTGCCGCTCGCGGCGCGACTGCCGGTTCCCGCGCGCGCCCCCGCCTGGCTGCAGGCGGTCGTCGTTTCGCTTTACACACTCACAGTTGCCGCAGCGTACTGTGTTTTCGCCTGGAAGTTCGGCGCATGATCCGCCGGGCGCGATAATTTCTTGTTCATCGTCGTCAAAAGGAGGTTCCAAAATGTCACGCATCGTTATCGGTCTCATGGCAACCGCTCTGCCGCTCGCCACATTCGCCGCCCCGGAGTCGTTCACCATCGATCCCATCCATTCGCATCCCCATTTCCAGGTCAACCACATGGGCTTCATGAACATGACGGGGCGATTCGACAAGATGTCCGGCAAGATCGTGATCGACACGGCCGCCAAGACCGGCACCGTAGAGCTCGCGATCGAGACGGCTACGGTCAACACCGGCGATCATGACAAGGGTTCACGCGCGCGCTCGCGCGACGAGCACCTCAGAACGCCGGACTTTTTCAATGTGGCCGAATTCCCGCGCATCACGTTCAAGGGGGCGGCAGCCCGGTGGACCGGTGAATGGCCTGCTGCGATCGAGGGCCAGCTTTCCCTGCTGGGGGTCGCCCGGCCCGTCACTCTGATAGTGGAGAACTGGAAGTGCGGTCCGGACCCGCGCACGCAGGGCAAACGCTACATGTGCGGCGGCAATGCCTCGGGCGCTATCAAGCGCGCCGACTTCGGCATGAAGTTCGGCGTCGGACCGATTAGCGACGAAATCAAGCTAATGATCGGCGTTGAGGCCTTCAGGGACCAGTAAACGCGTTCCCATCGCGGGAAAAGGTAGGGCGGGTTGCAGCAAGAGCAAACGCCACCCGAGGGCGGCGTTTGCTTCCGTCCGAGCGCGGCTACTTCATAATCGGGAAAGGCTAGGGCTGCAACTGCGCGCGAACCTCGCCACCCTTGTTCTGGGCAGTATGAACGTTGACGTACAGGTTGCCGGCCTTGAACGCCTGCATCTGCACGTCGTTGAGCTTCGCTCCAGCCGGGGCGCTGTAGGTGTCGCCGCTCTTGGTGAACGGAACGATCACCGGGCCGTTCGTGCCGCGGGCGCCGATGTGGATGTGCGCCGCGGTGCCCTGCACGCCGGTGGTCGTTACGCTGCCGCTTACTGTGCCGTCGTCACCGATCGTGAAGCTGCCGCTAGCCGAGCCCGGGACCGAGACCGGCGGCACTTCCTCGGCTCCGCTGAGATTCACTCTAACGGTGGTGCCGCCGGACATCGTGCCGGCACAGGCGGCGAGCACAAGCGACGTCAATATTGCGAGCAACTTTTTCATTGGACCCCTCCCTTTTTAGAGTAACGCAGGTATAACACCAGGACGGGTCCAATATTCCCGTCCCACCGGGGCGCGGAATAAGTGGCTGTTTTGAATGTTTATACTGCACGGAGGCGCGGGTTTCCGTGCCTTGAGCAAGGCCGTCTGCCTCGGCAATAATCCAGTTATTCAAGTCAGTAAGCGTCAAACAGGGGAACTGAATGAACAAGCAGCTGCTTGCCGTATCGGTGGTTCTTGCCCTCGGTGGAGGCATCGCGGCGGAGGTGCTCGCCCAGGCCAATCCGAATCAGTTGATCTCACAGCGCAAAGGCGCGATGAACCTGCAGGTTAAGTACTTTGGCCCGGTCTTGGGAATGAGCTTGGGCCGCGCGCCATACGACGCGAAAATCGTACAGCGCAACGTCGAGTACTTGACAGTCTTGACCCAGCTGCCCTGGGACGATTTCCAGCCGCACACGGCGGGTAGTCCCAACACGAAGGCGAAGGAAGATCTCTACAAAGACGTGGCAAAGTTCAAGGCAGGGATCGACAGTTTGCAGGGAGAAGTGCAGAAGCTCGCAGCCGTGGTGAAGGGCGGCGGTGACCAGAATGCCGTCAAGCCGGCGGCACAGGCGGTAGGCCGCGCGTGCAATTCCTGCCACGAGTCATTCGCCACCTTCGAGTTTCGATTCCGGGTCGAATAGGCTTGGCTCTGTCCAGCCGGCGCGCGTTTGCTCTCGGTTGTGCGCTTCTCGCCGGTATCAGCGCGGCCTTCGCGCAAGGCGACGCGAAGAATGGCCAGTATTTGGCCAAGGCCGCCGGCTGCATGGGCTGCCACACCGACGCTGCAGCCGGCGCGGCGCCCTACGCCGGTGGACGCGTGCTTGATACGCCCTTCGGCAAGTTCTACGGCCCCAACATCTCGCCGCATCCGCAGCACGGCTTGGGCAATTGGTCGGAGGCCGATTTTCGGCGCGCATTGCGCCTGGGCGAGCGCCCCGACGGCGCACAGTACTACCCGGCGTTCCCTTATCCCTCGTTCATGGGGATGACGGACGCCGATGTCCGCGATCTCTGGGCGTACTTGCGCACGCTGCCGCCGGCGAACCGTCCGAACCAGGCGCACGAACTGCGCTTTCCTTTCGACCGGCGCTTCCTCGTGACCTTCTGGAAGTGGCTGTTTTTTGCGCCGCAGCCGTTCGTCGTCAGCCCGCTGGTATCCGCGCAGGTGAATCGGGGCGCCTATCTGGTGAGCGTTCTGGGGCACTGCGGCGAGTGCCACACGCCGCGCAATTTCCTCGGCGGGTCGAAAAAAGATCGCTGGCTCGCCGGCGGGAGGCTGTCCGAAGGCCGGGTGCCGAACCTGACTCCGACGCGACTGAAAAAGTGGAACGATGCACAGTTGAGGGCATTCCTGCGCAGCGGCGCGACCCCGGAGGGCGATGCGCCCTCGGACACTATGGACGAGGTGATCCGCAATACCACCAGCCAGCTGACCTCCCAGGACCTGGATTCGCTGATCGTCTATATCCGCTCGCTGCCGCCGCTGCCGGATGAGCCGAAATAGCGTGGAATAGCGGCGCGGGTAGACTGTTATTGCATATGAACGACGCTGAAGACATCGTCAAGCTGATCCCGCGCCTGCGGCGTTACGCCCGGGCGCTCGCTGGGGACCGTTCTGCGGCCGACGACCTGGTGCAGGACACGCTCGAGCGCGCTTGGTCGAAGTTGCATTTGTACCGGCGAGGCACTGATCTGAGGGCGTGGCTGTTCACGGTTATGCATAACGTATATGTCAATCAGCGGCGCGCGGCGCGGCCCAGCGTGGAACTGGATGAGGAAATGCCGGAGCTGGCGCAGCCGGTGCGCGAGACCGACACGCTGGTGCTGCGCGACCTCGATACCGCGATTCGGCGCTTGCCGCCCGAGCAGCGCGAAGTGCTGCTGCTGGTGGCGCTGGAGGATATGCGCTATGACGAAGCCGCGCAGGCGCTGGGAATCCCGATCGGTACCGTGATGTCGCGCCTGTCGCGAGCCAGGGAGAAGCTGCGAGCCATGCTCTCGGGGCTGCCGGCGGGCGGCGCGAAATTGAAAATCGTGAAATGAGCCGTGGATAGTACACCGCAAAACGATGCTGAGATGAAAGTGCTGTCGCAGGCGCTGCACCAGCTCTACGATCCGGTCCTCGACGAACCGGTGCCGGAACGGCTGCGCGCGCATCGGTCGCGCTGGCGCGTCGCCGCGATCGCGGCCGGCTGGGTCGCGCTCGGCCTTGGCGCCGGCGTACTTGCGGGCTGGCAGCTCCATGCCTGGCGCGTCAGCGTGCCGCCGCAGGCGGAGGTGCCCGGATTCGTCAAACGCGCTGCCGTTGCGCACGCGGTTTATTCGCCGGAGGTGCGTCATCCGGTCGAGGTCGGCGCTGACCAGGAGCAGCACCTGGTCGCGTGGCTCTCCAAGCGCCTGGGTGCGCAGGTTCGCGCGCCCAAGCTCGAGGCGGCCGGATACAGCCTGGTTGGCGGTCGGCTGCTGCCCGGCGACAACGGCCCGGTCGCGCATTTCATGTATCAGACGGCGCAGGGGCGCCGCATCACGCTCTATGTGCGCACCGAAGCTGCGGAGAATCGCGAGACTGCGTTCCGCTACGCGGCCGAGGGGAACGTGAAAGTGTTTTACTGGATCGACCGCAAACTTGCCTACGCGATTTCGTCGGCCGACCTCGGCAAGGACGACCTTCTCAGGGTCGCCAACGCCGTCTACCAGCAGCTCAATCCCTAGTATTTCTTTTCAGGCGCGCGCTGCCGGGCGGATCAGGTAGCCGCCGGATTTCTCGTCGCGCTCGAGTGTGACCAATTTTCTCTTTTCGGCTTCTTCAAGCAGGTCAGAGAACGCCTTGAAGCCGTAGTAAGACTCGTTGAAGCCCGGATTGCGGCGCTTGAGCGCCTGCTTGATCATCGAACCCCAGATGCGCTCGCCCTCGCCGCGCTCGGCGATCAGCGCCTGCAGCGTCTCGGTCACCAGGTCGAAGGCTTCCTGCTGCTTCTCGCCGCCCGCGGGGCCGGACTCCTTGCGTTTTTTTGCCGCCCGGCGCTTGACTTCATCCTCGCGCACCAGATCGTCATAAAAGATGAACTCGTCGCAATTTGCGACCAGCAGGTCGCTCGAGGAGTTCTTCACGCCGACGCCGATCACCTCCTTGTCGTTCTCGCGCAGCTTCGATACCAGCGGCGAGAAGTCCGAGTCGCCGCTGATGATGACGAAGGTGTCGACGTGCGATTTGGTGTAGCACAGGTCGAGCGCGTCCACCACCATGCGGATGTCGGCCGAGTTCTTGCCGGACTGGCGCAGGTGCGGGATCTCGATCAGCTCGAACGCGGCGGCGTGCATCGGGGTCTTGAATTCCTTGTAGCGCTCCCAGTCGCAGTAGGCCTTCTTCACCACGATCGAGCCCTTGAGCAGCAAGCGCTCGAGCACGCGGCCGATGTCGAACTTCTCGTACTTGGCGTCCCGCACGCCCAATGCGACGTTCTCGAAATCGCAGAAGAGCGCCATATTGCGGGTTTCGTCGTTGGCTGCCATGTTTCGGTTCTCCGGTTCGCAGCGATGCTAGCATTCCACGCATGAACGGCGCAGAAAGCCTTGCCCGCACGCTGGTGGCCTGCGGTATTGACACCTGTTTCGCCAATCCCGGCACCTCCGAGATGCATTTCGTCTCGGCGCTCGACCGCGTAGCGGGGCTGCGCTGTGTCCTTGGGCTGGCCGAGACGGTGGTCGCTGGCTGCGCCGACGGTTACGCGCGCATGGCGGGCAAGCCGGCGGCAACGTTGTTCCATTGCGGCCCTGGCCTGGGCAACGCGATCGCCAACCTGCACAACGCGAAGCGCGCCCATTCTCCCGTTGTCAACATCGTCGGCGACCATGCGACCTACCACCGGCCGTACGATGCACCGCTCACGGCGGACACCGAGGGCCTTGCGCGCACCGTGTCGTCCTGGGTCCGCACCAGCACCAGCGCGCGCACGGTCGGTGCGGACGCCGCAGCAGCGGTGCAGGCGGCGCGCACGCCGCCCGGTGGAACCGCGACACTGATCTTGCCCGCGGACTGTGCCTGGGACGAAGGCAGCGAGCCCGGCGCGCCACTTGCGCCGCCGGCACCCGCCCCCGTGGCGCAGAAAGTGGTGATGGACATAGCGCGCGCATTGCGCGCGGGACGGTCGTCCATGCTGATGCTCTCGGGCGCGGCGCTCGGCGAACGTGGTTTGCGGGCGGCGCAGCGAGTGGCGCATGCAACAGGGGCAAGACTACGCACGCCGACCCAGATTCCGCGCATGGCGCGTGGCCGCGGGCGCGTTCCGGTGGACCGGATCCCGTATGTCGTGGATGCCGCGCTCAAGGTGCTCGAGGGCACGCGGCATCTCGTGCTCGCAGGCGCCAAAGCGCCGGTCGGATTCTTCGCCTATCCCGGCAAGCCGAGCACGCTCTGGCCGAAGGACTGCGCTGTGCACATGCTCGCAGACGTGGGGCAGGATATCGTGGGCGCGCTGGAAGGGCTGGCGGATGAACTGGGGGCGCCGGGCGAGGCGCCCTCGCGTGAGACCGTGCCGCAGCCCGAACTGCACGGCGGGCCGTTCAAACCGGAGACTTTCGGCCTTACTCTTGCAGCGCTGCTGCCGGAAAACGCCATCGTCGCCGAGGACGCGGTGACCTCGGGCCGCGCGTTATTTCCGCTCACCTGGGGAGCGGCGCCGCACGACTGGATCCAGATTACCGGCGGCGCGATCGGGCATGCGTTCCCGGCAGCCACCGGGGCCGCCATCGCCTGTCCTGATCGAAAGGTCGTCTGCTTGCAGGCCGATGGTGCGGGCATGTACTCTCTGCAGGCGCTCTGGACCCAGGCGCGCGAAAAGCTTGACGTGGTAAATGTCGTGTTCGCCAACCGGCGGTACGCGATCCTGCAGGGGGAGCTGGCCGCCGTGGGCGCGCAACCCGGGCCGGCGTCGAAGGAACTGTTCGATCTCTCGCGCCCGGAGATCCGCTGGACGAAACTAGCCGAAGGCTTGGGTGTCGAGGCCGTCCGGGTCGAAACCCTGGAGGCCTTCGCCGACGTATTTGTATCAGCAGGCGCGCGGCGCGGGCCGTTTTTGATCGAATTCCTGATCTAGCTAGGACGCCCGGTTGGGCGCGTGCGGGACCGCCGGTGCGGGTGCACCGCCGCCCAGGGCCGGCTGGGCGGGCACTTTCTTGCGACGCTCGGCGATCCACTGCTGGAGACGCTCGAAATACAGGTAGATCACCGGCGTGATGTAGAGCGTGAGAATTTGCGACAACAGCAGGCCGCCGACCACCGCGAGGCCCAGCGGCGCGCGCGCACTGCCGCCGGCGCCGAAGCCGATCGCGATCGGCAGACTGCCCATCAACGCGGCGGCGGTGGTCATCATGATCGGCCGGAAGCGGACGATGCCGGCTTCGTAGATCGCCTTCTCAGGCGCTTTGCCTTCGTTTCGCTGCGCCTCGATCGCGAAGTCAATCATCAGGATCGCGTTCTTCTTGACGATGCCGATCAGCATGATGATGCCGACGAAGGCGTACATGTTGAGCTCGACGCCGAACGCCATCAGCGTCAGCAGCGCGCCAAGTCCCGCGGTCGGCAAGCCCGACAGGATGGTGAGCGGGTGGATGAAGCTTTCGTAGAGGATGCCGAGTATCAGATAGATCACGAACACAGCGAACAACAGCAGCAGGCCCATGCCCTGCAAGGAGGCCTGGAACGCCTGCGCGGTGCCCTGGAACGAGGCATTGATGGTTGCGGGAATCGCCATCGTCGCCATTTCCCGCTTCACCTCGTCGATGGCCTGCGAAAGCGCTACGCCGGGACGCAGGTCGTAGGAAATCGTCACCGAGGGCAGCTGGCCCAGGTGGGTCACCGATAGCGGTCCCACGCTGTAACCGAGTTTCGCCACGGAGTTGAGCGGCACCAGGGCGCCGCTCGTGGAACGAACGTAAAGCATGGCGAGTGCCGAGGGGTCCTGCTGGTAGCGTGGCTCGAGTTCGAGAATCACCCAGAACTGGTTGGTCGCGGTGTAGATGGTCGAGACCTGCGATGCGCCAAAGGCGAAACCGAGCGTGGTCTCGATCGCCTGCGGCGAGACGCCGAGCGCCGCGGCTTTTTCGCGGTCGATTTCGACGTTGACCTGCGGGCGGGCGATCTGCAGATCGCTCGAAACATCGACGATGCCCCGCAGCGAGCGCAATTTCTGCTCGATGCGGGGCGCCCACTCGTAGAGCTGCTCGGTGTTGGGTCCCTGGATCACATACTGATAGGGGCTCTTGGTCAGCGAGCCGATGCGAATCGTCGGCACGTTCTGCACGAAGGTTTTCATGCCGACGACCCCGGAAAGCTTGGGCCGCAGGCCCCTGACAACCTCGTCGGCGGACTGGCGCTTGCCATAGGGCTTGAGAGCGATAGTGATACGGCCGCTGTTCATCGCCGGGTTGAAGTTGCTCGCTCCGACGAAGGACATGATCGCTTCGATGTTGGGGTCCTGGCGCACGATCTCGGCGACCTGCCGTTGCAATTCCACCATGCCATCGAAGGACACGTCCTGCGGGCCCTCGGTAAAGATGAACAATTGGCCGGAGTCCTCGCTGGGTAGGAAACCTTTGGGCGTCCGGGCAAACAGAACCCCGGTGGCCACGCAGATGGCTAGGAACACGAGCATGGTGATGCGCCGGTGCGCGAGCACCGAGCGCAGCGAAACTCCATAAAATGCGCGCCAGGCGTCGAAGCCGCGTTCGAACGCCATGTAGAGAGGGCCGTGCCGCCGATTCGGATCGTGCGGCCTGAGGATGCGGCTGCACATCATCGGCGTCAGCGTGAGCGAGACGAAACCCGAGATCAGCACCGCGACGATGATCACCACCGCGAACTCGTGCAACAGGCGCCCGAGGATGCCACCCATGAAAAAAACCGGAATGAACACCGCGGCAAGCGAGATCGTCATCGATACGATGGTGAAGGCGATCTCCTTTGAGCCATCCAGGGTCGCCTGCATCACGCTCTTGCCCATTTCGATATGGCGGCTGATGTTTTCGAGCATCACGATGGCGTCGTCCACCACGAATCCGACGCACAGCGTCAACGCCATCAGCGAAATATTGTCGATGCTGTGGCCAAAGACGTACATGAGCGAAAAAGTGCCGACGATGGACATCGGCAGCGCTATGCTCGGGATGATGGTCGCCGGAATGTTGCGCAGGAAAATGAAAATAACCATCACCACCAGCGCCAGCGCGAGCAACAGAGCGAACTCGACCTCCGCCACCGAGGCGCGGATCATTACCGTGCGGTCATAGAGGATGTCCATGCCGATGCTGGGCGGCACCTCGGCGCGGAACGTAGGCAGTAGCTTCTTGACCGCGTCCACCACCTCGATGGTGTTGGTGCCGGGCTGGCGCTGCACGGCGAGAACGATGCCGCGCTTGTCCTTGAACCAGGCCGCAACCTTGTCGGTCTGCACGCTATCGATGACGCGGCCCACTTCGCCGAGGCGTACCGGATTACCGTTGCGGTAGGTGACGATAACCGACTGGAACGCTTTGGCGTCGTACAGCTGGCCGGTGGCCTGAATCGCGAACATGCGGTCCTTGCCGTAGAGCGTGCCGGTGGGCAGGTTGACGTTGGCATTTGCAACCGCCTGTTGCACCTCATTGATGCTGACCCCGCGCGCCGCGAGCGCGCTCGGATCGACCTGCACCCGCACGGCGTACTTCTGTTGGCCGAAGACCTGGACCTGAGCGACGCCGCTGATGGTGGAAATCCGCTGCGCGAGGTAGGTTTCGGCGTACTCGTTGACCGTCGAGATCGGCAGCACGTCTGAGGTTAGCGCGAGGAAAAACACCGGGAAATCGGCCGGATTCACCTTGCGGAAGGACGGCGGCGTCGGCATCGCCGGCGGCAGCAGCCGCGCCGTGGCGGCGATCGCTGAATTCACGTCCTGCGCCGCGGCGTCAATGTCGCGGTCGAGGTTGAACTGGATCGTGACTGACGTCGAGCCCTGGCCACTCACCGACGTCATCGAGTCGATGCCGGCGATGGTGGAGAACTGCTTCTCGAGCACCGTCGCCACGGCCGAGGCCATGGTTTCGGGCGATGCGCCAGGTAGCCCGGCGGTAACCTGGATCGTCGGGTAGTCGACGTTGGGCAACTGGCTCACCGGCAGCAGCCGGAAAGCGACCACGCCGAAAATCAGGATACCGGTCATGACCAGCACCGTCATGATCGGGCGGCGGACGAAAATCTCGGAAAGGTTCACGAGGCAGCCGCCGAATCCACGATGTTGACCTTGATGCCGGGAGCGAGGCGCAGTGCACCGCGCACCACCACCTGCTCGCCCTTGGCGACATTGCCTTCGGCCAGTACCGCAATGTCGCCCTCGCTACGCGCGACCACGACCTTGCGCAGTTCCGCCGTCATGTCTGCCTTGACGACGTAGACGAACTGGCCATCGGGACCGGTCTGCAGCGCGCGCGAAGGCACAATGATGGCGTTTTCCTGGTCGTAGAGTTTGACTCGCACGGTGTAGAACTGACCGGGCCAGAGCGCGGCGTCGCCGTTGTCGAACACCGCGCGCACCTTGATCGTGCCGGTGGTCTGGTCGATCGCGTTGTCGAGGAACGCGATGCGTCCCGTGGCGATCGCTTTGTCGCTGCCTGGCGCGGCGACTTCTACCGAGAGGGGGTTCTTACGCATCAAGTCGCGCACCGTCGACAGTTGCTGCTCCGGAATCGCGAAACTCACGTACACCGGCTTCACCTGGTTGATGACGACCAGCGAAATCGTGTCGTTGGCCTTCACCATGTTGCCCGCCTGCAGGAGCGCGCGCCCGACATAGCCGTTGATCGGCGAACGTATCGTGGCGTACTCGAGGTTGAGCCTGGTGTTCTCGATCGCGGCCTGGCTCGCCTTGGAGGTGGCCTCCGCGGTGGCAGCGTTGGTGCGAAACTGGGCGTAGGCATCCTTGGAAACGAAATTCTTCTCCAGCAGCTCCAGGTAACGCCGTTCCTGCGACGCCGCCTGGTCGCGGTTCGCCACGTCGCGCAGCGCCTGCGCCTCCGATTGTTTCAGTGCGGCTTCGAAGGGGCGCGCGTCGATCCTGAACAGCACCTCGCCCTTTTTCACCTCCTGACCTTCGCTGAAAGGTACTTCGACGATTTGGCCGTCGACGCGGGATTTCACCGCCACCGAGGCGTAGGCCTCGACATTGCCGATCGCCTGCAGCCACACCGGGATGCTTTGCTGCACCGCGGCCACGACCGAAACCGGGACGGCGGCGGGGCCTTTGGCGGCGGGTTTCCCCTTGGCGCGCGAATCGCCGCTGAAATAAACGGCCAAGCCGCCGGCCGCGAGGACGACAACAAGGCCGGCAAGGATCGCGTAGCGCTTGGTGGAATTCACGAGGGCGCGCGGTCTAAGGCAGCAGCCGTTCGGTGGCAAAAAGCTGATTCACTGTTTCCCGCTCCCGAATCAGCGAAGCGCTGGCACCTGACGCCATTACTTCGGCGGCGCGTGGGCGCGTGTTGTAGTTGGAACTCATCACCATGCTGTAGGCTCCAGCCGACATTACCGCGAGGAGGCTGCCCGGTCGGACCGACAGTTTACGCTCCCGCGCGAGGAAGTCCGCGCTCTCGCATACCGGCCCGACGATGTCGTAAACACCCGCAGCGGCGCCCGATTCCATCTCCCGCACCTGCCGTACTTCGTGCCAGGCGTCGTACAGGGCCGGGCGGATGAGATCGTTCATCGCCGCGTCCACCACCACGAAGTTCTTCGATTCCCCCGGCTTTACGTATTCAACTTTTGTCAGCAGTACCCCTGCATTTCCTACTATCGAACGGCCGGGAGCGAGCAGGATCTTCTCCTTGCGCCATTCAAGTGCGTCCAGCGCACCGCGCACGAAAGCCGCAATCGGCACCGGCGTCTCGTCCTTGTAGCGGATGCCCATGCCGCCGCCAAGGTCGATGTGAGCCAGTACGATCCCCGCCTGCTCGAGTCGCTCGACCAGGGCGACGATGCGCTGGGTTGCGGCGACCAACGGCGCGCTATCGGTCATGAGAGAGCCGATATGGAAGCCGACGCCTGTGATGCGGATGTTGGGCAGCAGCGCGGCCTGGCGGTACAGGCGCTCCGCATCCGCGTAGGCAATGCCGAACTTGTTCTGCTTCAGCCCGGTGGAAATGTAGGGATGCGTTTTCGCGTCGACGTCGGGGTTGACGCGCAACGCGACCGGCGCACGCTTGCCGAGGCTGCCGGCGATGCTGTCCACGCGGGCCAGTTCCTGCTCCGATTCCACGTTGATCGATAGCACGCCGGCCAGCAGCGCGCGCCTGATTTCGTCCTCTGTCTTGCCGACGCCGGAGAACACCACCTTCGCGGGATCCCCGCCTGCGGCGATCACGCGGGCGAGCTCGCCGCCCGAAACGATGTCGAAGCCCGCGCCGAGCCGCGCCATGACCGACAGCACGGCGAGATTGGAGTTGGCCTTTACCGAATAGCACACCAGTGACGACCGGCCGACAAGCTCGTCAGCGTACTCGCGATATGCGCGCTCCATCGCGGCGCGCGAATACACGTAGCAGGGCGTGCCGAAGCGCTGCGCGATGTCCTCGAGCGAAACCTGTTCGGCGCAGAGAACGCCGCCGCGGTAGGCGAAAGCCATGGCGGCTACTTCTTGGCGCCGCCCGCGCTCTCGTCCTCGCCGGCTTCCTGCGGATAGGGCAGCGGCTGGTATGCCTCGGGTTTGGGTGGCTTGACCCCGGGCGGCGGGTTGTCGCGCAGGTAAAGCGGTCCCTTCTGGCCGCAGCCGGCGGCAAGCAGGAGAAACAGCACGGCGAGAAAGACTGGACGCATCACGGCTATGGGACGGCAGCTAAAATGACCATGTTAGCAGGATCGTCCGGGAATCCTAACCATGACCGAAAGCGAATTCGAAGCCCTTGCCGGCACCGCGCTGGCGGCGCTGGAAAGCGCTTTTGAAGCCGTCCTGCCGGACGCCGATGTGCAGGCAAAAGGCACAGGTTTGCTCGAGATCGAGTTCGAGGACGGCTCAAGAATGGTGATCAACCGGCACGGCGCGGCGCGCGAAATCTGGGTCGCGGCCAGGTCCGGCGGTTTTCATTTCCGCTACGACGGCAGTGCATGGCGCGACACGCGCGAGGGAACCGAGTTGTTTGCCGCGGTTTCGAAACTTGCCTCGCTGCAGGGCGGAATGCCCGTAGTGCTCAGCGCGGGTTAGGCAGTCCTTCCTCCCTGATGGGGGCGAACTCGCGGTAGAAAAATTCCGAAGAATCCCTCGTCTCCGGGGGCACCGACGGATCGGCGTCCGGCCGGGCCGAAACAATCCCTTCCGGGACGGCGCGCTGCGCCTCCGGCACGTCTTTGAGGGCCTTGCCCATGTAATCGATCCAGATCGGCAACGCGATGCGGCCCCCGGTCTGGTTCTTGCCCAGGGTCTTTGGCTGATCGAATCCCATCCAGGCGATGCCGACCAGCCCGGGCTGGTAGCCGCAGAACCAGCCGTCGACGAAATCGTTGGTGGTCCCGGTCTTGCCCGCTAGGTCGCGCCGCCCCAGCTTGGTTACGCTGGCCGCGGTGCCGTAGCGCGTCACGTCCTGCATCATCGAATCCATGAGGAAGGCATTGCGCGCGTCTATCACGCGCAGCGACTCTTCGCCCGCCCGCTGCGGCTTGGCGGTGCCGAGCGGGTTGCCGCGATCATCGACGATCCTCTGGATGAAGTGGGGCTGCACCAGGTAGCCGCCGTTGGCGAATACCGCGTAACCGCGCGCCATTTGCATCGCGGTTACCGAACCTGCGCCAAGCGCCATGGTGAGATAGGGCGGATGTTTGTCGGCGTCGAAGCCGAACCGGGTAACGTAATCCTGCGCGTATTTCGGGTCGATGCTCTGCAGAATCCGGATCGACACCATGTTCTTCGATTTCGCCAGCGCGGTGCGCAGGCGCATCGGGCCCTCGAACTTGCCGTCGTAGTTCTTGGGTTCCCAGCGCTGGCTGCCGGTGACTTCGGCCTCGACCACGATCGGCTCGTCCGCGATCACGGTGGCGGGCGTGAATCCCTTTTCCAGGGACGCGGAATAAATGAACGGCTTGAAAGACGAGCCCGGCTGGCGCCAGGCCTGCGTGATATGGTTGAACTTGCTGCGGTTGAAGTCGAAGCCACCGACCAACGCGCGGACCGCGCCGTCGGCGGGGTCGAGCGAGACGAAGGCGGCCTCCGCCTCGGGCAGTTGCGAGATCTGCCAGTTCTTTTTCTCGTCCCTCTGCACCCGGATGAGCGCGCCGCGCCGCAGCCGCCGCTGCGGCGCCGCTTTTTCCTCGAGAGCGCGCGCGGCGAATTTCAGGCCTTCGCCCGCAACGATGATCGTCTCGCCGCTCTTGAGCGCAGCCTTTACTTCCTTTGCGTTCGCCGCGAGCACCAGCGCTATCTTCAGGTCGTCCACGTCGGGGTGATCGGCGAGCGATTCCTCGAACTCGTCTTCGGCGGCGTTGGCGGCCAGTTCTACGAACGCTTCCGGCCCTCGGTAGCCCTGGCTGCGGTCATAGCTGAACAAACCACGCCGGACCGCGTCGTAAGCGGCCTCCTGATCACCCTTGCGGATCGTGGTGTAGACCCGGAATCCCTTGGTGTATGCGTCCTCCGGGTATTGCTCGTAGAGCGCTTGGCGCACCATCTCGGCCAAGTATTCCGCATGCACCCCCGCGAAGTTGTCCACCTCCCGCCGGACGTGAAGGGGCGCCTTGGCTGCCTCCGCCTGTTGTTGCTCGGTAATGTGCCCCAATTCCTTCATGCGCCGCAATACATACTGCTGCCGTTGCCTTGCGCGCTGCGGATTGGCGACGGGGTTGTAGGTCGATGGCGCCTTTGGCAGCCCCGCCAGTATCGCCGCTTCGGCCAGCGTCAGATTGTCCACAGACTTGCCAAAGTAAATTTGCGAGGCAGCGGCAAAGCCGTAGGCGCGCTGGCCCAGGTAGATCTGGTTGATGTAGAGCTCGAGGATCTGGTTTTTTTCCAGGTTGTTCTCGATCTTGAAGGCGAGCAACGCCTCGTAGAGCTTGCGCGTGAGCGTCTTCTCGGAGGACAGGAAGAAGTTGCGCGCCACCTGCATGGTGATCGTGCTCGCTCCCTGCCGGCGCCCGCCTTGGGTAAGGTTGGCGTAGGCCGCGCGCGCGACACCGGGGTAGTCGATCCCGGTATGCTGGTAGAAGCGCTCGTCCTCGGCGGCAAGGATCGCCTGCTTGAGTTGCTCGGGAACCTCCTTGATCGAAATCAGAGAGCGGCGTTCCTCGCCGAATTCGCCGATCAGCGCGCCTTCGGCGGTGTAGACGCGCAAGGGAATCTTGGGCTGATAGTCGGTAAGTACTTCAAGCGAAGGCAAATTCGGGTAGGCGAGCGCAACGACCAGGCACGCGAGGAACGCACCGGCTGCCGCCAAGCCTCCGAAAAGGACCAGCGGGAACACCAAAAAACGAAGCCAAATCAAAGGGGTTACGCCAACTTTAGCGATTTGTTGCACGCGGCGAGGGACACGGCGCATTATAGACTTTGCCTTTCGCGGAAGATTCACTAGACACTAGGGATAGTTGTTGCTAGCATCTCAGGCGAATTCTACGTATCGCGCCTAAGAGGCCGATGCGCAAAGGAAAAAGGGAATGAACCTCGACATCTTCAAGGCGAAAGCTCCGCCGTTGTTTGGGCTGGACATCAGCTCTTCTTCGGTGAAGATGCTTGAGATCGTGGAGGCCGGCAAGGGTGCCTACCGGGTTGAGCGCTACGTCATCGAAGCGCTGCCCAAGGATGCCGTTGTCGATGGCAATATCAACATTCTCGAGGCGGTCGCCGACGCGGTCACGCGCGGCTACAAGCGGCTTGCGACGCGCACCAAGCACGTCGCCATGGCTGTGCCTTCGGGCGCGGTTATCACCAAGAAAATCATCGTGCAGGCAGGCCTGCGCGATGAAGAGCTCGAACTGCAGGTCCAGAGCGAGGCCAATCAGTACATCCCGTTCGCGCTCGAAGAAGTGAACCTGGATTTCCAGGTCGTCGGACCTGCGCCCTCGAACCCGGACGAAGTGGAAGTTCTCATTGCCGCCACGCGCAAGGAAAAGGTCTCCGACCGCTACGCCGTGGCCGAAAACGCGGGCCTCAAACCGCTGGTCATGGACGTCGAGTCGTTTGCGCAGATGTCGGCGCTGGGGCTGGTCATCAATCAGCTTCCCGGCGGCGGCAAGGAACAGAACGTTGCCATCGTCGATGTCGGCGCGAACGTGATGCAGATCACGGTCGTCCGCAACGAGCAGTCGGTGTACACGCGAGAGCAGGCGTTCGGCGGCAATCAGCTGACCGCGGACATTGTCGCGCGCTATGGCATGAGCCTGGAGGAGGCGGAGAACGCGAAGCGCTCCGGCGGCCTGCCTGATGATTTCGAGGCCGAGGTGCTGCGGCCGTTCATGGAAAATCTTTCGCAGGAAGTGCAACGGGCGCTGCAGTTCTTTTTCACCTCGACGTCCTACAACACGGTCGACCACATACTTCTGGCGGGCGGCTCAGCCGTGATCGCCGGCCTCGAGGAGGTCGTTCACACGCGCACGCAGGTTCCGACGATGGTCGCGAATCCCTTCGGTGCGATGCAGACTTCGCCGCGGATACAACTCAAACGCCTGATGCAGGACGCGCCCTCGCTGATCGTGGCTTGCGGCTTGGCGATGCGGAGGTTTGACCCGGTATGAGCGGCAAGATCAATCTACTGCCGCACCGCGAGGAGCGGCGCAAGCGCGCACGCACGCATTTCGCCGTTCTTGGCGGGATGACAGCGGTGCTCGGCATCGTAATCGTGGCTGCGGTGTGGTTCGTCTACCAGCAGCGCATCAGCGCGCAGGAAAATCGCAACAAGTTCATGAAATCCGAGATCGCAAAGCTCGACAAGGAGATCGACGAAATCAAGGAAGTGAGGGAGAAGATCAACGCGCTGCTCGCCCGCAAGCAGGTGATCGAAACGCTGCAGGCCGACCGGGTGCAGACCGTGTACCTGCTCGACGAACTGGTGCGGCAGATGCCTGAGGGCGTATTCCTGAAGTCGGTCAAGCAGAAGGGTCCGGGAATCGAACTGATCGGCTACGCGCAGTCGAACGCGCGCGTCTCGACACTGATGCGCAACATCGAGTCCTCGCCCTGGCTGGCGAATCCGAATCTGATCGAAATCAAGGCGGCAACGCTTGGGAAAATGCGCATCTCCGAATTCAACCTGAAGCTCGCCCTCAAGCGCCCCGCGGCTGCCGATTCGAAGGACGGCGCAAAAGACGGCGCCAAGGACGCGGCCAAAGCTGCGGCGGCAAAAAAGGGATAAGCCATGGCGATCAATTTCAACCAGATCGCGGAGGACTTCAAGCGCACCAACTGGAAGGATCCTGGCACTTGGACGCTGGCGCCCAAGATCGTAGTTCTGGTCGTGATCCTGCTGGTGATCCCGGTGATCGGCTATTTCGCGGTCTGGGATGGACAGCTCACGGAGCTCGAGACGCTCCTGCAGCAGGAAGAGACGCTGAAGAAGGATTACCTCGCGAAAAAGACCCAGGCCGTCAATCTCGACCTGCACAAGCAGCAGTTGAGGGAAATAGACACGCAGTTCGGCGCCCTGCTCAAGCAACTGCCCAACAAGTCGCAGATGGACGCGTTGCTGGTGGACATCAACCAGTCCGGCCTGTCGCGCGGCCTGCAGTTCGAGTTGTTCAAGCCGGATGCCACCGAGGCGGCGCGGGAGTTCTATTCCGAACTTCCGATCAAGGTGAAAGTGATCGGCACTTACCACGACATGGGCGCCTTTGCTGCCGATGTTGGCCAGCTGCCTCGTATCGTGACCTTGAACGACATCTCGATCGAAGCGGGCAAGGACGGCAATCTGGCGATGGAAGTGACGGCGCGAACGTTCCGCTACCTCGATGAGGAGGAAGTCTCGGCGCAACGCAAAGCGGCCGCCGCGAAGAAGGCGCCGCCGCCGGCTGCTGCGCCGAAAAAAGCGGGAGGCCATGGTGGGGGGGGCTGAAATGACAATGGTCGCCGCAAAATGGATGGCTATCGGCGCGAGGACGGTACTCGCCGTTACGGGGATTGCGCTGCTTGCGTCCTGTGGCGGCGAGGAGCAAAGCGAACTCAAGCAGGAACTCGCAGCGATGACCAAGGATCTGCGCGGCAAGGTCAATCCGTTGCCGCAGGTGAAGTCCTACGAGCCGGTGCCCTACAAGGGCGAGGGCATGTTGGATCCGTTCGTTCCCGGCCGGATCGTGGTGGCGCAGGCCTCCACCGGCAGCAGCGGGGGCGGCGTCCAGCCCGATCTCAACCGCCCGAAGGAACCGCTGGAAGCATTTCCGCTGGAGGCGATACAGATGGTGGGCACGCTCAGCCAGAGCAAGGACATGTTTGCGCTGGTTCGCGCCGGCGCCAATCTGTTCCGCGTGAAAAAAGGCAATTACATGGGCCAGAACTTCGGCGTGATCCTGGGCATCGAAGAGGGCCAGATCAGCCTCAAGGAAGTGGTCCAGGATAGCGGCGGGGATTGGGTGGAGCGCAGCACTTCGCTGCAAATGCAGGAGGCAAAGAAATGAACATGCTCAAACGATTGGGAAAACTGTGCGTCGTGCTTGTTGCGGGTCTCGCTTGGACAGGTGCCGTGTTCGCCCAGGCGAACAGCATCGAGTCCTTCGACGTGGCCCAGCAAGGCGGCAACGTGGTGGTGCGGATCACCACCAAGGAGCCCCTCAAGAGCGTGCCACCCAGCTTCACGGTCGCCAATCCGGCGCGGATCGTGTTCGATTTCGCGGGCACCAGCAATGCGCTCGGCCGCAATGCGCAGGAAGTCGGCCAGGGCGAGCTGCGCAGCATGAACCTGGTGCAGGGTTCAGACCGCACGCGGCTGGTGCTCAATCTGCGCCGCACGGTTGCCCACGAAGTCGTGCTCGAGGGCAAGAACATCGTGGTGACCCTGTCGTCGGTCGCCGCGCCCGCGGCTGGCGCCGCAGGCCAGGCGGCGAACTTTGCAGAGGGCAAGGTCGACGCCAAGCACGCGATTCGCGATGTGGACTTCCGCCGCGGTAGTGCGGGCGAGGGCAGGATCGTGGTCGACCTTACGGACACCTCCACGGGCATCGATATCCGGCAGCAGGGCCAGAACATCGTGATCGAGTTCCTGAAGACCTCGTTGCCCGAGAACATGCGGCGGCGGCTTGACGTGGTGGACTTTGCCACCCCGGTGCAGACTGTCAGCGCGTTCCAGCAGGGCGAGAATGTGCGTATGGTGATCGAGGCCAAGGGCCAGTGGGAGCACAACGCCTATCAGTCCGAAAGCCAGTTCGTCGTCGAGGTGAAGGCCGCGGTGGTAGATCCGGCGAAGCTCGCGCAGCGCGGCCGCTACGCCGGCGAAAAACTCTCGCTCAACTTCCAGAACGTCGAAGTGCGTGCAGTGCTGAACGTCATCGCCGATTTCACCGACCTGAACATCATCACCAGCGACACGGTCAGCGGCAATATCACGCTGCGGCTGAAGGATGTGCCCTGGGATCAGGCGCTCGACATCATCCTGCAGACGCGCGGCCTCGACCTGCGCAAGTCCGGCAACGTGATCTGGATCGCGCCACGGGACGAACTGGCGACGCGCGAAAAACTCGCGCTGGAAGCGCAATCGCAGATCAACGAACTCGAGCAGACGCGTACCGAGGCGTTCCAGATGAATTACCAGAAGGCGGCGGACGTGCAGAAGCTGCTTTCCGATCCGGCCCAAAGATTGCTTTCCAAGCGCGGCAGCGCCGTCGTCGACGCGCGCACCAACCAGCTGTTCGTGCAGGACACCCCGAGCAGGCTCGAGGAAGTAAGAAAGCTGATTGCTCGCATCGACCGTGCGGTGCGTCAGGTGATGATCGAGGCACGGATCGTCGAGGCCTCGGAGCTGTTCAACAAGAACCTCGGCGCGCGGCTCGGCTTCCACGATGTGAACGGCAACAACGGGTTGGGAGGACGTAATTCGGGATTGCGCTACACGATGGGCGGTGGTCTGGGAGATGTCGGCGGACATTCTGGTGGCGGTAGTCAGGGTGGAACACCGGTATTCATACCGGATAGCCTTTCGGCGAACCTGCCGGCGGCAGGTTTGAACCAATTCCTTGCCGGCCAGTTCTCCTTCGTTCTGTTCAACAAGGCCCTGACCCAGTTCCTCAATCTGGAAATATCGGCACTCGAGGCTGATGGCAAGGGCAAGACGATTTCAAGCCCGCGGGTGCTTACCGCGGACCAGGTGGAGGCGGTGATCGAACAGGGCACGGAAATCCCCTACCAGCAGGCGACCTCGTCGGGCGCGACCAGCGTGTCCTTCCGCAAGGCAAACCTTTCGCTCAAGGTCAAGCCGCAGATCACGCCGGACGGCAACATCATCATGACGCTGGACGTGAACAAGGACGAGCCGGGCGCAACCACCCCGGGCGGCATCGCGATTACGACCAAGCACATCAAGACCGAGGTGCTGGTCGAGAACGGCGGTACGGTCGTCATCGGCGGCATCTACGACCAGCGCGATCGAAACGACACGACCCGCATTCCGTTCTTCGGCGACCTGCCCTATATCGGGTTCCTGTTCAAGAACTCGGTCAACACCGCAAGCAAGACCGAATTGCTGGTATTCATCACACCGCGGATCGTGAACGAACGCATGACCGTCCGCTGACGCGATTTTCCAGAACCTTAGAGCGGCCGGGCCTCCTCCCGGCCGTTTCTTTTTCTACCCGCGTAGAATGGCCACGTGAAACCCGAGGGCAGTCTTATCCTTGTCGGCATGATGGGCGCCGGCAAGACGACCGTGGGCCGGCTGCTTGCGCGCCGCCTCAAGCGCAGCTTTTACGACTCCGACGAGCAGATCGAGCGCCGTTGCGGCGTGCGTATCCCGGTGATCTTTGACATCGAGGGCGAAGCAGGTTTCCGGGCGCGCGAGACGCTGGTGATTGCGGAACTCTGCGCTCTGGACAACGCGGTGCTTGCCACCGGCGGCGGCGCGATACTTGCCGTGGAGAACCGCCGCGCAATCGCCGCGCGCGGCATCGTCGTCTACCTTCATGCGCGTTCGCCGCATCTCTGGCAGCGCCTCCGCCACGACCGCAACCGCCCGTTGCTTGCAACCGCGGATCCGCACAAAAGGCTCGAAGAACTCTACGCCGAGCGCGATCCCCTCTACCGCGAGGTTGCCGATCTGGTGATCGATACCGGCAAGCAGAGCGTGCAGACGCTGGCAAAGGACCTCCTCGCGCGACTGGAAGGCGTATGCAGCCTCTCAGCGTAGCCCTGGGCGATCGCTCCTACCCGATTCACATCGGCGCCGGCCTGCTGGACCATGCGCAGATGTACGCGCAGTACGTTGCCTCGAGAAGTGTCGCCGTAGTCACCAACAAAGTCGTGGCGCCGCTCTATCTCGAGCGCGTGCAGCACGCGCTCGAGCACGCCGGAGCCCGCGTGGTGCCGGTCCTGATCGAGGACGGCGAACAGGCGAAAGCCTGGGCGACGCTCGACCACGTGGTCGATGCGCTGCTGGCCGCGCGTTGCGGCCGCGATTCGGTCATCGTCGCCCTGGGTGGCGGCGTGGTCGGTGACCTCGCGGGGTTCGCGGCGGCGGTGTACCAGCGCGGGATCGGCTTCATCCAGATCCCGACGACCCTGCTCGCGCAGGTGGACTCCTCAGTCGGGGGCAAGACCGCGATCAACCATGCGCGCGGCAAGAACATGGTCGGCGCATTCCACCAGCCGCTGGCCGTAATCGCCGATGTCGCCACCCTGAACACGCTGCCCGATCGGGAGTTGCGTGCCGGAATTGCGGAGGTCATCAAGCACGGTCTGATCCTGGATCTGGAATTTCTGGAATGGCTCGAAAAGCAGATGGAAAAACTGCTCGCGCGTGACCCCGTCGCACTGGCGCACGCGGTGCGTCGCTCCTGCGAACTCAAGGCGCAGGTCGTCGCCGACGATGAGCGCGAGACCGGCCTGCGGGCAATCCTGAATTTCGGCCACACCTTCGGCCACGCAATCGAAGCCGGGATGGGATATGGCGAGTGGCTGCACGGTGAGGCGGTCGCCGCCGGGATGGTGATGGCCGCTGAATTGTCGGCGCGCGCCGGCACGCTGCGCCGCGAAGATGCCGCCCGCGTGAAGGCATTGATCGGGCGCGCCGGATTGCCTATCCGGGGTCCCGATCTGGCAATCGACAAGTACCTCGAACTGATGCAAGTGGACAAGAAGGCTGTGGGCGGCAAGGTTCGCTTCATTCTTCTCGATGGCTTGGGGCGCGCAACACTGCGCGGCGACCTGGACGCGCACCTGGTACGCGAAAGCATCGCCGCTGTGGCGCAGTAAGCGCCGTTCAGGCGCAAACAGATCTTGGTTGACGCCGCCGCGAGATCAAGAACTTGAGAGTAGTCTTACCGACCAGGCCCCAATACAGGGGTCTTATAACGCTCCAGATATAGGGGCCACATTCGTTAGGCCGCATATGGCACGTGTCAGGTCGACCGTCACGCTTCGCAGGTACTCCGACCTGCCCGCCTTGCTTCACTCGCTGAAGCATCGTTGCGTCACGCTGCTCGATCCAGTTACATGGGACGACACGAACGATTCGTACTATCTTCTCAAATACAAGGAGAAGAAGAAGCTGAAGTCAGTCCTCGCGCTCTGCCTTACGGACGCGGAAGAGTCGTACCATCACTGGCGTGTCTTCTCGCATGGACCGGCCGGCGTCTGCATCGACTTTCATCGTGCGGATCTCATCTCAACCCTTGAGCAAACGAGTGGTGTCACGGTCCGAGCCGTCGAGTACCGAAAGATCCGGGTAGACCGCAGACAAGTACCACCTCCGAAGGTCGCAGAGTTACCCTTCCTCAAGCGACGGGGCTTTGCCGCGGAGCAAGAGGTTCGCGCGGTGTATGAATCGCCCACGCAGATCCAGAAGTTCCTAGACATCAGATTGGAGCTGTCGTTGATTCGCCGAATCACGTTAAGTCCGTGGCTCAACCGGCGCCTCAAGCCCGCGGCAATGGATGCCATTAGAGCAATTCCCGGCTGTGCGCGCCTCGACGTGCGCCGATCGACCTTGGTGGGCAACGCGGAGTGGAAGAAGCTAGGCGACGATGCGGCCTAACCTCTCGCCTCAGGCCTACGCCATGACGCGCCTCGCCTCCATTGGAGCACTCGCGTGGCGCGGCTGGGCTTTACGTTAAGCCGCACCCCCTGACTACTTAGGCTTCCCCATGATCGACTCTCAAATGAAAAAACCTTTTGAACTCCTAGAGGAAAGCAAACAAATATTCGTGTCAGGCGAGCAGAAGGATGTGGTGGCTTCCATCCTTACAAAAGAGAGAATTCCTCACTACAGCGACTTTCTAATCCGGGATAACGTCGAGCCCTACACAGTAAGAACTTGGGTATTTGTATTTGCCACCCTCAATGATGCCCGCAGAGCTGTCGTCGCCCTAAATGCAGCTCCCGAGCCCAAATGATGACCCGCAAACGCCTAACGAACGCGTTTGACGGCGACGCCAAAACCAGCGCGCGCCGTCAACGCGAACGTTGCGCAAATACTGAAATTATCGACATGAACACCCAAAAACACCAAGGAAACTGTACGCGAGTATTTCATGGATTTTCTGCTCAATATCCCAGCTAGTGTCTTTATCGTTTTGGCTGCGCTTATCGCTGTCCTTGGTTCTTTTGCTGTTCAGCGATTTATCGCTTTCCGCGCCGCTTGCGCTGCTTTTCGTGCCGCCTTCAGCACCGACATTTCCAAAGTTGCCAACCCCGCACTGACGCCCACTATTTACGTTTTTCTTGCACGAAAATTCCCGACTCACGAGGCGGCCGTTCGAGAGTTCTCCATTCAGCTTACGGGGGTCCGGCGTAGCAGCTTGGGAAAAGATTGGGATGCCTATGGCAACAGCACAAACGACATTCGCCAAAGATATTCGGACGAAGCAGGCCACGCCGAAGCTGAAAGACGTAGACAATTGGCGGTTGAACGACTTAAAAAGGTGGTGGCTCATGGCGGAACCTAACCGCCGCATCGAGACCGCGCTGAAACGCGAGGCGCATGCGGGACGATGAGGCTGTAGAAAAACCCTCTGGGCACAAAATCGAACCCACGATGACTGAGATTCGACCCGTTCAGGGAGTTTTTTGCGCCTCGTTAGCGCGCTGACAAAATTAAGGATTGACGAAATGCAACGACACTCGACTCAGATCGTGCTTTATCTTCTGTTGGCCGGGATCAGTTTTCTATCCGGTTGCGGACCTACGACCGAAGAGCGTCGAACGGCTGAATGAGCGATCAGAACCAATTCTCCGAAACTTACGTTTCCGTTTCCTCCTGGCACCAACATACACGATCGTTGCACGAATTGACTCAATTACTCGAATTCGGCGATATGAATTTAAGGGTAAAGGTGCCAGAGAGGAGGTAGGCACGGAAGTAGATGTAGAAGTCCCACAGCGATTTCTTGCATACGGCTCTCTATCTGAAGCAGTAAAACCGAAGATGACGGACAAAAAACGAAGTCAGATTCGCTAATGTGGATAGACTTTTATCGCCTAAACCTTAGCGGGCCGTTCTTCGAAAAACTTGGTCTGCTTAGTTCGCCAAAGAGTCGGTGGAATTCCGATGGCACCTGGAATTGTTGATTACCGCCCAACAGCCGGTTCCAGAGACTGCGCACCGCTAGCGACGCGCGTCTGAACCGGGCCATTCGGCGTCACACGTCCAGGCGCAAAGTCTTGTAAGCACGTGGTTCCACGGGTATATTTCAAAGTTCGTCCTCAATTTTTGTGCGGCGCGGCGAATCGGCCAGAAAGTCGATTTTAATCAATAAGATAAGCATGAGCTCGCCATTTCAACCGGAAGCGCAAGGCCTCTACGACCCGGCCAACGAACACGACGGTTGCGGCGTCGGCTTCGTTGCGCACATCAAGGGGAAGAAGTCGCATTCGATCATCGAGCAGGGCCTCACGATCCTGAAGAATCTCAACCACCGAGGCGCGGTGGGTTGGGACCCGAAGCTCTCCGACGGCGCCGGCCTGATGATCCAGATGCCGGACCGGTTCCTGCGTGAAGAAATGGCCAAGCGTGGCGTGAGCCTGCCATCTTTCGGTCAATACGGGGTCGGCATGGTGTTCCTGCCGCGCGACCCGGCGAGCCGCTTTGCCTGCGAGTACGAGATCGAGCGCGCGATCAAGGATGAAGGCCAGGTGCTGCTTGGCTGGCGCGACGTGCCGGTGGACAATGCCGACCTCGCAGAACCGGCAAAGAAACTCGAGCCGGTGATCCGCCAGGTTTTTGTCGGGCGCGGCACGGGTGTCACCGTGA
>Ga0315281_10002950_pt1 | contig 25070 bp, 14 predicted proteins | sample YL17G07_0_MG_FD_204540 | JGI IMG/M metagenome (GOLD analysis project Ga0315281, IMG submission 204540) | Sediment microbial communities from Yellowstone Lake, YNP, Wyoming, USA - YL17G07_0 | ecosystem: Environmental > Aquatic > Freshwater > Lake > Sediment | place: USA: Wyoming | collected... | reverse complement strand
GTTTCGAATAAGTCGGCCGCCATACCGGCACAGTCGCCGACGTTGTCGCCGACGTTATCGGCGATCACCGCAGGGTTGCGCGGGTCGTCCTCGGGAATACCGGCCTCGACCTTGCCCACCAGGTCAGCACCTACATCCGCACCCTTGGTGAAAATGCCGCCGCCGAGACGGGCGAAGATGGAGATCAGCGAGCCGCCGAAGGCCAGTCCAACCAGGGCGTGGGTTGCTTGCGCAGTGGTATCGCCAGTGGTGATCAGGAAAGCGTAATAGCCCGCTACACCCAGCAGCCCCAGGCCCACCACCAACATGCCGGTGATTGCGCCGCCTTTGAAGGATACGTTCAGTGCCGCGTTCAGGCTTTCCTTGGCCGCTTCGGCAGTGCGCACATTGGCGCGTACCGACACATGCATGCCGATGAAACCTGCCGCGCCGGAGAGCACCGCGCCGATAGCGAAGCCGATAGCCGTTTGCCAGCCTAATGTGACAAGGATAACGACGAACAACGCCGCGCCGACCATGGCGATGGTGGTGTATTGCCGGTTCAGGTAGGCGGAAGCGCCTTCCTGCACCGCAGCGGCAATCTCCTGCATTCTTGCGCTGCCTACCGATTTACCCAGAATCCATTTAATTGAAACCGCACCGTACAAGAGCGCCGCAATCGCGCATAACAGCGAAAATATCAGACCACCAGACATTAAGTTCTCCTCCTGAAGTTAAACCGGCCACTTAGAGCCGACAAATTAAACCAACATAAAAACCTCAACTCTGAATTATATCTTAAATTCGCCCAATTTCTTCGGTACTGCTGCATTCTTGAGCCGGACATACTGTGGCAGGCCGTCCTTGTAAGGCGGGTAATCCTCGCCCTTGATCAGCGGGGCAAGGTAAGCACGGCATTTTTCGGTGATGCCGAAACCATCCTTGGTGATGAAGTCGCGCGGCATCATCTTCTCCACATTGGCCACGTTTTTCAGTTGGGCGACGCCGACCTTCCATTTGTAGGGCTTGCCGGAGAGGCGGACAATGGTGGGCATCACGGCATTATTGCCCTTCAATGCCAGTTCCACTGCGGATTTTCCGAGCGCATATGCCTGTTCGACATCGGTTTTGGAAGCGATGTGGCGCGCGGCACGTTGCAAGTAATCCGCCACCGCCCAATGGAATTTGTAACCCAGCGCATCCTTGACCATATTGGCCACCACCGGCGCCACGCCACCCAGTTGGGCATGGCCGAAGGCATCGCGCACGCCCTGGTCGGAGAGGAATTTGCCATCTTCGCCTTTTACACCTTCCGATACCACTACCGAACAGTAGCCATGCTTCTTCACCATGGCATCGACCCTGGCGAGAAACTTTTCCTTGTCGAAAGTGATTTCGGGGAACAGGATAACGATGGGCAGCTCGCAACCCTTGTCCGATGCCAGCCCGCCGGCGGCGGCGATCCAGCCGGCGTGCCGCCCCATCACCTCGACCACAAATACCTTGGTTGATGTCTTGCACATGGAGGCGACATCGAAGCTGGCCTCGCGCACCGATACGGCGACGTATTTCGCCACCGAGCCGAAGCCCGGGCAACAATCGGTGATCGGCAGATCGTTATCCACAGTTTTGGGTACATGGATAGCCTGGATAGGGTAGCCCATCTTGCCGGAAATCTGTGAGACCTTCAGGCAGGTGTCGGCGGAATCGCCGCCGCCATTGTAAAAAAAGTAACCGATATTGTGCGCCTTGAATACCTCGATCAGGCGTGCATATTGCAACTGGTTTTCTTCCAGTCCCTTGAGTTTGAAACGGCAGGAGCCGAATGCGCCGGACGGTGTGTGGCGCAGTGCGGAAATGGCCTTGGCGCTATCCTTGCCGGTGTCGATCAAGTCTTCGGTCAGCGCGCCGATGATGCCATTGCGCCCGGCATAGATTTTGCCGATTTTGTCCTTGTGCTTGCGTGCGGTTTCGATTATCCCGCAGGCCGATGCGTTGATGACCGCCGTCACGCCGCCGGACTGGGCATAAAATACATTTTTCTTTGCCATGACATGCACTCCCTGAAAATGATTGATGTTACTGCCGCTGCACTTTGCAGTTGGAAGCGCATCTTACGCCATTTTTGCCGGCGGATAAACGAATGCCGATCAGCGAACGCAGAGCGTGGCTGTTGAGAATAAACAGGGAGCGTCTATCCCGTTTGTTGCAATCGTTGGGTTGTTGGGGGTATATTGAGCCAGGGAAATCATGTCGGGGCAAATGGGCTTGCCATCGGATTTATGCTTTGTGCGCAGAGGAAAAGTTGCCATGCCGTTTGAAGCAATCGTTCAAGAGTTGATGAAAGAATCTGCGCCAACTGTTGTGATCATTGATGATGAATTTACCAGCAGGGCCATACTCGAAAAAGTCGTACAAAATATCCAGAAAAATATCATCGTAAAAACCTTTGCCGATCCCATTGTTGCCATGGCATGGGTCGAGGCAAATCAACCGGACCTGATCCTGGTTGATTATGTGATGAAGGGCATGTCCGGCCTGGAAGTCGTGCAACATGTGCGGCGGATATCAACCCTCGAAAGCGTGCCGATTGTGGTTGTCACGTCCATCGAAGAGCGTAATGTCAGGTATCAGGCGCTGGAATCGGGCGCGACCGATTTCATCACGAAGCCAATCGACCCGTATGAGTGCAGCGTCCGGTGCCGCAACATGCTTTCATTGCGCATGCAGCAGAAAATCATCCTGAACCGGTCACTGTTTCTGGAAAAGGCAATTGCGGACGCAACAGAGCAGATTCGCCTGAGGGAGCTGGAGACTCTGTTAAAGCTGGCGAAAGCCGGGGAACATCGCGATAAGGAAACCGGCAATCACATTGTGCGCATGGCCAAATACTCGCGCCTGATAGCGGAAGCATTGGATCTGACAAAAGAAAAATGCGATTTGATTGAAGTCGCGGCGCCCATGCATGATATCGGCAAGGTCGGCATACCAGATCAGGTGCTTCTCAAGCCGGACAAACTGACTCTGGATGAGCTCGACATCATGAGAACCCACGCCAGGATCGGTTTCCAGATTCTCCAGCACAGCCCGTCGAAGTACCTGAGCCTGGGGGCGGAAATAGCATTGGGGCATCACGAAAAATATGATGGCAGCGGTTATCCGGATGGGCTGAGGGGGAAAGCAATCCCGCTGGAATCGCGCATAGTCGCCGTTGCCGATGTCTATGATGCGCTTACGTCACCTCGCCCTTACAAGAATGCCTGGTCAAGCGAGGAGGGATTGGCATACCTGATCGCGAACAAGGGAACGCATTTCGACCCGGATTGCGTAGACGCATTTGTTTTTCAATTCAGCAATGTCATTCTCATACAGCAACGCCCAGATTTTTCTGAACAGCAATCAGCGCAGGCGGCTGGATGATCCCAAGAGCAAGAGCCTTTTTTCAACGGGCACGGGAATTCCAGCAAGCCCGGAAAATAGATGGTGAACATGAACAGGCCCTGTTGAGGGTTGCGTTTGCGCTGATAATTTTTGTTTACCTGTTCCTGATTTCCGATCCGGACAAGACTTCTTCAACTCAAAAAGCCGTTCTCATCTTTTCCGGCATCTTTTTCATTTATGCCGCACTGCTGGAACGGGTGATTTCTATCAGCCAAAAACCTTCCGGAATGAGGCAGTCGCTGGCAATGGCCGCCGACTTGAGCGCGGTTACATTCGGGATGTTAATGACAAAAGAAACTGGCGCGCTGTTCTATGGTATCTATCTTTGGGTCATTGTAGGAAACGGGATTCGGTATGGCACCAAGGCACTCATCCGGTCACATATCTTGAGCGTGATCGGATTCACCGGAGTGATCCTGACGAACGATTTCTGGATGGCACATGGGACTATCTCAGTGGGGCTGCTACTCACGCTAATCCTGATCCCCCTTTACACATTAAAGCTGCTGGAGCGCCTGAATCAGGCAATCAGGCATGCCGAAGAAGCCAGCAAGGCGAAAACCCATTTTCTGGCGCACATGAGCCACGAAATGCGCACGCCCCTGAACGGCGTTATCGGGGCCAGCGACCTGATCCTGGGAACCCCCTTGAATGCGGAGCAAAAAGACCTGGTTCAGACACTGAGAAATTCGGGACAGATACTGCGCAAACTCATCGAGAACGTCCTGGATTTTTCCAGGATTGAAAGTGGAAAGCTTGTTGCAGAAGCGGTGGATTTCGATTTGCACGAATTGGCCAACAGCGTAATGGATATGTTTGCGCTGCAGGCAGAACAAAAAGGGCTTCGATTACATACGCAATTCTCCGCCGAGACTTTCTTTCTGCTGCGTGGCGATGCTTTGCATTTGCGGCAGATCATTATTAATCTGGTCGGCAATGCGCTCAAATTCACCAACAAAGGCATGGTGGAGTTGCGCGTGAGCACGCTAAGTCAGGATGAGACAACTTCGCGCCTCAGGTTTGAAGTCATCGACACCGGCATCGGGATCGCGCAAGAATCGCAGCAGGCCATTTTCGAGAGTTTTACGCAGGCAGATGCGGCCATCACGAGAAAATATGGCGGCACCGGGTTGGGCACTACCATCGCCAAACAACTTGTCCAGTTTATGGGCGGGCAGATCGGGTTAACCAGCGAAGCAGGCACAGGCAGTGTTTTCTGGTTTGAACTTCCGTTTGAGAAACAGCCTTCAAGCCATATTCTTGGGGTCATGCCGACATTGAGCCAGGTTCACGTAATCGGTGTGGGAATGAATGCCGCAGAGCGAACAGCTATTGCGAATCACCTGGCTGGGTGGGGAGGGCGGTTCGATCATGCGTCATCTTTGGCTAAATTCTTTTCACACCTCATCCGGATAAACCAAAATGGGCAACAAAGCCTCGTTGTTCTTGGCGCACCACAGGGTATCGGAATGGGCGCGAAGGAATTTGCTGCCCATGTGTGGGCTGAATTTTCTCGGGATAATGTGTCGTTGATCCTGGTTGATTCGGATATCTATGGCAACACTGAGGAAGAATTGCTTGAAATGGGATATTCCTGTTTGCTGAAAACACCCATTGATATATCGCCCTTATTCAACGCGCTCCATGGAGTGGCAGCAATCCAGCCGGCAACTGACGTTATTTCATTCAGGGAACACTATGAGCGAAACAATCTGAAGGAATCCGGACTCGACATTCTGGTTGCTGACGATAATGGGACGAATCGCAAAATCATTTCGAAAATACTGGAGCGTGGAGGGCACCGGGTTGGTTTGGTGGGAAACGGCGACGAGGCGCTGGACTTGCTGGAAAACAAACGATTTGATTTGGCGATTCTGGATATGTACATGCCCGTTATGGGCGGATTGGAAGCAGCAAAAATTTACCGGGTTACCGCTAACCATGAACCTCAGATGCCGATAATTATTTTGACGGCCAACGCAACTGTTGAAGCAAGGCGCGAGAGCGTGGAAGCGGGAATCGATGCATTTCTTACAAAACCCATTGACGCTCTCACGCTACTCGACACTGTCGCACGGCTCACGGCGACCCATAACGGTCATGGTGGCAACACCACACCAGATGATGAACGTTGCCGCCGCCATGTCCGTTCCCTCTCTCCTACCTCTCCCCCAGAGGGGGAGAGTGATGACGTGTCGCTTCGCGACGTTCACGTTAAATATGCTGATTCCACAGAGATAACAAATGCATTCCCCGAGCCGGCAATGAAAGAGAATGGGGTGTTGCTTAATGAAAACACCTTGCACCGCCTGAAATTGTTGGGCGGGGGAGGGGATTTCGTTGATACCGTGATTCAAGGATTCATTTCAGAGGGCGAGCAGTTGCTGGAAGCCATGGGGGCAGTGTTACTCAAACACGAATATGGCGCTTTCAAAGACCTGGCTCACACCCTCAAGGGAAGTGCAGGCAATGTAGGCGCAGATGCCCTGTTCCAGATTTGCCGTGAGATATTGCAGCTCGACCATGCCGACTTGCAGGCTTCGGCCAGTAGCCTGCTGGATAAAGCCCAAGGCAGCTTTAGCGCCTCCAGACAAGCCATGATCCGGTATCTTGAAACCTCTTAAGATCCCTGCCACAAGGTCATAACAAGCACGCCATATCCGGTTCACGTCTTGTCGCAACGGAGCATTGAACCTTCGCGCTTTCCTTGAAAAGTTTTTGCTGCGAGCGAACGAAGCGATCCATCACCTTGAGATCCCTTGCATTCAGCTGCATGGCCGCGTCAACCCAGATGCTGGTGATATCCATCAATTCCTGATACGTGACCGGATTGAAGCGATGCCGCGCCTTTTGCACCGCAATGTATCCGTTGGAACGCCGCGCTTGTTTTCCAACGTAATCATATACTGCGTCCTCTCCCTCGCCATTTTCCACCAGCACGTCAACCAGTCCAAGCTCATGGAGTTCTTCTGCGCTGTATAGTTTGCCGCTCAGAATTATCTTCTCGGCCTGTATGGTTCCAATTTTCCTGGCGAGGAAACTGTATGCCCCCATGCCGGGGAAAAGATTAAACAGAATTTCCGGGAAACCCATCTGGCTGCCGCGTTCGGCAATGATGATATCGCTGGTTAAAGCCGCCTCGAACCCGCCGCCCAGCGCATCGCCCTGAACCAGTGAAATCGTAACCACAGGCAAATCGTAGTGCCTTATTCTGGCAGCCATCGCGTCAATGCACATCTTTGCGTAATGCGCCAATGCCTGCCGGTCAGCATTTCTAATCAGCTGGCTGAACAGTTCAAGCTGTCCACCCAGGTTGAAGACGCCAGGAATTTCGGAAGCAAAGACCAGATAGCGGATCGAATGCAACGCTCCGCCTGCCCAAATCTTGCCTCTGCAATCCTCAATGGACTGATTGTACTGTTGCAACTCGCTCAGAATTTTCAGGTTAAAGCAGGGAACCGCTTCGGGGTTCATCAACACCCAGGAAATTCCATAATCCGGATCAAACCGGGTGGATAATTGCGTATACCCGGCTTCCGGCGGGTGTTGCGTGCAATTTAGAATTTCCATCTTTCCCATTTTTCTCTCCTTGTTTTAACCTTTTCCGTTACGCTGCTACGGTAACAGCCTGGGCAGATGGACAAGAGTGGAATAGAGGCAGGAAACCGGGTTAGTTTTCTGGAGCGATGGAAAGATTGCCGGGCTGGGTTAAACCTGAAAAAGTAGTTCCACGCGGAGGCGCGGAGGACGCGGAGACAAAGCAAAGATTGAGAATGTTTTTGCATTTCTCCGCGTCCTCCGCGCCCCCGCGTGAGCGAATGCCGTTTTTAGCTAAATAATGATTTCTTCCCCTTCACGCGCCAGCCGGATATCCAGCATGCCTTCTGCGCCGGGGTGGCGTGCCAGCGCTTCGGCAAATACTTTTTCCAGGTCATCGTCGCTGCGGGTGGGTTCGTGGTGGGTGCAGTAAAGGGTTTTTGCGCCTGCCGCTTGCGCCAGTTGGATGCTGCTGTCGAAGGTGCCGTGGCCCCAGCCTTTTTTCGCCGGGTATTCCTCCAGGGTGTAGGCGGAATCGGCGATGAGTACGTCCACGCCCTTAATTGCATTCACGATGGACTGGTGCTGCCCCTCGATCAGAGACTGGAATTCCGCATAGCCATCGTCATCCGGGCTATAGATGTTGGTATGCGGCTCGTGGTCGCCGGTGAAAAACACGGACTTGCCGTTGCAGTCGATGCGGTAGCCGAGGTTGATTACCGGGTGGTTGAGCAGGACGGGGGTGACGGTGGCTGTGCCCACAGATATCGGCTCATTGGGCATGACGTTCGCGTATTCAAAGCGGGTTTTCATTTCCACCTCGCGCACCGGGAAGTAGCTGTACTGCAGCTGGATGGCTATGATCCGCTCCACGCCTTCGCCGGAAATGGGATCGAATGACCCGTGCAGTTTTATCTTGTTTCCCGGTATGAAAATGGGTATGAAAAACGGCAGCCCCTGAATGTGGTCCCAATGGCTGTGGGTGTTGAAAATATTGGCGGTGACGGGCAATTCCTTGAGCAGCGTCTGCGACAGGGGAAAGATGCCGGTGCCGCCGTCCAGGATGATGAGCTCGTTGTTGTCGGTGCGGATTTCAATACAGGTGGTATTGCCGCCGTAGCGCACGGTTTTCGGGCCGGGAGAAGGTATTGACCCGCGCACACCCCAGAATTTCACTTTCATGTCATTCCCCTTTGCCGCTTTTGGTAAAGGCCTTGGCTTCTTCCGCTATCTTTGAGAGGTCGCCCAGGCGCGCGATGATGTCATCCATGTTGCCGCCGAAGCGGTTGATCAAGGCGGGTGGCAACTCCTCCACCAGCAGATTACCACTATTTCCCATGGACAGTTTCTTGCTGATCTGGTCGGCCACAAACAGGCAGCTTTGCACGGTGTTTTCGGGCGAAATACCGCTATGGTGATGGCGGATGGTCTCGGTGAGCGGTTTTGGGAACTGCCATTTTTCCACCAGCATGGATCCCACCAGGGAATGGTCCGCGCCGATAATTTTCTGCTCGGCGGCATGCAGCGAAGTGGTTTGATCCTCGCTCATGGCAAGCGCCTCCTTGAATTCTCCCGGCATGAACTGGGCGAACACCACCTTGCCGAAGTCATGCAGCAGCCCCGCGAGATAGCAGTCGGTGGGATCGGTGCCGTCCGTGCCGAATTTCTGGCATAGCAGGCGGGCGAGGCTGGCGGTAGTGAGGGAGTGCATCAGGTAGCGCTGCATATCAAACCCGGCGGCATTGGTTGCGGGCAGCACCCCTGCGGCAGCGAAAGACAACGCCATATTCTTGATGGTGTTAAGCCCCAGATAAACCACAGACTGGTTCACCGAGGTGATGGGCGTGGGAAAACTATAGTAAGCGGAGTTGAGGATGCGCAGCAATTTCATCGTCATCACCGGGTCTTTCTCGATGACCATGACCAATTCCTTGGGCTGGCAATTGATGTCGCGGGTAATTTCCAGGACGCGCTGCACGCTCTTGGGGAAGGCGGGCATCTTCTCCACGGCTGCGGATAGTTTCCTGGTGAGTTCCGTTGAAGTTTCGGTCATGAAAGTTTTTGTATAATTCTAAGCCGGACGAGCCGGAACCAAAAATGGGAAGCTGTTTTTTTTCGTAGGTTGGGCAAAGCGTAGCGTGCCCAACATTAGTTAGTGATACCTTTCGTTCGTTGGGCACGCTACGCTTTGCCCAACCTACGCACTACGGATGAACACGGATTGACACAGAAAAAAAGTGTTGCGGAGCGAGTTTTTGCAAAATCTGCACCCTGGTTCAAACCGGGCGAAAATTGGCAACTGCGGCCTCTCACCCTCAACACGCACATTCTGGCATAAACCCACCTTACATAGGCCTCTATTATGCTGCATAATTCGAACCTGCCTGCCCACTAAATCGAAAGCCGCTTCGCCTGCAAAGAGTAATGACTGATAAAACTACCGAGGGGACTACCAGCCGCGCCATACCGCGCCCCGCGCGCATGCATGGAAGGTTTCACGCACAGTTATTGCCCTGGCTGGTGCTGGCCGTTTCCCTGGCGGTCACTTACCAGTTGTGGAGGAATGCGCAGCATAACGCCGTGCAGGTGCTGCAAACCCAGTTCGATTACCGTGTGCGTGACGTCGCCAGAGAGGTCAGCAAGCGCATGGAGACCTACGAGCAGGTGATGCGCGGGGTGGATGGGTTGTTTGCCCATGCCAGTATCGTTGAGCGCGGCGAATTTCGTGACTATGTCGCCAAGCTGCGGCTGAAGGAAAACTACCCCGGCATTCAGGGCATCCGCTTTGTGCCGATCGTGCCGAAGACGGCGAAAGACCGGCACATCGCCGCCGTCCGCAAGGAAGGACTTTCCGGCTACACAATCTGGCCCGAGGGACAGCGCGACATTTACGCCCCCGTCGTTTACGCCGAGCCGTTTGATATACGCAATCAGCAGGTATTCGGCTACGACATGCTCTCCGACCGCGACTCTCCGCTGCCAGGGGATTCGGTAGGGATGCGCCGCGCCGCCATGGAACAGGCGCGCGATTCCGACAACGCCGCCCTCTCTGGAAAAATCAAGTTGCTGTTTGATGCCGACAAGGACACGCAGCCCGGTTTAGTGATGTTCCTGCCTGTCTATAAACACGATGCCCCGCACGACACCCTCGCCGAGCGCCGCGCCAGCATCGTCGGCTGGATATGTTCGGTGTTCCGCATGGGTGACCTGATGGCAGGTATCGGCGGCGAGGATGGTGGCGACTTCGACTTCGACCTCTACGATGGCGAGGAAGTCTCGGGCAAGACGGTGTTGTACGACCCGCACACCAGACCCACCAACATCGTATCGGATTCACGCTTCCAGGAAACAAGGCGCATCGCGGTTGCCGACCACACCTGGACGATGGTGGCGCTCTCTCTGCCCGGCTTCGAGGCGCGACTCGATACGGAAAAGCTGTGGGTCGTCGCCAATTCCGGCATCGGTGTAAGCATATTGCTTGCGTTCCTCACCTGGCTGCTGGTGTACGGGCGGGAGCGCGCCATGCAGTCAGCTGCAGCGGTGGAGCGCGCAAGCCGCAAGAACGAGATGCTGCTGCGCACGGCCAGCGACGGCATTTACATCTTTGACCTCGATGGCAACGTGATGCAGGTGAACGAAGCGCTCTGCCGCATGCTGGGTTGTACGCAGGAAAAGATACTGGGCGTAAACGTGGCGCAGTGGAATGCGCAGTGGCCCAAGGAAGAGTTGCTGACGAGAATCAACGCGCTGAATGCGAATAATCCTGTGTTTGAAACCTTGTTCCGCCGCTGCGATGGCGGCATCATTGATGTCGAGGTCAGCGCCTCGCGGGTGGAGATTGACGGCCGGCAAGTGATATACAACTCGGCGCGCGACATCACCGAGCGCAAGAAGACGGAGGCCGCGTTCCACACCATTGCCGGAACCGCAGTGGCAAATGTCGGAGCAGCCTTTTATCAGGAAACGACAAGCAGCTTAAGTGCATTGCTTGAGGCAGATTGTGTCATCGTCGGCAAGTTGGTGGATGGAAACAGGATACGGACTCTGGGCATGCAACTTGACGGCAAGGCGATAGAGCACTACGAATACGCGCTGTCCGGCGCCCCCTGTGAAATCGCCATCCGGGAAGGTTATTGCGAATATCCCGAGAATGTCTGCCAGCTATTTCCCCTGGACATTGAATTGGTGAATATGGGCGCAGAAGCCTATGCCGGTGCGCCCACACGGGACAAAAACGGCAAAGTCAATGGCATACTCTGCGCCATCTTTCGGCACAAACTTGCCCCGCAGTCGATACGAAAAGAGGTAATGGAAATCATTGCCGACAGGGCGGGAGCGGAGATTGAGCGCGAGGAGGCAGAGCGCGCATTGCGCGAAAGCGAGGAACGCTGGGGTTTCGCGCTGGAGGGCTCCGGCGATGGGGTATGGGATTGGGATTTGCAGACCGGAAAGATTGTGTTTTCCAGGCGCTACAAGGAGATATTGGGTTTCCCGGGAGATGCAAACTGGGACAGCCTCGGTGAATGGAAAGATCGCGTCAACCTGGAAGATATGATGCGGGCGATGGTGGACCTGGAAGCGTACCTGGATGGCAAGTTGCCAACCTATACCGTCGAGTACCGCATGTCATGCAGGGATGGCAGCTGGAAATGGCTGCTTGCCCGTGGCATGGTGGTGGCCCGCGCCGAAGACGGCAGGCCGATGCGCATGATCGGCACACATACCGACATCACCGAGCGCAAGCAGGCAGAGGAGGCGATACACCAGAGCGAAGCGCAACTCCGCCTGCTGCTGGATTCCGCCGCCGAAGCGATATACGGGATTGACGGGGATGGTAATTGCACGTTCTGCAACCCATCGTGCCTCCGTATGCTGGGCTACCAACATGCGGATGAGTTGATCGGCAAGAACATGCATCGGCTGATTCACCACAAGCACGCGGATGAAACGCCTTTCCCCGTGGAAGAATGCCGCATTTACCAGGCATTCCAGAGAGGGGCGAACATCCACGTGGACGATGAAGTGTTCTGGCGCGCGGATGGCAGCTTTTTCCCCGCCGAATATTGGTCGCACCCGCAATTGCATGACGGCGCAGTTACGGGCGCCGTGGTCACTTTCCTGGACATCAGCGAGCGCCTGCAGGCCAATGAAAAATTGCTCAAGCTTTCCCGTGCCGTGGAAAACAGCCCGGCCAGCGTAGTTATCACCAACGTGGATGGCACGATCGAATACGTCAACCGGAGATTCACCCAGGTTACCGGCTATTTGCCGGAGGAGGCCATCGGCCAGAACCCGAGGGTGCTGAATGCCGGCATTCACCCAAAGGAATTTTACCAGGAAATGTGGGCAACCATACTGGCCGGCAAGGAATGGGAAGGAGAAATATACAACAAGAAAAAGAGCGGCGAGATTTACCTGGAGCACGCCTTCATCTCTCCCATCCGCGACGACAAGGGCGCCGCCACCCACTTCGTGGCCGTCAAGGAAGATATCACCAAGCGCAAACAGACCGAACAGGAACTGCAAAAAGCCATGGCCGCCGCCGAAGCCGCCAGCCGCGCCAAGGGCGATTTCCTCGCCAACATGAGCCACGAAATCCGCACCCCGATGAACGCCATCATCGGCTTGAGCCATTTGTGCCTGCAGACGGAGCTTACGGCGAAACAAAAAGATTACCTGCATAAAGTCCATGGCTCCGCCAAATCATTGCTCGGCATCATCAACGACGTGCTGGACTTCTCCAAGATCGAAGCCGGCAAGATGGACGTGGAGCTGGTGCGGTTCGAACTGGAAGACGTGATGGGCAACCTGGCGACGGTCGTTTCCGCCAAAGCCGAGGAGAAAGGGCTGGAGTTCCTGTTCGAAACGTCGCTGGATGTTTATCCCCACCTGATCGGCGATCCCCTGCGCCTGGGGCAGGTGCTGATCAACCTGGTGGGCAACGCGGTCAAGTTCACCGACAAGGGCGAAGTGCTGGTTTTGGCAGAGGTTGAGGAGGAAACGGCAGATGAGGTCGTCCTGCTCTTTACCGTCCGGGATACCGGCATCGGCATGACGCGGGAACAAGCCGGCAAGCTGTTCCAGGCCTTCACCCAGGCGGATGCCACCACCACCCGCAAATTCGGCGGCACCGGCCTCGGGTTGTCCATCAGCAAGCGCATCGTGGGCCTGATGAACGGAAAAATATGGGTGGAGAGCACGCCCGGCAGGGGGTCGAAATTCATCTTTACCGCGCGTTTCGGGAAGGCGGTGGAACGGCGTACCGGGAAACGCAACCTGCCGAACGTCGAACTGCAGGGAATACGCGTACTGGCGGTGGACGATAACGCGACTAGCCGCCACATCCTTCAATCCTACCTGGAATCTTTCACCTTCGGTGTGACGATGGCCACCAACGGCCTTGAGGCGCTGCAGGCAGTCGAACAAGCCGACCGGGAGGGCATGCCCTACCAGTTTGTGATTCTCGACTGGAAAATGCCGGGAATGGATGGCATCGAAGCGGCGCGAAAAATCCGGGAGATGGCCGGGTTGAGCCAGATGCCGAAGATATTGCTGATCTCCTCTTTTAGCCAGAGCGATATGCTGCAACATGTGGAGGATGATGTGGTTGACGGCATATTGGCCAAACCATTCCTGCAAAGCGAACTGTTCAATGCGACCCTGGAAATCTTCGGGCGCGCCGAGGCCAGGGTGAAGAGGGGTGCGGCGACCGCCTTGTTCCATCCCGACCTCGTCGCAAAAATCAGCGGCGCCTACCTGCTGCTGGCGGAAGACAATGAAATCAACCAGCAGGTGGCGCGGGAATTGCTGGAGAAGGCCGGGGTGACGGTGGCCATCGCCGAAAACGGGGAAGAGGCGCTTACGCGATTGTGGGAAGAAAAATTCGATGGCGTGCTGATGGACATGCAGATGCCCGTGATGGACGGCATCACCGCCACCCGCGAGATCCGCAAAAACCCGAGGTTTGCCGATTTGCCGATTATCGCCATGACCGCCAACGTGCTGGCGGGCGACCTCGATCAATGCCTGGCTGCCGGGATGAACGACCACATCACCAAGCCGCTTGATCCGAACCAGATGGTGGCTACCCTTGCCAAGTGGATCACTCCCGCCCAACCGGCTGCCCTTCCCGCTGCATCCGGGCAGGAAGCGGGGCAAGGCCCAAGGGTTGTACAGGGTCTGGAGACGCTGCCGAACTTGCCGGGGGTGCGGGTGGCCGAAGGGGTGCGCCGGATGGGCGACAGCGTTGCGGGCTACTGCGCCATCCTGGAAAAATTCCGCAGTGGACAGCAGAATACCCTTGCCGAAATCCGTTCAGCCATGACGGCAAATGACTTGGAAGAAGCCGAACGGCTGGCGCATACGCTGAAGGGTTTGCTGGGCACGCTGGGCGCCGGCAAACTGCAAGACAAGGCCGGGGAATTGGAGATCGCCATCAGGGGCAGGGTGAACGTTCAGGTTGAATCGTTGCTTCTTGTGGTTGATGCGGAACTCTCCAGGCTTTTAACCGCCATTGACCGCGCCCTTGATTTGCGGGCAGCGAAAAAAATGGAAAATGCCGAGGTTGCCGCTACGACCGGCCCGGTCAACATGGAAGAGCTGGCCGGACTGATGCGTCAGGCCAAATCGCAACTGGAGCAATTCGACTCCAGTGTGGAGGATACCGTGGCCCGGATGCGCCGGATGGTGGGCGGGGATGCCGCCATGAAGCAGGCGCTGGCTTCGGTAGAACGCTGCGTAAGCAGCTATAATTACGAACAAGGCCTGGCCGAGCTAACCGCTTGTGCAAAGAGCATGGATATTTCGTGTGAAGGCGTGTGAAAGGTATGGCAAGCGTGAATGAAGCAAGCAATAAATCCATCCTGGTGGTGGATGATAACCAGACAAATATTGACGTCCTGAAGGGTATCCTGGGCGATCATTACACCGTGAGGGTGGCAACCAGCGGGCGGCTGGCGCTCAAGGCGGTGTTCTCCCAGAAACCGCCGGATTTGATCCTGCTGGATGTGATGATGCCGAAAATGGACGGTTATGAAGTCTGCCGCCTGTTGAAAGCGGATGAGCGTGCGCAGCGTATCCCGGTCATTTTTGTGACCGCCAAATCGGAAGTGAAAGACGAGATTTACGGGTTTTCGATCGGGGCGGAGGATTACATCACCAAGCCGGTGAGCGCTCCCATCGTGTTGGCCCGCGTTAAAACCCATCTGGAGCTGTATGACCGCAGCCGTCACCTGGAAGAATTGGTTCAGGAACGGACAGCAAGCTTGCAGATCAAAAGCCAGGAACTGGAAAAAACACGCCTTGAAATTATCCAGTGCCTTGGGCGGGCGGCGGAGTACCGCGATAACGAAACCGGCATGCATATAATGCGCCTGGGCCATTATGTGAGGCTGTTGACCTGTAAAGTCGGGATGACGGATGTTGAGGCCGAACAGATGATGTCCGCCTCCATCATGCACGATGTCGGCAAGATCGGCATCCCCGATCATATTCTGCTCAAGCCGGGGAAACTCACTCCGGAAGAATTCGAGATCATCAAGAAACATCCCCAGATGGGTGCGGAGATCATCGGGAACCACGATTCCGGGCTGTTGCAATTGTCACGTGCGATCGCGTTAACCCATCACGAGAAATGGAATGGCAAGGGATACCCCAACGGGTTGATGGGTGAGGAAATTCCGCTCGCGGGAAGAGTGACCGCCATTGCGGATATTTTTGACGCCCTGACTTCCGTGCGGCCCTACAAAAAAGCCTGGAGCGTGGACGAGGCGCTGGATTGGATTAACAAGGAGGCGGGAGAAGCGCTTGATCCCAATCTGGTTCCCCTGTTTATGGAAATGCGCCCGGAAGTGGAAAAAATCATGCAGACCTTCCGCGACGAAAACAAATAATCTCTCCGACCATGCCGAATCCATCCAAGCTTAAACCGTCCATCCTCGTTGTGGATGACACGCCGGAGAATATTGATGTCCTGAAAGAAACGCTGAAAAACGATTACATCGTGCGCCCGGCGCTGAGTGGCGCGGTAGCGTTAAAAATCGCTGCGGCGGAACCCAGGCCGGATCTGATCCTGCTGGACATCATGATGCCGGGGATGGATGGTTATGAAGTCATGCGGCATTTGCAGGCAGATAAAAATTCCCGCGAAATTCCCGTGATATTCATTACGGCCATTTCAGATATGGAGGGTGAACTGAAAGGGCTGGAACTGGGCGCGGTTGATTACATCACCAAGCCGATCAATCCGCCTATCGTCAGGGCGAGGATTCAAACCCACCTGGCCCTGCGTGAGGCAAAGGTGAAGCTGGAAGAACAAAATCATGTTCTTCTCCATGAGCGGGAGATGGTGGAGGACATCATTACCCGCATGCGCTCCACCAAGTCATTCGATGACAGGTTTTTGCGTTACCTCATTTCTCCGGTAGACCGGAGCAACGGGGATATTCTTCTTTCTTCATTCACCCCGGACGGACGGCAATGGGTTCTTGTCGGCGATTTCACGGGACACGGTTTGCCCGCTGCAGTAGCCGCCCCCTTGATCTCCCATGTTTTTTATACCCGTGTGCTGGAAGGCAAAGGCATCGAGGCCGCATTGGAAGAAATCAACACCGTGTTATATCGGCAATTGCCGGTCAATATTTTTATGGTCGGTTGCCTGGCTGAAATTTCTGCGGACAGGAAAAAAATCAAACTCTGGAATGCGGGTATGCCGCAATGCGTTTTCATGCAGGAAGGCAGGGTGCAAAAAAAGTTCGATTCACGAAACACGCCGTTGGGCATTACGGCGCAAGTTGATACCCGGAATGGCCATGAGTCTTTCGATGTCCGGGCGGGCGACAGGTTGTATATTTTTTCCGATGGAGTTTCGGAGGTGGATAACCCGGAAGGCGAGTTATTCGGTTACGCAAGAATTGAGGATTTTCTTGTTGGCATGGCGACAGGGTCAAAAACACCGGAAGAATTGCTGGCGCTGCTGGAGGAGCATCACGGGAGCGCGAATTTTAGCGACGATATTACCCTCGTGGAAATTCTGGTTTAACGACAATAACGTCCACTAAAAAAATTTCGTTCGAAATAACTTACCGATATGATGTGCAAATATAAACGCTTCACCAGAAGCCATGATTTCAAACATGGATAGACAGGATAAACAGGATTTTTAATTCGCTTTTTATCCTGTCTATCCTGTTCATCCATGTGACTAAGAGGGGGCGTTATTTCGTTGGTGTTCCTAAGTGAACAGCATTGGGTTTAACGAACAGGCTTATGCAGGGCATCCTTACAAAGATGTGAGATAGGGCGTGCGACCATGAAATTCAGGATTTACCGCTACAACCCGGAAACCGATGCCCAGCCAGCCATGCAGGATTACGAACTGGGCATCGAGGCGGGCGACAAGATGCTGCTGGATGCGCTGCTGCTCATCAAGGAGCAGGACGACAGCCTGAGTTTGCGCAAATCCTGCCGCGAGGGTGTGTGCGGTTCGGACGCGATGAATATAAACGGGCGCAACGGGCTGGCCTGCATCACGCCGCTGTCCAGCCTGAAGCAGCCCATCGAGCTGCGCCCGCTGCCCGGATTGCCGGTGATCCGCGACCTGATCGTGGATATGACGCAGTTTTTCAAGCAGTACCATTCGATCAAACCGTATCTGGTGAACAATGACCCGCCGCCGGAAACCGAACGCCTGCAATCGCCAAAGCAGCGCGCCGAACTGGATGGCCTGTACGAGTGCATCCTGTGCGCATGCTGCACCACGGCCTGCCCGTCTTTCTGGTGGAACCCGGATAAGTTCGTCGGCCCCGCCGGGCTGTTGCAGGCGCACCGTTTCATCGCCGACAGCCGCGATCAGGTCACCAGCGAGCGCCTGGATAATCTGGAAGACCCCTATCGCCTGTTCCGTTGCCACACCATCATGAATTGCGTGGATGTGTGCCCCAAGGAACTGAATCCCACCGCGGCCATCGGAAAAATAAGAGGCTTGATGGTGAAGCGCACCGTATGAATTTTATCCCCTCTCCCCTTGTGGGAGAGGGTTGAGGGGTATGGGATTGGTAAATTCCCGGCAAGTATTTGCCAAGCAGCTTCGCCGCAACATGACGGATGCCGAACTCTTGCTTTGGCGTCATCTGCGGGGGCACCGTTTGCTTGGCGTGAAATTCAAACGTCAGCAGCCGCTGGGAAATTACATTGTTGATTTCGTTTGTTTTGGGAACAAGCTGGTGATAGAGGTGGATGGAGGCCAGCATCTGGATAACAGGCAAGATCAACAGCGTGATACCTGGTTGCGTAGCCAGGGATTTGAGGTGCTGCGCTTCTGGAACAACGAAGTGCTGGAGCAGACGGAGGCAGTGTTGGAGAGAATATTTCAGGTGCTATCCCCCTCTCCCCAACCCCTCTCTGATGGAACTACTAGCCATTCGACTAGGCTGCCCAAAGGCGTCAGCCAAGTCGCTGGTTACCGCGAGGGGAGAGGGGCTAAGAATTTGGAACGCGTGCGCTGGCGCGCGCGGCGCGGGTTGCTGGAGTTGGATATCGTGCTGGGGCGTTTCATCGAGCAGCATTACGCAGGGTTGGATGAGGCGCAGCAGGCCGTATTCGATGCGCTGCTGGACATGCCCGATAACCCGCTCTGGGATATGATTGCGGGCAGGCAGGAAGCGGCGCAAAGCGAACAGCAGGCGTTGCTGGAAAAGATCAGGGCGGTTTAATGCCGCATCACGTTAAGGGGAAGTTTATGGATAGCAAGCGCGTTGCAACACTAACTCTGGATGACGGGCGCTCCGTCGAATTGCCGATCCTGTCGGGAACGCTGGGCGCGGATGTGATCGATATTCACAATATCACAAAACTGGGGTTGTTTACTTACGATCCGGCGTTTTTTGTCACGGCCAGTTGCACATCGAAAATCACTTTTATCGATGGCGACGCCGGGTTGCTTTACTACCGTGGCTATCCGATCGAGCAACTGGCCGAGCATTCCGATTTTCTCGAAGTGTGCTACCTGCTGCTGAACGGCGAGTTGCCTGATGCCGCGCAAATCGCCGAATTCAGGGATGTCGTAACGCACCACACCATGGTGCATGACCAGATGGCGCGCTTCTTCTCCGGCTTTCGCCGCGATGCGCACCCGATGGCGGTAATGGTCGGCGTTGTCGGCGCGCTATCGGCGTTCTATCACGATTCGCTGGACATCAATGATCCGAATCACCGCGAAATTTCGGCGATGCGCATGCTGGCCAAGGTGCCGACTATCGCGGCAATGGCGCACAAGTACTACACAGGCGCTCCGTTCATGTTTCCAAAAAACAGGCTCAGATATACGGCAAACCTCATGTACATGATGTTCGCCACGCCCGCCGAAGATTACGAGCCCAATCCGGTGCTGGTGCGCGCGCTGGATCGCATCCTGATTCTGCATGCCGACCATGAGCAGAATGCTTCCACCTCGACGGTGCGCCTGGCCGGATCGAGCATGGCGAACCCGTTTGCCTGCATCGCTTCCGGCATTGCCGCGCTGTGGGGGCCGGCGCACGGCGGGGCGAACGAGGCCGCGCTGAAGATGCTGGAAGAGATCGGCGATATCTCGCGCGTGAAGGAATACGTACAGGGCGTGAAGGACAAGAAATACCGCCTGATGGGTTTCGGACACCGCGTCTACAAGAACATGGATCCGCGCGCTGCGGTGATGCGCAAGACCTGCTACGAAGTGGTGGAAGAGCTTAATCTGGGCAACAATAAATTGTTCGAGCTGGCGCTGGAGCTGGAGCGCGTCGCCCTGAGCGACCCGTATTTCATCGATCACAAGCTGTACCCGAACGTGGATTTCTATTCCGGCATCGTGTTGCGCGCGCTCGGCATCCCGGTCAACATGTTCACTGTGATTTTTGCCGTGGCACGCACCGTTGGATGGATTTCGCAATGGAACGAAATGATCGCCGAACCCGACCACAAAATCGGACGCCCGCGCCAGTTGTATTGCGGTCCGACAAGGCGCGACTATGTGCCGATGGAACGGCGTTGAACGAGCCGGTTAACGTGAAGCTCGCGCAGCGATTCGTTTGCCCCCTCGCCCGTTTGCGGGATAACCAGCGACTTGGCTGCAGTTTCTTGCAGTCTAGTCGAATGGCTAGTTGTCCCATCCAGAGGGTTGGGGAGAGGGAAACGGGCATGGTGAGTTTTATTATCAGGGGTGGATACTGCCATGCCCGTTAATTTTCTCAGGTTAATGCAGGACAGCTCGCTGCTGTTCGGCGCAAATGCGCCTTTTATTGAAGAGTTGTACGAGCAATATATCGCTGATCCGGACAGTGTGCCGAACGAGTGGCGTGTGTATTTCGATGCGTTGCCACCCTTGGCGAACGGCGCACATGATGTGGCGCACAGCCATATCCAGAGCGCCTTTGCGGCCTTGCCCGCCGCCGGTGTACAAGATGCAGCACTGTGCGCCGATGCGGCGCGCAAGCAGGTGGCGGTGCTGCAACTCATCAGCGCGCACCGTTTTCTCGGTGTGCGCCTTGCCAGTCTCGACCCGCTGAACCGCTACGCCAGGCCCGAGGTGCCCGAGCTGAACCCGGCCCATTACGGCCTGGGCGATGCGGACATGGATAACACCTTCGATACCGGATCACTGGCGGGAGCGTTACTACGCATGACCCTGCGCGAAATCCTGCAACTGCTGCGGCAAACCTATTGCGGCAGCATTGGCACGGAATATATGTACCTCAGCGACATCAAGCAAAAAAACTGGATACAGCAACGCCTTGAGGGTATGCGCGGCACACCCGGTTACCCTGACAAACAACGCCGCCGCATTCTGGAGCGGCTCACCGCCGCCGAGACGCTGGAGCGTTACCTGCACACCAAGTACGTCGGGCAGAAGCGCTTCTCGCTGGAAGGCGGCGATACGCTGGTTCCGCTGCTGGATCACCTGTTGCAGCGCGCCGGTAGCCAGGGTGTGCAGGAAACAGTGATCGGCATGGCGCACCGCGGGCGGCTGAACGTGCTGGTGAACATACTGGGCAAGCTGCCGTCCATGCTGTTTGCCGAATTCGAGGGCAAGCACAGCGGGCAACTGACCTCGGGCGACGTGAAATACCACAACGGCTTTTCATCCGACATTACGGTGCCGTCCCCTCTCCCCAACCCTCTCCCGCAAGCGGGAGAGGGGGCAAACGTATCTTTGAGAGAATCTGATACTAATTCGATGCATGTGGTGCTGGCGTTCAACCCTTCGCACCTGGAGATCGTCAACCCGGTTGTGGAAGGTTCCGTGCGCGCGCGCCAGCATACCTGCGGCGACCGCGATGGCAGCCGGGTGTTGCCGGTGCAGCTGCACGGCGATGCGGCGTTTTCGGGCCAGGGGGTGGTGATGGAAACGCTCGGCCTGTCGCAGACACGGGGCTACCGCACCGGCGGCACGGTGCACGTCATCATCAACAACCAGATCGGTTTCACCACTTCGGATACGCGCGATACCCGCTCGACGCTGTATTGCAGCGATGTGGCGAAGATGGTGGAGGCGCCGATTTTTCACGTCAATGCCGACGATCCGGATGCGGTGTTGCTGGTGGCCGAAATTGCGCTGGATTTCCGCATGGAGTTCGGCAAGGACGTGGTGATAGATCTGGTGTGCTTCCGCAAGCTGGGCCACAACGAGCAGGACGAGCCACTGGTGACGCAGCCGTTCATGTACCGGTTTGTCAACCAGCATCCCGGCACCCGCGCGCTGTACGCGAAGAAGTTGGTGGAGCAGGGCGTGGTTGCGCCGGATGAGCCGGATGCGATGATTGCCGCCTACCGGCGCGCGATGGATGAGGGGAGCAGCCCGGTGCAGACGGTACACACGGATTCCGAACGGGCTCGTGCTGCGCGCTGGACAAAATATGGCGACGAGATCACCTGGGATGCGCCGGTGAATACGGCGGCGCCGCGCGAACGGCTGCAATTTCTGGCGGAACGGCTGACGGATGTGCCGGCGAATTTCAAGCTGCATTCACGAGTCGAAAAAATCATTGCCGATCGCCGTGCGATGGGGCGCGGCGAACTGGCGCTGGATTGGGGCATGGCGGAAAATCTGGCCTATGCCAGCTTGCTGACCGAGGGATACCCGGTGCGCCTGTCCGGACAGGATTGCGGCCGTGGCACGTTTTTCCACCGCCATGCCGAACTGCATGACCAGAACCGCATGCACAGGCAGGAGGGCTTGCATGTGCCGTTGAGCAACCTGGAAGCGGGGCAGGCGGATTTTGTGGTGATCAACTCCATCCTTTCCGAGGAAGCAGTGCTGGCTTTTGAATATGGCTATGCCACTGCCGAACCGGATTCGCTGGTGCTGTGGGAGGCGCAGTTCGGCGATTTCGCCAATGGCGCGCAGGTAGTGATAGACCAGTTCATCGCCTCGGGCGAGGCCAAGTGGGGCCGCCTGTGCGGGCTGGTGATGCTGTTGCCGCATGGTTATGAGGGGCAGGGCGCGGAGCATTCTTCGGGCCGCATCGAGCGTTATTTGCAATTGTGCGCCGACTACAACATCCAGGTATGCATCCCTTCCACTCCCGCGCAGATGTTCCACCTGCTGCGCCGCCAGATGCTGCGCCCGCTGCGCAAGCCGCTCATCGTGTTTACCCCCAAGAGCCTGCTGCGCAGCAAGGATGCCGCATCAAAGCTGGCATTGCTGGCGCAAGGATCATTCCAGCCGGTAATTGCCGAAGTGGATGCGCTGGAAGCCGGCAAGGTGCGGCGCATCATCGCGTGCAGCGGGAAAGTTTATTATGAGCTGATCGCGGCGCGGCGCGAACGCGGCATTATGGATATGGCTATCATCCGCCTGGAGCAGTTGTATCCTTTTCCGCACGAGGCTTTTACGGCGCAGATTGCCGCTTACCCGAATGCCACGGAGGTGGTGTGGTGCCAGGAAGAGCCGGGCAACCAGGGCGCGTGGCATCGTATCCAGCATTACCTGCTGCGCCATCTGCGCAAGAGCATGCACCTCGATTACGCGCTGCGCCCTTCGTCCGCCGCACCCGCTGCGGGCTATCTGGCGGTGCACCAGGAACAACAGAAGGCGGTAATCGAAGCCGCATTCCGCGACAACCTCGACATCAAACCTAATCCGGGAGCAATACATCATGAGCCTCATTGAAGTCAAAGTTCCGCAACTCTCCGAATCGGTTTCCGAAGCGACCCTGCTGACATGGCACAAGCAAGTCGGCGAGGCGGTTGCCGAAGGCGAAAATCTGATCGATGTCGAGACCGACAAGGTGGTGCTGGAATTGCCCGCCTCAAAGAGTGGCGTATTGACCAGGATCATCAAGGGCAACGGCGAAAAAGTGGCCAGCGAAGAAGTGATTGCGCAAATCGACACCGAGGCGGTGGAGGCCCAGGCAGCCACACCTGTTGCGCCGCCCGCAGCAGCTCCTTCCGCAGTGCCGCCCTCGGTGCGCAAACTGGCGCGCGAACACGAGGTCGATGCGGGCAGCCTGCAAGGCAGCGGACGCAGTGGCCGCGTCACCAGGGAAGATGTGCTGAACGCCTTGCAACAGGCACCTGCTAGCACTGCACCACAAACCACAAAACTTACTCCCTCTCCCTTGAAGGGAGAGGGCGGGGTAACCAATGACTTGGCTGTCGTAGTTGGACAGCCTAGTCAGATGGCTAGTAGTTCCATCAGAGAGGGTGGGCGTATCGAGCAACGCGTGCCGATGACGCGCATCCGCCAGCGCATCGCCGAACGCCTGCTGCAATCGCAACAGAACGCCGCGATACTCACCACCTTCAACGAAGTAAACATGCAGCCGGTGATAGACCTGCGCAACAAGTACAAGGACGCGTTCGAGAAGAAGCACGGCGTGAAGCTCGGCTTCTCTTCGTTCTTCATCAGGGCGGCGGTGCTGGCATTGCAGAAATTCCCCATCGTCAACGCCTCGGTGGACGGCGCCGACATCATCTACCACGGCTACTACGATATCGGCATGGCCATCGGCAGCGAGCGCGGCCTGGTGGTGCCGATCATCCGCGATGCGGATAAATTATCCTTCGCCGATATCGAAAAGAAGATCGCCGATTTTGGTGCGCGCGCCCAGAGCGGAAAAATTACGCTGGAAGAATTAACCGGCGGCACCTTCTCCATCTCCAACGGCGGCGTGTTCGGTTCCATGCTCTCCACCCCCATCATCAACCCCCCGCAGAGCGCCATCCTCGGTATCCACGCCACCAAGGACAGGCCGGTGGCAGAGAACGGCCAGGTGGTGATCCGCCCGATGAATTATCTCGCGCTATCTTATGATCACCGCATCATCGACGGGCGCGAGGCGGTGCAGTTCCTTGTCACCATCAAGGAAGCGCTGGAATATCCGGGGCGGGTGTTGTTGGATTTGTAGGATTGTTGTCATTCCCGTGAAAGCGGGAATCCAGTTTTCACAAAATCAACTTCGCCGGGGGTTGCCCGGCAGCAAGCTACTTTCTTTTGCTTCGCCAAAATAAAGTAGCCAAAGAAAAGGCGACCCCGGTTTGCCGCCCTTCGGGTTCCCTCAATCAGCCGCAAGCAAGCGGGGCTGCGCAACTCACCCTAGCTGTGGCACACAAAACGTGCCCCACTGCGGAGCTCAAACAGTGCTCGCCTAAATCCCCTCTTGCTTGTGACTGATCGAGGCGGCGCTCAGGGGAATTAAGAGCGAAAAGCAAAACCGAAAACCTGGTGGGCAACAAGTTGCCCACCACACAAAGGTAGATAGTCAAAACAATTCGACTCCGGTACATTGGAGCTTCTACGGGCGTCAATAAAGTAAAACAATGTCACCATTTCGATTGGCCAAATTTAAACAAAAGAAACAAGAGGCCGACTCAAAACTTAACCTGTCTTTGAGATTAAAGGAATATAGGCTTAACAGAGCTACTGCAATAATTACCTTTCTAGGAGTTTTTGGGGCTTACTTCGCCGGATATTTTGCCTACAGACAGTTGGATGTTATGAAGGGGCAGCTTAATCAAATATGCCTCCTAACAAAGCGCCGCATGCCTTATAGGTACGTGCTCTACGCAGGCATTAAGCAAGCGCAACGGTAATTCATGAAGCATCCGGCGGCGATTGAAGCGATAACAAAACTCGTTCAAAT
>Ga0315281_10002949_pt1 | contig 25072 bp, 24 predicted proteins | sample YL17G07_0_MG_FD_204540 | JGI IMG/M metagenome (GOLD analysis project Ga0315281, IMG submission 204540) | Sediment microbial communities from Yellowstone Lake, YNP, Wyoming, USA - YL17G07_0 | ecosystem: Environmental > Aquatic > Freshwater > Lake > Sediment | place: USA: Wyoming | collected... | reverse complement strand
GTTTGAGAAGAGGTTCCCCAATGTGCTTGCCGGAAATTTTGAACCGGGATTTACCGTCGATTTGGCCAAAAAGGATTTGAACTTGGCTCTTGAGATGGCCAAGAGCCTCTCCGTTCCGATTCCTGCCGCCAGCCTGGTTCACCAGTTTTATAGCGTGATGAGCTCGATCGGCGACGGCAAGAAGGATTGCGTGGCGATTATTAACTTATTTGAATCATGGGCCGGAGTCCTGGCGCGCGGGTGAGCGAATAACCTGAGTCGGAATTTCCATAAAGGGGCCCGCCGATATCGGAGCAAATGATGTCGATGCTATGGGTGCATGATGTGAGCAGTTATTACGAAGACGTTCAAGCCATTCGGAACGTCCATCTGAAGGTGAGCCCCAAGGAGATTGTGTCGATCGTCGGTTCGAATGTGGCGGGAAAGACCACCCTGATCAACCTCATTTCCGGGATACTCCGTTGTACATCCGGCGAGGTTCAATTTTCGGAGGAGCGAGTCGATCTCCTTCCTCCCCATGAGATCGTGAACCGCGGGATTGTCCAGATCCCGGAAGGAAGGCTCCTCTTCCCGGAGTTGACAGTGAAGGAGAATCTGGATTTGGGAGCCTATCCCCTGCGGGCCAGACCGACCCGGCTGGAGACGCTGAAGAAGGTGTTCGACCTCTTTCCCAGGCTTGAGGAGAGACAAGGCCAGATTTCGGGTTCTCTTAGCGGAGGGGAACAGCAGATGCTCGCCATCGCCAGGGGCGATGGGCCAATCCCCTGCTCCTCATGCTGGACGAACTCTCTCTTGGCCTGGCACCCATCCTGGTGAAGGAGATGTTCAAGGTGATCCGTGAGATTAACGAACAGGGAATTACTGTTCTTTTAGTTGAGCAGAATGTTTTTCACGCTCTTTTCATTGCTCACAAAGGCTCTGTGTTGGAGAATGGACAGGTCATGATGGAAGGGACAGGCCAGGAGGTTCTGAACAATCGGGATATTAAGGCTGCCTATCTTGGGATTTGATCGTGGAACGAGGATGAGGGAGAGGACGATAGGAATCATGGGAGGAATGGGGCCGGAAGCAACCGTCGATCTCTTTTCAAAGATCGTCGCTGTAACGCCCAGTCGCAAAGATCAAGATCATCTCCAGATCATTATCGACAACAACCCCAAGGTTCCCAGTCGGTTCAAATTTATCATGGGGAATGGAGAAGACCCTCTCCCCTATCTGATCGAGGTGGCTCAAAAGCTTGAAAGATATGGAGCGGACTTTCTTTTAATTCCATGCAATGCAGCCCACCACTTCTACGACCAGATACAGGAGAAGGTTAAAATTCCTATTCTTCACATTGCGCGGGAGACCCGGCGCCATATCCAATCAATGAAACCCAGACCTGAGAAAGTGGGCCTGATGGCATCCGGTTCTACGGTAAGGGCAGGGATCTATCAGAAGGTCTTTCAGGGATCGAAAATTCGACTGGTCCTTCCGGATTCGAAGAAACAGGAAATGATGTCCAAGGTAATTTATACGTTCAAACAAAGGGTAAGGACAAAGAAGTTGGAAAGGACGTTAATGCATGTAGCCCATTCCTTAGTAGAGATGGGTGCCGAAGCGATCATCCTCGGGTGCACGGAGCTGCCCTTGATTCTTAGTGGGGTGAAGACCTCTATCCCTTTTATCGATGCCAATGATATTTTGGCCCGGGCAGCAGTTCGGAAGGCCAAAAAGAGTTAAGAATGACGGAATCAACTGTCTCAATGCTCAGACGAAATCTCCCCTTTTTGAAAGGGAACGTCTATCTCGATTCTGCTTCGGTTTCTCCTGCACCCTCCTTTGTCCTTGGGAAAATGGATGTCTATCATCGGCAGTTTCCCTTCAATTACGGGGTAGGGGTCTTTCGAAAAGCAGAGCGTTGTAAGGCTGAAGTAGACAGGGCAAGAAGTTCTATCGCTCGATTGATCGGTGCAAAACCGGAAGAGATTGTCTTCACCAAGAATACGACTGAGGCGATCAACTTGGTTGCATCGGGCCTCAAATTTACCCCTGGGGATGAGATCATCGTGACAGAGTTGGAGCATCAATCCAACCTCATTCCTTGGTTCTGCTTAGAGAAAGAAAAGGGAGTCCGTGTCAAGGTGATTGAGGCGGATCAGAATGGTCTCATAGACCTTTCAAAGGTTGTCCGCTCCCTTAACCGAAGGACGAGGCTTGTCACCATGACGCATGTTTCCAACGTCCTCGGGACCGTTCAGAGGGTCGAGGAGATGGGACGAATATTACGAGGCAGTCAGGCCCTCTTCATGGTGGATGGCGCTCAGTCTGTTGGAAGAATCCCGGTCGACGTTGCCACGATCGATTGCAACTTTTTTGCTGCCTGTGGCAGGAAGGCTATGTTGGGACCACAGGGCACGGCTTTTCTCTTTGGAAAGAGCGATTCGCTGGAAAGGCTCAGGCCCCTCATGCTGGGGAGTCGAGCCGCAAATGTGACCCGGACTTCAGAGTATAAACTTGAACCGATCCCCTTTCGATTTGAAGCGGGATTGATCAATACCTCTGGTTATATTGGCCTGGGGACTGCTGCCGAGTATCTGGAGAAGTTGGGCTTGAAAACGGTTGAAGGACGAATCCGAGGACTGACCTCTCTCCTCCTCAAAGGGCTGAAGAGGGTCGAAGGGATAAAAATCTATGGCAGTCCTTCTATAGATCGGCAGGTTGGAATTATTGCCTGGAATCTAGAGGGATACGATTCTCATGAAGTCGCCAGAGCACTTGATAGGATGGGGATACTGGTCGCTTCGGGAGCCCAAGGAAGTCCGCTTATGATGAAAGCGCTTGGCATAAAAGGAGTAGTCAGAACCTCTATTCATTACTATAACACTGAAAGTGATATTAATCGATTAATTAGATCTTTAAGAATGTTGAAACGCAGAAAACGAATAATTATTTCAGGAGATCGATATCAATGCAAAGAATAAATTTTTGCGATGTCTGGAATCTTAAAGGAGAAAGAAGATGAGTGAAGTAAAAAAGTTGTTTGAGCCGATCAAGATCGGGAAGCTGGAGTTGAAAAGTAGGATCATCATGGCAGCGATGGTCTCCAACTTTTCCACAAAGGACGGTTTTGTCACCGACCAGTTGAAGAGCTACCACGCCAACATTGCCAGAGGAGGATGTGCCCTGAATGTGACAGAGGCTTCTTATGTCTCACTGGAAGGAAAGCGCATCATGTATGGTCTGGGGGCTTGTGACGACAAGCTCATCCCTGGACTCAGAGGTCTGGCCGATTCTGTCCACGCGGAAGGAGGAAAGATTGCTCTTCAGATATTCCACGGGGGAAGAGAATGCTCCTCAGAGATCACCGAACTTCAACCCATCGGTCCCTCCAGTTTGATATCGAGATTCCGTGCGATCACCAAAAAGATCGAGATGCCCCGTGCGATGAGCCTCGAAGACGTTGAGGCTATGGTCTCCAAATTTGGTGATGCAGGTCGGAGGGCCAGGGATGCGGGATTTGATGCTGTTGAGATCCACGCGGCCCATGGATACCTCATCACCCAGTTTCTCTCTCCCTATTCCAACAAAAGGACAGATCGATATGGTGGGGATGTCGTCGGGAGATCGACCTTCCTGTTAGAGATTATAAGAGAGATAAAGAAGAAGGCCGGGGCGGACTTTCCCGTGATCGTGAAGCTCAACATCAATGACTATGTGGAAGGAGGCATCACTCCTGAAGAGGCGAAGGTGACAGCCCAGTTGGTGGCCAAAGAAGGCGCCGATGCCATCATTGCTTCCGTGGGGCTTCACGAGTCGAGGCCTTACATGATGATTCCTCCGATGTCCATTCCCGATTTTACCAACATCGATTATGCATCGATGATTAAAGGCCTTGTCAATATTCCTGTTGCGGCTATCGGTCGAATCATCGAACCTGTGCGGGCGGCCAAGGTCATCGAAGAAAGAAAGGCTGACCTGGTGGCCCTTGGAAGGGCCCTACTGAGCGATCCTGAATGGCCGAAGAAGGCTCTGGAGGGAAGGTTCGATGACATCCGGGAGTGCATTGGCTGCAACCAGGGGTGTATCGACAACACCCATAAGATGAAGCCCTTTACCTGTCTTCAGAATCCTGTCATCGGGAGAGAGAGGGAGTTCGAGATCCGGAAGGCCGAAAAGCCGAAGAAGGTCGTGGTGATTGGAGGAGGACCCGCAGGGCTGGAGGTAGCCAGAGTCGCAGCTCTCCGAAATCACCAGGTGACACTCTATGACCAAGAGATGGAATTGGGAGGACAGATCCGAATCGGCAGAGTCCCTCCTCATCGTGATGAACTGGGAAAGGTTACCGATTATCTGATCCGCCAGGTTAAGAAACTGGGGGTCCGTTTTGAATTAGGAAAGAAGATCTCCCCTGAAATGATGGAAGGCTTCAATGCCGATGTGATTGTGATTGCCACTGGTTCGTTTCCTTTGGTACCCGAGATGGAAGGAATCAATCGTCATGGAGTTTTTTATGCGGTGGATGTTCTATCTGGAAGAGTTTCCGTTGGAAAACGAGTCCTTGTTATAGGAGCAGGGCTTGTGGGATTAGAAACCGCTGATTTCCTCATTGAACAAGGCAAAGATGTAATCATCCTCGAAATGCTCGATGTCATGGCTGCGGATACGGGCAATGCCAACCGGATCTATTTTGAAGATAAGTTCCTGGAGAAGAGAGTGGAGGTTATCCTTGAAGCAAAGGTTACGAAAATAGAGGAAGATGGGGTAACGTATATTCAAAGAGGCTGGACCCGGAAAATCCTTGGAGGGGATTCGATTGTTCTCGCTACAGGGGCTATAGCAAACGACTACCTTTGGAAAGCTATCAGGAACAAAAAGTCGGTTAATGCCTTTGGTGTGGGAGACTGTGTAAGGGCACGCAATGCAATGGAGGCAATATACGAAGGTGCAAAAATTGCTCGAGAAATATAAAGTGCTTCTTTTCTGAGCAAGAGATAGCATTATCATTTATCACAATACCAGTGTGTAATTAAGAATCGCGTAGGTAAGTAGTGAATTTGATATTCGCTGGGGGAGGATTTAATGACTAATCTAATTGTAAATTCGGAAAAATGTTGTGGCTGTCGGATATGTGAGATGATTTGTAGTATGAGCCAACTGAGAATCTTCAATCCAAGGAAGGCATTGCTTCGAGTTGAGATCAACCGGTTACCCCGACCGGAAACGGAGTTATCCCAGATTGATGTGCCAGTGGTTTGTCTCCAGTGTGACCCTGCTCCTTGCTCAGAGGTATGTCCAGAAGGGGCCATAAGGGAAACAGCCTTCGGGGCCTGGATCGTGGACAAAGAGAAATGTACGGGTTGCGGTCTCTGTGTCGACGCCTGTTCCTATGGAATGATCGCTGTTGACGCCAAAGAGGGTACTGCAAAAAAATGTGATCTGTGCCAAGGGAGCCCTTCCTGTGTTGAGTACTGTCCCATGCAGGCATTGACATTCTAACATAAAGAAGGAGGGTGAAGAATATGTTTCAAGGTGGATACATAGGAAAATACCTGAGAATTGACCTGTCTCAAGAAAAGATAAAAGTGGAAAAACTTGACGAAGAGGTTGCCCGAAAATACTGGGGAGGCAGAGGATGGGGCGGATACCTACTCTTGAAGGAGTTGGGAGATAAAACAAATCCGTTCTCTCCGAGAAATAAGATCTTTTTTCTGACCGGCCCCTTACAAGGGACTCTTACCCCCTATTCTTCAAGATTCGTTGTGTTAACCAAATCGCCATTAACAGGGACATTCACTCGTGCTGTGAGTGGAGGGCAATGGGCTCCAGAACTGAAGTTTGCAGGTTATGATGGAGTCATTGTGGAAGGAAGGTCTTCAAAACCAGTTTACTTATTTATCGATGATGAAAAAGTGGAAATCCGTGACGGTTCCCGTCTTTGGGGAATGACGACCGGGCAAACGGAGAATGCAATCAAAGAGGAATTAAAAGATAAAACGGTCCGAGTTGTTTCGATTGGTCAGGCTGGAGAGAAACGGGTTAGGTTTGCAAACGTAATCCATGAGTCGAGGGCTGCTGCTAGAGGTGGAACAGGGGCGGTAATGGGGTCAAAGAATTTGAAGGCCATTGCCGTTAGAGGTACAGGGAACGTGGAAGTTGCAGATTTAAACAAGTTTAAGAAACTACTGGTTGAAGCGTACGAGGCGATTAAGAAGGATCCGGCCTCACCCAGCAGGATTAAGTATGGGACGTCAAGTACAGTGGCTGTAGCGCATGGATTGGGTGTCATGCCAGTGAAAAATTACTCGAGAGGGGTGTTTGAGGGAATCGAAGGGCTCATTGCAGAAACGATGCGTGAGAAAATTGTCATTCACGATGAATCATGCTTTGCTTGTTCTCTTCCGTGTGGAAAACTGAGCCTTATCAAAGAGGGACCTTATGCTGGTACTGTGCTTCAGGGGCCTCAGTACGAGAGTATCGGACTCTTAGGGACGAATTGCGGTATTTCAAGCATTGAGGCCGTTGCCCGGGCAAATTATCTGTGTAACGAGTATGGCATGGACACCATCTCCACGGGTAATGTGATTGCTTATGCCATCGAAGCTTATCAGAAAGGATTTTTAACCAAGTTCGATGCAGACGGGATGGACTTGAAATTTGGAGATGCAGACAGCGTTCTAAACTTAATCGATCGGATCGCAAAAAAGGAAGGTTTGGGCTATAAACTGGCGGAAGGGGTGAAGGTCTTTTCAGAGGAAATGGGTAAGGAGGCTGAGAAATTTGCTATGCATAGCAAGGGACAGGAATTTGCATCTTTTGAACCTAGATCTGTGGTTGGGATGGGTCTTCTCTATGCGACCGCGTCCACAGGCGCCAATCATTCCTTTGGCCCTACCTTTCGGGAAGAGATGAAGAATCCGCTGACAGGTGTGGGAAAGGCAAAGATCGTGGTGGAGAACCAGAATGCCTATTGTTTGATGGATTCTTTGATCTACTGCTCTTTTTCCCGTTACGGGTTAGATAATGTTTCCCGTTTGCAATTTCTATCAGCGGTCACAGGTTGGGACTACACTCCAGAAGAGACAGAACACCAAATGAATCGCATCTACACCGTGGAGAGGCTTTTCAATCTCCGGGAGGGATTTGGGAAGAAGGAGGATACGTTGCCTTGGAGATCGTTGATTGAACCGATGCCAGATGGACCGGCTAAGGGAAATGTGGTCCCTCTGGAAGAGATGCTTGTGGAATACTATTCATTAAGAGGCTGGGATGAGCGGGGGGTACCCAAAAAAGAGACAATGGAAGCTCTCGGCCTAGCTGAATTCGTGAATTTACTTTGAAAGTTTGATGATAAATTGAGACATGACGGAAGGAATTGGTTGAATGGGAAAAAACATCGTCGAGAAAATATTCAGCACCCATCTTGTGTCAGAACAACCCCGCAATGGGGAAACAATAGCTATTTCCATTGATCAGACTTTATTTCATGATGCTACGGGAACAATGGCTGCTTTACAATTTGAAGCTTTATCTCTACCGAGGGTCAAGACGAAACTCTCTGTCGCCTACATCGACCACAACACCCTCCAGGTTGGATTTGAAAACGCCGATGATCACTTATTCCTCCAGAGCTTTGCAGCAAAATACGGGCTCACCTTTTCAAAGGCCGGAAACGGAATTTGTCACCAGGTCCATCTGGAGAGATTTGCCGTCCCGGGACAAATCCTTCTGGGAGCGGACAGCCATACCCCGACCTGCGGGGGGATGGGTATGTTTGCGGTCGGCCTGGGAGGATTGGATATTGCCCTGGTGATGGGGGGTGAACCTTTTTATTTAAAAGTGCCGAGGATCGTCCAGGTAAGACTGGTGGGTCAATTATCTCCCTGGGTCAGCGCAAAAGATATCATTCTCGAAATGCTTCGGCGCTTTACCGTCAGGGGAGGAGTGGGAAATATATTCGAATATGGCGGCGCCGGCGTGAAGACATTGACCGTGCCGGAGAGAGCGACCATTACCAACATGGGGGCTGAACTTGGGGCGACTACCTCTATCTTTCCAAGCGATGAGATGACCCGGACCTTCTTAAAAGCCCAGCAGAGAGAGAAGGATTGGAGTCCGCTCTTCCCTGATTCCGACGCCCGGTTTGATGAGGTCGTGGAGATTGATCTCGCCAGTCTGGAGCCTCTGGTGGCTCAACCGCACAGTCCGGATCATGTTTCTTCCGTGAAGGAGGTTGAAGGTCTGAAGGTGAATCAGGTGGCTATCGGAAGCTGTACCAATTCGTCCTACCGGGACCTGATGACCGTGGCATCGATTCTGAAAGGGAAGGTGGTCTCGCCGAATGTGAGCCTTGTCATTTCGCCTGGCTCGCGCCAGGTGTTAAAGATGCTGGCTTCAAACAGAGCGCTTTCGGATCTGATCGAATCAGGGGCGAGAATTTTGGAAAGTGTATGCGGTCCCTGTGTCGGCATAGGACAGGCTCCATCTACGAACGCGATCTCCCTCAGGACGTTTAACCGGAATTTTCAGGGCCGCTGCGGAACCCAGAGCGCGCAAGTCTATCTGGTCAGCTCTGAGATTGCCGCGGTTTCTGCAATCAGAGGAGAGATCACCGATCCCCGGACATTTGGAGAACCTCCCCGCATCGATCTGCCGGAAATTTTTCCGGTGGAACATAATATGATTCCGCCTTTGCCCATCGACCTGGCCGAGAAAGTCGAGGTGATCCGGGGGCCGAATATTCAACCCCTTCCTCTGAAAGAGCCCTTACCAGGTAAGCTTGCAGGCCGTGTTCTGATCAAGCTAACTGATCATATCACAACCGATGACATCATCCCAGGTGGAGCAAAAGTCTTTGCCCTGCGGTCCAATATCCCAGCGATTTCCGAATATCTCTTTGAGAGAATGGATCCTTCTTTTATCCGGAGAGCAAAAGAGTCAGGCGGCGGATTCATTGTGGCAGGAGGGAATTACGGCCAGGGATCGAGCCGGGAACATGCCGCGCTGTGCCCCATGTTTCTGGGGATCAAGGCCGTGATTGCCAAATCGTTTGCCCGGATCCACCTGGCCAATCTGATCAACTTCGGGATTCTCCCTCTGACCTTCAGGGAGGAAGGGGATTACCAGAAGATAGAACAGGGAGATGAGATTGAAATCGAAGCAGGGGATTTAGGAAACACAGTTACCTTGGTCAATAAGACGAGGAATAAGAAGATAGCCCTGACCGTGCCTTTAGAAGAGAGGGAAAAGGTTATTTTAAGAGGCGGCGGTGCGTTACCGTATGCCAGAAAAAAAAGATCCACAGCCTAATCATGGAAGGAAGAAGAATAATGCCTGATAAAATCGAGATTCGATCAAATGGAAGTTTGATTGTTCCTGATATTCCGATCATTCCCTTTATCGAAGGGGACGGGGTGGGGCCGGATATCTGGAAGGCCTCTGTCCGGGTATTCGATGCCGCCGTTGAAAAATGCTACGGAGGGAAACGGAAGATTTCCTGGCTCGAAGTGTATGCAGGGGAGAAGGCCTTCCGGTTAAAAAAAGAATGGGTTCCGGAAAAGACGATTGAGACAATTCGGGAGCACAAAGTGGGGATTAAAGGCCCTTTGACCACTCCGGTGGGTGGAGGGATTCGAAGCATCAATGTCCTGCTGAGGCAGAGGCTCGACCTCTATGCCTGCATCCGGCCTGTGAAGTATATCCCCGGCACTCCCAGCCCGCTAAAACATCCGGAAAAGGTTGACATGGTTGTTTTCCGGGAGAACACCGAGGATGTGTATGCAGGAATTGAGTGGAAAGAGGGATCAGAAGAGGCATTGCGGCTCAGAGCGTTCCTCGAGAGAGAGATGGGGAAGAGGATTCGGGAGGATTCAGGAATCGGAATTAAGCCCATCAGTCGTTTTGGAACAAAGCGTCTGGTTCGGATGGCCATTCACTATGCACTCACTCATGGCCGAAAGAGTGTCACATTGGTTCATAAAGGAAACATTATGAAGTTCACAGAGGGGGCGTTCCGGGATTGGGGATATGAGGTGGCTAAAGAAGAGTTTGGAGAAAGGGTTCTGTTAGAGAGTGAATTGGGTGATAAGAAGGTAAAGAATCTTCCCGAAGGGAAGATTGTTCTCAAAGATCGAATCGCCGATGCCATGTTTCAACAAATCCTCTTAAGGCCTGAAGACTATGATGTACTCGCCATGCCTAACCTTAATGGAGATTATATGTCCGATGCATTGGCAGCCCAGGTGGGAGGCCTGGGAATGGCGCCTGGAGCAAACATTGGAGATCAAGCCGCTGTCTTCGAGGCCACCCATGGGACGGCACCTAAGTATGCGAATCAGGATGTGGTTAATCCCGGATCTCTCATTCTTTCTGGAGCAATGATGTTTGACTATCTGGGCTGGAGTGAGGTGGGGGAGAAGATTAAAAAGGCTCTGGAAAATACCATTTCAAAAAAAATCGTCACCTACGATCTTGCCCGTCAGATGAGAGGGGCCAGAAAAGTAAAATGCTCTGAATTTGCGTCTGCCCTTATTGAGAATCTTTAATAATCTGTGGAATCAGGGATCTTTGGGTATCTTTAAGAGACCTCATTGAAAACCTTTGACAACCCTTCCTTTTTTAAATTAATATTAAATTAAAGGAGAAGTTTACCAATTAATTATCACTTACCTTTCCCTTTCCAATCGAGAAGGAAGGGTGAGTTTAAATTTTGGTTTGATTATGAAAGAAATTAAGAAAAAAAAGGAAACACCGAAGATAGATATCTATAAGGCCTGGTGCAAATCGTGTGGGATTTGTGTGGCTTTCTGCCCGACTGGTGCTTTGGCCAAAGACGAAGCAGGTTATCCTTATGTGAAGGATATTGAGAAATGTATCAATTGTGGATGGTGCGAGATCCGGTGTCCGGATTTTGCTATCACCGTAGAAACCAAAACAAAGGGAAAAAAGAGGATAGATGTAAAAGGTGAAGAGAAAGAACCAAAAGGGGAAGAAGAAATCTCACCAGAAAGAATTGTTGCTACAGGGCAATGAAGCAGTAGCGGAGGGAGCCCTCCGAGCAGGTTGCCGTTTCTTTGCAGGCTATCCCATTACTCCCGCTACGGAAATTTCTGAAATCTTATCCATTAAACTTCCTCAAGTAGATGGGACCTTCATCCAGATGGAGGATGAGATTGCGAGCCTAGGTGCCGTGGTCGGTGCCTCCCTGGCAGGGGTGAAGTCCATGACGGCAACCAGTGGCCCAGGATTTTCTCTGATGCAGGAGAACTTAGGTTTTGCCATCATCGCTGAGGTTCCCTGTGTCATCGTTAATGTCATGCGAGGAGGGCCCAGCACAGGACTCCCAACCTTTCCCTCTCAAAGCGATGTGATGCAGGCACGATGGGGAACGCATGGGGATCATCCCGCCATTGTCCTTTCTGCCTCAACGGTTCGGGAATGTTATGACATGACCATCAATGCTTTTAACTTCTCCGAAAAGTTTCGGACCCCGGTCATCCTTCTGATTGATGAAGTGGTCGCTCATATGAGAGAGAAAATGGTTGTTTCGGATGGAGAAGAAATAGAGATTTTCAATCGGGTCAAACCCACTGTCCCACCGGAGTGGTACATTCCCTATGAGGATACCCCCAGCGGCATTCCAGCTATGGCCAATTTTGGAGAGGGTTATCGATATCATGTCACAGGTCTGACCCATGACATTCGAGGTTTTCCGACATCGAGACCCGATGAGATCGGTCCCTTTATCGATAGACTCCACAGGAAGATCAGTCAACATTTTTCAGAGATTCAGATGGCTGAATTTTTTCAAACAGAAGATGCTGAGATAACGATCGTCGCTTACGGGTGTGTGGCCCGGTCCGCCAAGAGAGCCATGCTTGAGGCGAGGGAGAAGGGGATCAGAGTGGGGCTCCTTAAACTGGTGACGATTTGGCCCTTTGTAAGATCGGCGGTAGAAAAAGTCCTTCAGATCTCGAAAATCCTGCTTGTTCCCGAGATGAATATGGGTCAGGTCTCACGGGAAGTAAAGCGGGTCAACCGAGGGATGGCAAAGGTTTTCACCCTGAACAAAGCAGATGGAACGATCATTACTCCAGAGGAGATATTGAATCGAATCACGGAGGTTTCTTGATGGGAGAGGTCACCAAACTCATTCATAAATATCTTCGACATGACAAGAAGTTTCCCCATGTCTGGTGCCCGGGCTGCGGAATCGGAATCATGTTAGGTGCCCTCATCCGGGCCATTGATCGGATTGGTTTTGATAAGGATGAGGTCGTTTTGGTTTCGGGGATTGGATGTTCAGGAAGGCTTCCCGTCTATGTGGATTTTAATACGTTGCATACCACTCATGGCCGTGCTCTCACCTTTGCGACGGGAGTGAAGTTAGCCAAACCTATCTTGAAGGTAATCGTCATCATGGGCGATGGGGATGCGGTGGCGATCGGTGGAAATCATTTCATTCATGCGGCCCGAAGGAATATCGATGTCACCTCCATCATTCTCAACAACAGTATCTACGGGATGACCGGTGGGCAATACTCTCCCACCACCCCATATGGGATGAGATCCTCCACCACGGTCTATTCCAATATCGAACAGGCCTTTAAGATCTCAGAGTTAGCGGTCACAGCGGGAGCGGTCTTTGTGGGAAGAGGCACTGTCTATCATGCCAAACTTTTGGATAACTTGATCGAGAAGGCGATTTTGAAGCCAGGTTTTTCGGTGGTGGAAGTGATCGCTCACTGCCACACCCAGTACGGAAAGCAAAACCGTTTGGGGACAGCCGTAGAAATGATGGAATGGCAACGAGATCATGCGGTCACAGTAGAGAAGTCAGCCACCCTGAAGCCTGAGGAGTTGCGAGATAAGATCGTGATTGGGGTGTTGGTGGATAAGGAACTCCCTGTTTATCAGGATGAGTACGAGAAGATTCGGGAGAGGGCAAAGGCGGCGATGGGGAGATAGGGATGGGTTCTCGATATGAAATACGTCTGAGTGGTTCCGGAGGTCAGGGATTGATTCTGATGGGAATCATCTTAGCGGAAGCGATTGGAATTTATGACGGAAAGTATGTGGCACAGACTCAGAGTTATGGGCCAGAGGCGAGAGGGGGATCCAGCAAATCGGAGGTCATCGTCAGCGATGAAGAGATCGATTATCCCAAAGCCATGAAACTTGATCTCCTCTTGGCGATGAATCAAAAATCTTGCGATGAGTTTTATCCGGATCTCAAGCCAGATGGCGTTCTGATTGTGGATTCTACCTTCGTCACCCAGATCCCCACTCCGAAGGCCTTTCAGGTTCCCTTTACGCGTATTGCCAGAGAGAAGTTCAAAAGGGAGGTTGTCGCAAACATCATTGCCCTGGGAGCCCTCTCTCAACTCACTCCCATCGTTTCTGCAAAAGCCATTGAATCTGCTGTGTTGGCAAGGGTCCCCAAAGGTACAGAGAAGTTAAACCGCGATGCCTTGAGGGCAGGGATGAATGCTGCCAAGCGGGCGAAGAAGGCGTGGATGAAATCCGAAGTGGTTCCAGAGGTCCCCCAAGAAGACCTCTTGGACTCCTACTAATACAATCGAATGGATTAACCTTACCATTACCAAATTCCAAGCTCCAATCATCAAATAATGACCCAAACTTCAATGGCCAAATTTAAAATTAAGATTTATAGTATGCATTTTGGTTATTTGAATATTGATCGTTGGAACTTATTTGGAATTTGTGATTTGGTGATTGGAATTTAATAAAATCAGCCGATAATGAGAAGAAACCCTATTATCTATTCTGTGACGAAAAAAATTGCTCACTTGGTCTTCTCCATTTTTTATCGGATCGAGACCGAGAGAAAAACAACACTCTCTGATCATGGACCGATGATTATTCTCCCCAAGCATCAATACTGGACCGATATCCCGATCATCAGTCTTGCCTTCGAACCACTGCTTTACTTTGTGGCCAAGAAGGAACTGTTCAAATACCCGTTGATTCGAAATTATCTCTCCCTTTTGGGCGCCCTCCCAGTGGATCGGAAACAATCCATCCGAACCTTAGACTCTTTCAAAACCCTTGTCTCTTTATTGAGAGACGGCGAGAAAATCGTCATCTTCCCAGAAGGGACCTATTTTCGAAATGGAGTGGGCTCAGGGAAAAGTCGGCTCCTTCAGATGATATTAAGATTCCAATCGGAACTGGGAGATCCCATTCCCTTTATTCCTGTAGGCATTCGATATGGAGAGAGGTCAGGGTGGAGAAGGCGCGTGGAAGTATGCATTGGCTCTCCTCTCTTTGCAGAGAAGGAGTCCGATGCCATTTCCCTGACTCATCAAACGATGGAGGAGATCAGCCGTTTATGCCACTTACCACAAGTCATAGAGAAATCCGAAGTTCGAAATCCGAAGCACGAAACAAATTCAAATGACCAAAATGTAAAATTTAAAACAGTAAGATAAAAATGTTTTGGACATTTGATATTCGAATTTTGGATTTGCCTGCCCTGTTAAATACGTGCCGGGGCACTTTCTGGTTGATTTATGATGATCTCGTGTAACAAAAAATCATCAATTTCGAACAAAATTATTTAACAGGGTAAAGATTTCGAAATTAGGATTTCGGATTTAATCTTTTAAAAGGAGGTCATTATGCCAAGGCGTGAGAAGGATCGGGTTCTGGCGAGGAGAAGAAAACGGAGCAAGGAAAGAAGAAAGCTTCGGGCCAAAGGACTTTTGGGGCCGCCTGTTGTCAGTGTAAAAGAAGGCGAAAAGAAAAAACAGGAGAAGGCACCAGCAAAGGAAACATCCCAGGAAGGTGTTGAGAAACCTCCTGTAGAGAGCTGATCTTTTGTTGATATTTTTTTCAGAGATAAAGTGACTCGCTTTTTAAAGGAGTCGATAGACAAGGTTGTCAATCAATCTCGTCTTGCCCAAATAAGCGGCCAAGGCAACGACCGCATCCCCTTTTATCCTGTCGACATCCTGTAAAGTGGTGGCGTCACAGAGTTGAGTATAATCCACCCTGACCAAGGGTTCGGATTGAAGGATTCCTCTCACTTCATTGAGAATTCGATCTGCGTTTCGTTCTCCCTTTTGAAGGAGTTCCTTTGCCTTTTGCAGGGATCGATATAGAGACCGTGCGGCTTTCCTTTGTTCGGGCAGAAGGTATGTGTTTCGAGAACTCATGGCCAAACCGTCCGCCTCCCGAACCGTCGGCATCCCCAACACCTCCACATTCAGATGAAGATCTCTGGCCATCTGTTGAATGGTAACCAGTTGTTGATAATCTTTCTCTCCAAAGATCGCCACATGGGGCATCACAATTTCGAAGAGCATCATCACCACTGTCGTAACCCCCTGGAAGTGGGTCGGCCTCGACCTTCCGCAAAGATTTTGGGTTACCTTCTCCACACGAACGATCGTTTGGTGATCGGAGGGATACATGTCAATTGCCTCCGGAGCGAAGAGGATATCGACCCCCACCCCTTCTGCCATCTTACTGTCCCTTTCAAAATCTCTCGGGTAATTTTTAAAATCCTCATTCGGGCCAAATTGGGTGGGATTGACGAAGAGACTGACGATCAATAGATCCCCCCTTCTTCGACCCTCCCTCATGAGGCTGAGATGGCCATCATGGAAATACCCCATCGTGGGAACAAAGGCAATGGTCTTCCCGGTTCGTCTGGCTCGGAAAGAAAATTCCTTTATCTCTTTAATCGTCTTGATGACTTCCATTTTTTTCAGAGCGGGATGGATTATTTACCCCGTTGTTGTATAAAGATGTGGTTGAATCAACTGCATGCCCCCATCAAAAGGCTGTTTCTACCTTTTTGCCGCCGGCCCAGGCTCCGCCCCAGAGGGGCTTCTGCCCCGGAGGGAGGGCCTCATGGCCCGGAGGGAGGATAACTTCCCCTGTGGAATAAGAATCATATTCGATAGCATCACATATTATTTGCTCCACTATTGGGAGTTTTATCTTTCCAGAGAAGATGTAAAACCTCTTCCACAGGGTCACTCTTGGATTGATCCAGGTGACGACATTGATTTGACAGCCATCCCTCTCTGGGTAAGGGTTTGCCTCCGGCCCGGGGGGATGAATCTAAGCGCCGAATTTAATGCAACAACAGGGTTTAGAGAGCTCTGCAAAACTACGATATGCTCTCTTCAGAGATTTCTGGCCCTCTTCAGAAATTTCATTTAGACCTCATCGGAATGAAATACCATGTCCCTTTCTTCATCTGTTTGATCTCTCGTAACAATTGGTCGAGATCTTCTTTTCGATTTACGAAATCAATCTCGCTTGTATCCACGACTAAGAGGGGAGTTTGATCATAGTGGAAGAAATAATAGTTGTAGGCTTCAATCAATGCCTTAAGATACTCTAAGTCAATTTCCTTCTCATAAGGGACATTTCTCGATTTGATCCGATGAAGTAATACCTCTGGGTTGGCCTGCAAGAAGATGACCAGGTCTGGGGAAGAGATCTGTCCATTGAGGAGGTGAAAGACCTGTTCGTAAAGGGCGAGCTCAGGGTCATCTAAATTGATGGAGGCGAATATCCGGTCTTTGTCAAAGAGGTAATCACAAAAGGTGATTTGGTTGAACAGATCGAGTTGGGCAATCTCCTTCTGCTGTTGGAAACGATTCAGTAAAAAGAAGATCTGGGTTTGAAAAGCATATTTTTTACGATCCTCATAAAAATGAGAGAGGAAAGGGTTGTCCTCCGCTTTTTCTAAAATACATCGGGCATTGAACTCCTTTGCCAACAGTTTCGCCAGGCTTGTTTTTCCGACACCGATCGGACCTTCTATGACGATATATCGGAACATAATGCCCTGTCGCTCCTGATGTTCCCTAACACAACCTCATTGGTTTGTCGAGAAATTTATCAGAGAGCTCTGAGAAACTACTAAGCGCTCTCTTAATGACACACCTGCCTACCGTCAGGCAGGGATTTCAGAAAATGATTAAACAGAGACTTCTGGACTTTTTCAGAAATCTCTTTCTGACCGCTCCGAAAGGGGGTTCTTCATTTAAGGCATTAAGAATCGCCTTCCAGGGAGCCTGACGGTCAGCACCGGACAGGGGGATCTCCTCACCACCTTCTCCGCCGCGCTCCCGAAGAGGACATGATCTAAACCTGTCCTTTTATTGTTTCGTCTTATCTCCCAACTCTTTTGACTTTTGGGTCGCCGCGATCACCGCATCGATCAAGATTTTCCGCAACCCCCCTTCTTCAAGCTTATAAAGTCCAGCGGCAGTGGTTCCGCCGGGAGAAGTCACCTTTTCACGGAGCAGGGCAGGGTGTTCTCCTGTATCGGAGAGGAGTTTCACAGAACCCATCACCGTCTGAATGACCAGGGTGAGGGCTTGAGCTCGGGTCATCCCCAGATGGACACCTGCATCGGTCAAGGCTTCAATGATCAAAAAGACATAGGCGGGGCCGCTTCCACTTAAGCCGGTGACCGCGTCCATCAGGGGTTCATGAATGGTAATCGATCTCCCAACACAATCGAAGATGCCCTTAGCCAATTTAAGATCCTCGTCAGTGGCCAGATTCCCAGGGGCGATGGCAGAGGCACCTTCTTGGACAAGGACATTGATATTGGGCATGACCCTGATCAATCGCAGCTGTTTCCGAGCATAGGTTTCGATCGCATAGAGAGGCACTCCAGCAGCAATGGAGATAAGAAGCTTGGAGGGATCTAAAGAATCTGCCATCTCCTCGATCACCTCCTTCATCGATTGCGGCTTGACGCAAAGGATGAGGGGGTCACATTGGGAGGAGAGATGGTTGTTGCCAGAAGCTTTCTTGATCCCGTACTTTTTCTGAATAAACCGGAGCCTCACTCCATCCGCATCAAAAGCCATGACTTGCTCGGGGGTTGTAAATTTGGCTTTGAGCAAACCAGCGATTAAGGCTTCACCCATGTTGCCTGTTCCAATAAAACCGATCACTTTCCTTTTTTTCATAATAAACTCCTCAAAGTGTTTTCACTTCTTTTTATCATAACCCCGTCCTTTTTTCTATTAAAATTTGACACAACCCCTTTCCCTTATTATAAAATGGGGGTTGGGGGATTAGAAATGATGAACTCTTCTGACGCAATAGAAAGGTGGTTTTAGTTATGGAACAGAATCCCAGTTATGAGGCATTGAAACAAAGGGTGACCGAGTTGGAGAGAAAGTTAAAAGAGTATGAGCGAAAAGAGGGTCAGCAAAATCTCCAAGAAGTGACCAAACGTCTGGAGAAGATTGCAGAGATGGGGGACGACGGTATTATCGTCTTCGACGAAGACTATAAGGTTGAGTTCGCTAACACCGTTGCTTCTGAACTGACCGGATATTCGAAAGAGAGATTGGTAGGAATGGATTTTCGTCGTCTCTTGAGCGAGAGGGATATCGGTTATCTTGATCAGATGCATTCCGAGGTGGGAGCAGATGAGAGCAAACGGGTCTGTACAGAAATGGAGGTATTAACTGAGAATGGTCTGAAACGGGATGCCGAGGTCTGTATTACCATTGCAGAGATGGAAAAAGGCAGAGTAAAGACCTATGCCTATTTTAGGGATATCACAGAAAGGAAGCGGATGGAGAGGGAGATCCGGGAGGCCACGAAGCGCTTTGAAAAGATCACCGAGATGGGAGAGGATGGGATTATCGTTTTTGATGAAGATTCCCGGATCGAATTTGCCAATCAGATGGCCTCTGAAATTATGGGTTTTCCCAAAGACCAGATCCTCGGCAGAGAATTTTTCTCCTTGATTGGCAAACGAGATGAGGAGTTTTTGGATGAGATGGTGACGCGAGGAGAAGGCTTGGGGGAAAAGGTCTGTACAGAGATGTCGATCCGAACTCCCCAAAGCCAGGTTAAAGAGACAGAGGTCTGTATCGCTCCGACACGATCGGAGGATGGTCGGATCAAGACATATGCCTATATTCGCGACATTACAGAGAGAAAGAAGTTTGAGAAGGATTTGAGGGAGTCCGAGGAGAAATATCGAAACCTCTTCGAAAGGGTTCGCCACGGCCTCTTCATCAGCACCAAAGAGGGACATTTTTTCGATTGCAATCAAGCCATGTGGGGCTTACTGGGATACCAGTATAAAGAAGAGTTTTTGAAGATCAACATCGTCAAAGATCTCTATGTGAACCCAGAAGATCGGAAGACCTTTATGGAGTTAGTTGAGAAGTTGGGATTCATTAAAGATTTTGAGGTGGAGTTTAAGAAGAAAAATGGCGAGAGGATCACAGTCCTCCTTACCGCCACTGCAAAAAGGGATGAAAAGGGAACGATCATTGGATATGAGGGCCTCAACATCGACATCAGCGACCGAAAGAAGATGGAGAAGGAATTGAAAGAGGCGAATGATTTTTTAATGAATCTGATCGAAAGTTCTGTGGATGGCATCATTGTCACTGAAATGAAGGGGGATATCCTCATCTTCAATAAGGGAGCCGAAGACCTCTTAGGCTATAAGGCAGAGGAAGTGGTGGGAAAGATGAATATCCGAAGCATTTATCAGCCTGGGGTTGCAAAAGAGGTGATGGAGAAACTGAGAAATCCTGATTTTGGAGGCATCGGGAAATTGACCTCCCTTCCCATTTTCCATCGAAGAAAAGATGGGGAACTGATCGAAGGGGTTCTTTCGGCGTCTATCATCTATGATGAAAAAGGGAACGAGATTGCCAGCATTGGTATCTTCAAGGACCTCAGAGAGAGATTGAAGATGGAGAGAGAGCTCCGGGAAATACAGCAGGCTCTCCTCCAATCTGAAAAGTTGGCTGCCATGGGGAGACTCACCTCCCAAATCGCTCATGAATTGAACAACCCCATCTATGGCATTATGAACACCCTGGAGCTTCTCAAGACGGAAATCCCTCCGGAGAGTAAGAGGAGAAGGATTTTAGAATTATCCCTCTCAGAAATTCAGAGGCTCTCTGAGATGCTCCGGAATATGCTTAGTTTTTCAAAGCCCGAAGAGGAAAAGCGAAGGCCTGTTAAAATAGATGAGCTCATAGAAGGAATTCTGTTGGTCATGGAGAAACAGATGAAAGAATCGAATATTCAGGTAGAGGCATCCTTCGATTCTGACATTCCAGAAGTGATGGCCTCCACCAACCAGATGAGACAGGTCATGCTGAACATCCTTAAAAATGCTAAGGAGGCGATGCCGAAAGGAGGGACCCTCACTGTCAGAACAGCCAGGGAAGGGAATAAGGTCTTGATCACCACCCAAGATACAGGAATAGGAATCCCTGAAGAGATCAGAGATAAGATCTTCGAAGCCTTTTTCACCACTAAACAAAAAGTGAAAGGGGTTGGGTTGGGACTTTCAGTCTGTTATGGAATTATTAAAGATCATGGCGGAGAGATCAAGGTAGAGAGCGAAGAGGGGAGAGGTACCACCTTCGTCATCAGCCTGCCGATTGGGAGTTCGATTCCTGACAGTAAGAAATGAAGTATCCACGTGGACCTCTGCGATCAAGTCTTAGAGGGACTTTTCAACTGATATAGAAACATTTCTTTGGTTCCCTATGGATGGGGAAAAGATATTTTATTGACAAAAGACTTTGTATACAGTATACATTAATAAGATGGCTTTCCCCTGAGTCAAAAATAAAGAGAAGGTCATTGAAGCAAAGTTTCCTTTTCCGTTAACCCTGTTGTTGCATTAAATTCGGCGCTTAGATTCATCCCCCCGGGCCGGAGGCAAACCCTTACCCAGAGAGGGATGGCTGTCAAATCAATGTCGTCACCTGGATCAATCCAAGAGTGACCCTGTGGAAGAGGTTTTACATCTTCTCTGGAAAGATAAAACTCCCAATAGTGGAGCAAATAATATGTGATGCTATCGAATATGATTCTTATTCCACAGGGGAAGTTATCCTCCCTCCGGGCCATGAGGCCCTCCCTCCGGGGCAGAAGCCCCTCTGGGGCGGAGCCTGGGCCGGCGGCAAAAAGGTAGAAACAGCCTTTTGATGGGGGCATACAGTTGATTCAACCACATCTTTATGCAACAACGGGGTTAATGGATCAAAATCTTCTTGATCTTATTGAGAAAAATAGAAATTATAAATTACGGGGTTCAAAAATAATTGGATAACTGTTATAATGCAAAAAAATCCCTTGAGAGTGGACGGCCTATGGAAACCGACGTTAAAACTTTTCATGATTTGATCAGATTAGTTCAAAAAAATAATTTCTGTGGGAAGTGCGGAGGGTGCGTCGCCTTCTGTTCTGCTGACAACCTGGGGGCACTGGAAATGGGGCCGGATGGAATGCCCAGGTTTGCGGATGAAGAAAAATGCCTCAAGTGCGGCATCTGTTACATGATCTGCCCCAATATCCGCGATCTCGATGAGGAGCTAAAAAAGAAGACGAAATGGGAACCCCCCATCGGTCCGATAAAAGATTTGGTATCGGCTCAAACCACTAATCCAACGGTGGGAGAAAGTTGTACAGATGGAGGGGTGGTGACCTCTCTTCTCCTCTATCTTCTGGATAACCATATGATCGATGCGGCTCTGGTTTCTCGAAGCGATGGTCCCTTTCACAGAGGTCCGATGCTTGCCACTTCGGGAGAGGAGATTGTCTCTGCTTCAGGTTCTCATTATGACGAATCCTTTTCTATCGTCAAACTGGGTTCCCATTACTCCACTTATTCACCCGCCATGCAAGAACTCAAGAGTTTGCGGAAGGGGTTGATTGATAGAGTCGCCATGGTCGGGACTCCTTGCCAGATCCACACTGTCCGAAAGATGCAGGTTCTTGGAATCATTCCTTCTGATGTAATCAAGTATTGCTTCGGTCTTTTCTGCATGGAAAACTTCTCTTTCGATGACATCCAGCTGAGGCACTTGGAGAAAAAGTACGGATTTGACTTAGCCCAGGTTTCAAAGGTCAATGTGAAGGAGGACTTCTTTATTTATCTGAAGAATGGCAGGGTGATCCACATCCCCTTTGAGGAGATCGACTCCATTGCGCGTCCAGCCTGCCTTGTCTGTCCTGATTTCTCTGCCGAATTTTCGGACATCTCCTTTGGAGGTCTGGGCTCTCCGGAGGGATATACTACCGTGCTTGTCAGGTCGGAGAGAGGGAAGATGGTCTACCGGGGAGCCCTGACAGCCGGGTATATTAAAGAAAGGAGATACTCGTCCGCCGAGAAGGCTCGGAGTAAATTAATCAAGATCCAGAGGCTGATTATTGATTTCTCCCAAAGGAAGAAAGAACGGGCCCTGAAAAACCGTGGAGCCGTGCCAGGGCTCATCGCGCCATCACTCACTACTCCATAAAAGATCGGCCCTCATGATCTCATGGGCCATTGGGAAGATAAATTGTGTTTTATTCTACTCGATCTAAACTCATTCTTAGTTTTCTTGGTATTTCCTTCCTTGTGTGTGGAGTTGCTCTTTTAGTGGGAGGTCAACTCCTTTACAAAGCCGTTCTGAACGAAGCAAACACTCGAATTAGTCTGGACCTAAACGCTGCCCGAGAGATCTATCTTTCTCGAATTAATGGATTGAAAGTTGCCCTGAACATCACATCCGGAGGCCCTGTATTCAGAACAGCCCTTGAAAGACATGATATACAGACGTTGGTGAATCGGCTGAGTGTGGTGGCTCTACAAACCGAATTGGATTTTATGGGGATCATAACAAAAGATGGCAAAACACTTTGCCGAATAGGACCGAATTCTATACCCAGGGGAAATTCTCCTGAAAATCCTATTGTAAATTTAGTGGTCCAAAAACAGGTGGCTGTTTCGGGAACGGTTATTTTGAGCAATCAATTTCTTTTTTCTGAAAATCCTGAACTCGCTGAGCGAGCCAGAATCAAATTGCTACCCACCAAGAGGGCCACCCCGCGGCCAGAGAACGAGGAATTCTCTGGGATGGTTCTTGCTGCGGCTGTTCCGATTTTTGATGCAGGTAGCTTTCAAGGTGTTCTTTATGGGGGTATTCTTCTCAACCGGAGACAAGAGATTGTAGACAGGGTGCGTGATACGGTTTTCCAGAACGAAATCTACAAGGGTCGAAGTATTGGCACGGCGACCATCTTTTTAAAAGACATACGGGTCTCAACAAATGTTTTAAATCCTGATGGAAGCCGAGCGATTGGAACCGTGGCCTCTGAAGAGGTCACCAAATATGTCCTGACAGAGGGGAAAAAGTGGACAGATCGTGCCTTCGTTGTGAACGATTGGTACATCACTGCCTACGAGCCCATCGAGGATATCTTTGGTCAGAGAGTGGGAATGCTTTATGTTGGAGTGTTGGAAGCAAAGTACGCGGATGTCCGTTGGAAGGCCCTCTCTCTATTTATATTGATCACCGTGGCAGGAATGGTCTTGGCCCTTGGATTGGGATACATCATTGCCAATAAGATGAGTCGGCCAGTACAACAGCTCATCGAGGCAAGCAATCAGGTATCTCAGGGTAACCTCTCTCCGGAGATCGGACCGATCTCAAAGAGTGAAATTGGTGTCCTCCAGAAAACGTTCAAAGAAATGCTCACTTCCATTCAGGAGCGTGATAAACGTCAAAGAGTGGAAAGCGAGATTAAACTTCTGCAATCCGAAAAACAGGCAAGTATCGGTAAGCTTGCAGGGGGTGTGGCCCACGAGATTAATAATCCTCTTACGGGAATTTTTACCTTTACCCACATGCTCCTCCGCCGAAACGATATCCCAGAAGAAGTCCGCACAGACCTTGAGACCATTGCTCAAGAGACGGAGCGGGTTCGAAAAATTGTGAAAGGCCTACTCGATTTTTCACGTCAGACAGAACTGGACCGTGAGCCAACGGACGTAAATCGGCTTGTCCGTTTTACCCTTTCCCTTGTTGAAAACCAGGCCCTCATCAAAGGGGTCAGTTTAAATTTTGAGCAGGGAGAAGGGCTACCGATGATCACCTTGGATAGAAATCAGATGCAAAGCGTTTTACTTAATATCGCCATTAATGCCCTGGATGCAACCGATCCAGGTGGCAGTATCACCATCACCACTAATATTGGCATATCAACGAGCAAGCCCGGTCAACAAGGTATTGAAATTTTATGTACGGATACGGGATGTGGCATTCCTCCTGAGAACCTCAATAGGCTTTTTGATCCCTTCTTTACAACTAAAGAGGTTGGACATGGCACAGGTTTAGGGCTATCGGTGTCTTACGGTATCGTTGAACGCCATGGAGGGACCATCTGGGTTCAGAGCAAGGTGGGCAAAGGAAGCACCTTTAAGGTCTGGCTGCCGACAGAGGAGCAGAGTGAAGGAAATGAAAATATTAGTAGTGGATGACGATGCGATTGTCGTAAAAAGTTGTAGGCGCATCCTTGAAGCAGAAGGTTTTGAGGTTACCACTGTGCCGAGTGCAGACGAGGCACTGGAGAAAATCAAATATTACGAGTTTGACCTGTTGCTCATGGATGTGAAGATGCCCAAACATGACGGTCTCTTCCTGATGCGAGAGATAAAGAAAAACTGGCCGGACATACCGATCATTGTCATGAGCGGTTATCCGACTCCAGAGACCATCGCCGATGTGTTGAAGCTGGGAGCCACCCAGTTTATTCCAAAACCCTTTCGACCGGATGAGTTGACGAAATGCGTTCGCCAGGTTCTTGAAAGGATGGTCAAAAAGAACTCCTTCCCTACGGGTGCTGGAGGATAAAATGAAAAAATCCGAATGTCGAATATCGAAATCTTAACCCTGTTAAGTAATTTGTCCCGATACTGGCGATTTTCCTTTTACAGAAGGATCGTAATCCATCGGCCAGAATTAACTTAAAGCGTACTTAACAGGGCAGGCAATTCCAAATTGAAATATTAAAATTCAGAACTTTTTGTTTGGAATATTTGTTTTTTGAACATTCGCGCTTGTTTCGGATTTCGTGCTTTGAATTTCGAATTTATTGAATAATGGGGGAACACCATGGCTGAGAAAATGCTGATCATCGACGATGAAGAGATTGTGTTGAAATCGTGCCGAAAAATATTTGAGGCAGAAGGTTTTAATGTGGTGACGACCACCAATCCTCAAGAAGGTCTCAAACTTGTTTCAACATCATCCTTTGATGTGATACTCGTGGACTGGATGATGCC
>Ga0315281_10002948_pt1 | contig 25083 bp, 26 predicted proteins | sample YL17G07_0_MG_FD_204540 | JGI IMG/M metagenome (GOLD analysis project Ga0315281, IMG submission 204540) | Sediment microbial communities from Yellowstone Lake, YNP, Wyoming, USA - YL17G07_0 | ecosystem: Environmental > Aquatic > Freshwater > Lake > Sediment | place: USA: Wyoming | collected... | reverse complement strand
CGCGATTGTTTCGGCGATGTCGCCAAGAGGGGTCGACGTGCCGTGGGCGTTGACATAATCGATCTGGTCCGCGTTGAGACCCGCGTTGCGCAGCGCATTATTCATGCAGCGTGCCGCACCCTCCCCGTCCTCGCATGGTGCGGTCATGTGATGCGCATCCGCGCTCATGCCGAACCCTTCCAGCATCGCGTAGATTCTCGCTCCGCGGCGCTTCGCATGCTCCAACTCCTCGAGCACGACGGCACCGGCACCTTCGCCGAGTACGAAACCGTCGCGATCCTTGTCCCAGGGACGGCTTGCCGTTGCGGGATCGTCGTTGCGCGTCGACAGGGCTCTTGCCGCCGCAAAGCCGCCGACTGCCAGCGGCGTTACAGTCGATTCAGCGCCTCCGGCGACCATGACGTCCGCATCCCCATATTCGATCAGACGGCCGGCGTCACCGATGCAATGTGTCGCGGTGGTGCACGCCGTGACGATGGCGAGGTTCGGGCCCTTGAGGCCGTACATGATCGAAAGATTGCCCGAGATCATGTTGATGATGGTCGCCGGAATGAAAAACGGCGAAATCTTGCGCGGTCCGCCGGCGAGGTACTCGTCGTGGGTCGCCTCTATCATCGGCAGGCCGCCGATTCCCGATCCGATATTGACACCGACGCGCTCGGCGTTTTCGGGAGTCACTTCGAGGCCCGAATCCTTGATCGCCTGCATCCCCGCCGCCATGCCATAGTGGATGAACGTGTCCATGCGCCGCGCTTCTTTGGGCGACAGGTATGCGGCAATATCGAATCCCCTTACTTCTCCGGCGATGCGGCAGGAGAACTTGGCTGCATCGAAGCGCGTTATGGGACCGATGCCGGATCTGCCGGCAACAATATTGGACCAAGCCTCGGCAACTGAATTGCCGACCGGCGAAACAATGCCAAGGCCTGTGATGGCGACTTTGCGACGGGACAATTTGACTCCGGCGGGAAACGACGGGAAAACGGCGGAGACTGCGGCGCGGACTGCCGCGAATTACTTCTGGTGGTTTTTGACGTAGTCGACAGCCTGTTGCACAGTTGTAATTTTTTCCGCCTCTTCATCGGGTATCTCGCACTCGAATTCCTCCTCGAGCGCCATCACCAGTTCGACGGTGTCGAGCGAGTCGGCGCCGAGATCGTCAACAAACGAGGACTCGCTCTTCACCTCAGCCTCGTTTACCCCCAGTTGCTCGGCGACGATCTTCTTGACGCGCTGTTCGATATTTTCCATGTTATTGCTCCTTCCGTTCGAATCAGGCATGTGCCTGCAAAAATGGACGCGGCATTCTACCAAAGAATGCCGCGCATTACAGAAATTCGATCAATTCATGTACATGCCGCCATTGACGTGCAGCGTTGCGCCGCTGATGTAAGCTGCTTCCGCAGACGCAAGGAACGTGACAGCCGCCGCGATTTCCTGCGGACTTCCCAGTCTGCCGAGTGGAATCGCTTGCAGGAGTGCAGCCTTTTGCTGGTCAGCGAGCACCCTCGTCATGTCGGTGTCGATAAATCCAGGGGCAACGCAGTTCACGGTGATATTGCGGCTGCCGATTTCGCGCGCGAGCGCGCGCGTGAGGCCTGCAACGCCAGCCTTGGCCGCGGCGTAATTGATTTGTCCCGGATTTCCGGCGCTGGCAACGACGGACGTAATGTTGATGATCCGTCCGGCGCGCGCCTTCATCATGCCGCGCAGCACGGCCCGGCTCATGCGGAACACCGATTTCAGATCCGTGTCGACGACCGCATCCCAGTCGGCGTCGCTCATGCGCATGGCAAGCGCGTCCCTGGTGATTCCAGCGTTGTTGACCAGGATCGCGATACCGCCGAACTCCTTCTGAATGTCGCCGACGGTGGCGTCGATGCCTGCGGCATCGTTGACGTCGAGCGCCATTCCCTTTCCTGCGATTCCGGCTCCGGCGAGGTAGGTCGAGATGGATTCGGCGCCCTGCGCGGTCGTCGCGGTGCCGACCACGATTGCGCCGTGGGTCCCGAGGTCGAGCGCAATGGCGCGGCCGATGCCGCGACTCGCTCCGGTGACCAGCGCTACCTGGCCTGAAAATTTAGTCGTATTCATTTCAGATTTGCCACTCCCTGTTCCAGCGCTGCCCTGTCGGCGAGCGCCACACCCTGCAATCCGCCCTGAATGCGTCTCGCAAGTGGCGCGAGCACTTTGCCCGGACCGCACTCGATGATTTGGGTAACACCGGACGCGGCCATGTGCCGGACGAGTTGCACCCAGCGCACGGGGTTGTAGAGCTGGCGCACCAGTGCTTCGCGAATGCGTCCTGGATCGGTCTCCACTGACACGTCCACATTGTTGACAACCGGAATTTCGGGAACGCGAATCATTGTGGATGCGAGTTTTTGTTCAAGCCTCGCGGACGCTGCCTGCATCAACGCGGAATGGAACGGACCGCTGACCGGCAGCATCACCGCGCGCTTGGCCCCCCTTGCCTTGGCGACTTCCACGGCGCGTTCCACCGCAGCCTTGTTGCCGGCAATCACCACCTGTCCCGGCGCATTGTAGTTGACCGCCTGCACCACTTCACCCTGCGCGGCATCGGCGCAAGCCGCACGCACTTCCTCGTCGTCAAGACCGAGTAATGCGGCCATCGCCCCCAACCCGGGCGGCACCGCATCCTGCATGGCCTCGGCGCGCAGCCTCACCAGCGGAAGCGCATCGGCAAATGCAATGGCGCCCGCAGCGACCAGCGCGGTGTACTCCCCCAGGCTGTGCCCAGCCATGTACGCGGGCGCCGTCCCGCCAAGGTCGCGCCAGGCGCGATAGACGGCAATGCCTGCGGTAAGCATGGCGGGCTGGGTATTGACGGTGAGATTTAGCGATTCGGCAGGGCCCGCGGCGACCAGTTCCCACAGATCCTGGCCGAGCACGCCGGACGCTTCGTCGAATGTCTCGCGAATCGCAGGAAGTTCGCCGTAGGCCGCCATCATGCCGACCGACTGCGAGCCCTGACCCGGAAATACGAAGGCAAGTGTCATGATCTGTCAGAGTTCCAGCAGAATTGCGCCCCAGGTAAAACCGCCGCCGACACCTTCGAGCAGAATGCGTTGCCCCGGGCGCAGGCGGCCATCGCGCAATGCAAGGTCGAAGGCAAGTGGAATCGATGCCGCCGACGTGTTGCCGTGGCGGTCGACGGTGACGATCATTTTTTCCGGCGGAATGCCGAGTTTCTTTGCCGTGGCATCGAGAATCCGGATGTTGGCCTGATGGGGAATCAGCCAGTCGACCTGGTCAGCCGTCATACCGCACCGCGATAACGCCTCGCGGCCCACTTCATCGAGAACTTTTACCGCAAACTTGAATACCGCAGCACCATCCATGGTCAGGAAAGGATGTCCGACAAGCTTGCCGCCGGAGACGTTTCCCGGAACCGCCAGGATTTTGTGGTAGCTGCCATCGGCGTGCAGGCAGCTCGCAAGCAGCCCTGGGGAGTCGGCAGCCTGCAGGATCATTGCACCGGCGCCATCGCCGAACAGAACGCAAGTCCCGCGATCGGACCAGTCGAGAATTCGCGAGAAGACTTCGGCTCCGACCACCAGCGCGCAACGGTGCTCGCGGCTTCGAATGAATTTGTCGGCCATGCTCAACGCGTAGACGAAACCGCTGCACACGGCTTGAATGTCGAATGCCGGACAACCGCGTATCCCGAGCTTGCCCTGCAGCAGGCACGCGGTGCTCGGAAAGATGAAGTCCGGCGTCGAGGTCGCGACGATGATGAGGTCGATGTCCTCTGCCTTGATTCCGGCGGCAGCGATCGCCTCCCGGCTCGCTTCGAACGCAAGGTCGCTGCTCGTCTGTTCCGGTGCGGCGAGATAACGGGTGCGGATCCCGGTACGGGTGCGGATCCATTCGTCGGACGTGTCGATGCCGTATTCCGCAAGGTCTGCGTTACTCACGCAACGCGGCGGAAGCGCGCTACCGGTACCGGTTACTCTGGAGTAGATCAATGTGATTCCGCAGTCGCGAATTGCCTGCTTATCCGGCCCAGCACGTCGTTGCGCACTTCTTCGGCCGCGCGATCGAGCGCGCGGCAGAACGCTTGCCGATCCGCCGAGCCGTGGCTTTTTACCACGACGCCGCGCAAGCCGAGCAGGCTCGCGCCATTATAGCGTCCGGGATCGACGCGACGCTTGAATCCGGCAAGGACCGGCCATGCCACCAGCGCGGCAAAGCGGGTCAGCAGGTTGCGGTCGAATTCCTCGCGCAGGAATGTCGCAAGCATTCTCGCCAGGCCTTCCGAGCTCTTGAGTGCGACGTTGCCGACAAAGCCGTCGCAAACGACGACATCGGTCGTGCCTTTGTAGATATCGTCTCCCTCGACGTTGCCATGGAAATTCAACGAACTGGCACGCAGCAGTTCGGCTGCCTGCTTCACGACCTCGTTTCCTTTGATTTCCTCTTCGCCGACATTGAGGAGGCCGATGCTCGGGCGCTCCCTGTGCTCGACCGCGGAAACCAGCATCGCGCCCATTACCGCGAACTCGAGCAGGTGGCGGGCGCTGCAATCGACGTTGGCGCCGAGATCGAGCACATAGGTGCCCCTACCGTTCATCGTCGGAAGTACCGAGGCGATCGCCGGGCGGTCGATACCCGGCAGCATCTTCAGGACAAAACGGGAAATTGCCATCAGCGCGCCGGTGTTGCCGGCGCTGACGCAAGCCTGTGCGTCGCCGGACTTGACCAGATCGACGGCGACGCGCATCGAGGAATCCTTTTTCGCGCGCATCGCCTGCGCAGGCGGCTCGTCCATGCCGACGATTTCGGATGCGTGCCGAATTTCTATTGGAAGCTCGGGGCCAATCCCGGCGCCGTCCAACACGGCGCGCAGATCGGCTTCACGACCGACCAGTAGCAAGCGCGCGTCGGCATTGGCCCTGGCAAAGTCGATTGCAGCGGGGACCGTCACCTTTGGGCCGTGGTCACCACCCATGCAGTCGATCGCGATCGTGAGTGCCATGCAGCCGAACGCTCAAACGTGGCCAGGAATCAATCTTGATGGAAGAAGCACCTGCCGGTGCTTCGATGAGGGTGGGAACAATCGACTTTCCAGTCGTTTCCCGCAGACGATTACTCGCCTTTTGACTTCACAATTTTCTTGCCGCGGTAGTAACCGCTGGGGCTGACGTGATGCCGCAAATGCACTTCGCCGGTGGTCGGTTCGACCGCCAAAGGCGGTGCGCTCAGGAAGTCGTGTGCGCGGTGCATGCCGCGCTTCGAGGGGGATTTCTTGTTCTGCTGAACGGCCATGGCTGATACTCCTCAATCAAAATTTATCTGTCGGCGTGTTTTTTCAACCGCGCAAGAACGCCGAACGGTGATTCAATCCGCATAACGATTCCGGCGCCGGCCAACGCGCACTGATCGTGCCGCGGCGCCAGCGGCAGCACCAGAATCATCTCATCTTCGATCATCGCAAGCACGTCCAGCGGCCCGGCCGCGGCGACGACATCTTCCTCGCTGGCCAGCACCTCATCACCTTGCTCCAGCGGCAGGTCCTGCGGCGAATCGACCAGGCGAATCCGGTTATGGACCTTTACCGGCAACACCAGGTCCTGCAGGCAACGCTGGCAGGTGACCAGTAAACGCGCCTGTAGATCGAGTTCCAGCGCAGGGTATCCCCGTTTGTCGACCACCCCGACGATCCGGTACTGGAGGCTGCCGCTTGGATCGCTTAGCCCTCCCCTCAATCGTTCAAATTCCGCAAGGGGAACGCATCCTTCGAGCACCCGACCGAGCCGGGCAAACTCCGGCGCATCGATCAAACGAAGGCGAGACATAAGCCGATCATGATATTATGGCCAGCGCCGAAAGTCAAAGCCAATACAAGACTTTTCCCTTATGCAGCAACTAGTTCTCGCCTCATCGAGCAAGTTTCGTCAAAGCCTGCTGCAACGCCTGGAACTGCCGTTCGAAGTTGCGGTACCGGATATCGATGAGGCGGTAATCCCGGGTGAATCGCCAGGGGAAACAGCGCTTCGTCTCGCGCGCGCCAAAGCGGTGACTACCGCAACGGGGTACCTCGACGCGCTGGTGATCGGCTCCGATCAGGTCGCAGTCTGCGATGGCATGCAGGTCGGCAAGCCCGGCACCTACGAAAATGCGTTTCGGCAGCTCAGGATGATGCGCGGCAAGACGATTGAGTTCCTGACCGCCGTTTGCCTGCTGAACACCAGGACAGGCGCGGCACAGGCCGCTCTCGCCTCCAACACGGTCACGTTTCGAGATCTCGGAGACGACGAAATCGTTCGCTACCTTCAGCGGGAGCAGCCATACCAGTGCACCGGCAGCGCGAAATCAGAAGGCCTCGGAATCGCATTGATCTCGCGTATGCAGGGAGACGATCCGAACGCCCTGATCGGCTTGCCGCTGATTGAACTCGTGCGCATGCTCAGGCACGAAGGCGTCCTCGTCCCTTAACGCCTGCATCAGGTTACCGATGGCACCCGGCACGCTTTATCTCGTTCCTGTCCCGCTTGGCGATACCGCGCCCGCGCGAGTGCTGCCGGCACCGGTCATCGAAACCGCGATACAACTCGATTGCTATGTCGCTGAAGATGCAAAATCGGCGCGCGCATTCCTGAAAGCCGCCGGAATCAAGCGGCCGTTGCTCGAGATCGGGATTCGCGAGATCAAGGCATCCGCGACGACCGCAGAAATCGACGAGCTCATCTCCCCTCTTTTGGCAGGACGTGACGTCGGGCTGTTGTCCGAGGCCGGATGTCCGGGAGTCGCCGACCCGGGGGCGGCCCTGGTGCGCGCAGCACACTGCCGCGGAATTCGCGTTATCCCGCTGGTCGGCCCGTCTTCGGTTCTCCTGGCGCTGATGGCGTCGGGCCTGAATGGCCAGAGCTTCGCGTTCTGCGGATACCTGCCGATCAGAGAGGGCGAGCGCGCGCGACGCGTACAGGAACTCGAGGAAATCTCGCGGCGATCCGGTCAGACCCAGATCTTCATCGAGACGCCCTTCAGAAACCAGCAATTGTTCGCAACGCTGGTCAGGATTTGCCGCCCGGATACGCGCCTTACAGTGGCACGCGAACTGACGCTAGACGGGGAATGGATCGCGACCAGAACCGTGCAGAAATGGCGCCTCGAAGAAACCCGGGATCTGGCCCGCAGGCCAACGGTGTTCCTGTTGCTCGGGAAGGTCGGCTAACGCAGCCGCCAGCCGACGTGGCTCTGCAACTGTTCAAGCTTGCTGCCCATGCCGGCGCCGAGTCGCCTGGCAAAGCGATCCACCAGACGGTCTTTCTGCGTGTAATCGACGATGTCCTCCGCTTTGATGACTTCGCGCGCAACGAAGTCGACCGTACCGAAGCCATCGGCAAGGCCGAGTTCGATGCTTTTCTGTCCGCTCCACACCAGACCGGAAAACATCTCAGGATCCTCCTTCAGGCGTTTGCCGCGCCCCTGCCGGACCACGGAAATGAACTGCTGGTGAATCTCGTTGAGAAGGCCCTGCGCGTAGTCGCGTTGTTTCGCGTCGAGCGGTGAGAACGGATCGAGAAAACCCTTGTTTCCCCCTGCCGTCAACAACCGCCGCTCGATGCCGAGCTTTTCCATGCCGCCGGTGAAGCCAAAGCCGTCCATCAGCACGCCGATCGAGCCGACGATGCTGGCACGGTTGACGAAAATCTTGTCGGCGCCGGCGGCAACGTAGTATCCGCCGGACGCGCACATGTCTTCGACCACCACGTACAACGGAATCCCGGGATGCGCCTCGCGCAGGCGCCGCATCTCGTCGTAGATGATCCCCGACTGCACCGGGCTGCCTCCCGGGCTGTTGACCCGAATGATGACGCCGCGCGTATTCTTGTCGCCAAATGCATTCTGCAGCGCAGTCGTGATTTTCTCCGCGCTGGCGTCGCCCTTGGCCTCGATGACGCCCTGCAGTTCGATGAGCGCCGTATGCTTGCCATCGCTCAGCGACTCTGCGGAACTTCCCCAGTCGACGAACACCGCAAGAAGGACTGTGAGATACGCGAACGTCAGCAGCTTGAAAAATATCCCCCATCGGCGCGCCGTTCGCTGTTCCTTGAGGGCTGCGCCCGCCAATCCCTCGAGTACACGGCGTTCCCAGCCCGGGCCTTCGTTGTCCGCCATTTATTGATCCTCGATCAGAAAAATGCCGCCGTCCGATTCTTCCACCGCCAGCCGCACCAGAGCGCCACCGCGGCACGGCCCGTCGATACAGGCCCCGCTCTCCGGCGCGTACAGCGCGCCGTGCGTTGCACAAATCAAGTATAACCCGCTTTGGTCGAAAAACTCGCCGGGGCGCCAGTCCAGTTCCATTGCCACGTGCGCGCACCGGTTGAGGTACGCGCGCACTGCGCCGCGATGGCGAACCGCGAATCCGGGAACCATACGGTTTTCGTGCGCGGTCTTGAACAGAACGGCCTTCCCGCCCTCGGCAAGCTCGGTCGCTGCGCAGATCAGGCGTTTGCGCGCAGCCATGCGGAAAGTTCCTCGATGCTGTCGACGCAGGCGAGCGGCGCCAGCTCGGTCAGTTGCGATTTCGGGTGCGCGCCGTAGCTGACGCCCAGTCCCCCGACTCCGGCATTCAGGGCCATTTGCAGATCGTGGGTCGTGTCGCCGATCATCAGCGTGTTTGCGGGCGCACTTCCGAGCTCGTCCATCAGTTCGAGAAGCATGGCCGGGTGCGGCTTGGAAAAACATTCGTCGGCGCAGCGCGATGCGTGAAACAGATTTCCGAGGCCGGTTGCGGCAAACGCGCGATCGAGGCCGGCCCGGCTCTTTCCGGTGGCGATGGCAAGCAGGTGGCCGGCATCGGCCAACTCTCTCAACATCGACTCGGCACCCGCGAATGACGCCAATTGCGCATCGCGGGCGAGAAAGTGATGGCGGTAGCGTTCGACCATGCGGCCGTAATCCTCATGTGCGAGATCCGGCGCCGCGTAGGTCAGTGCATCCTTGAGGCCGAGGCCGATGACGTGGCTTGCCGTCCGATCGTCCGGAACCGGCAGACCCAGGTCGCGGCAGGACGCCTGAATGCTCGCAACGATTGCCGCGGCCGAGTCCATCAAGGTACCGTCCCAGTCAAAGACCAGCAGTTCGAAGCGATGCGCCATGCGCTAATGCAGAATTTCGAGAAAATCGGCGAGCGCGGCGGGCAGCGGCGCCACGATTGCGATCGGCTCGCCGCTCACGGGATGCCGGAATGCGAGCCGCGCCGCGTGCAGGAACATGCGCTTAAGCCCGCGCTTGGCGAGCGCCTTGTTCCAGGCGAAATCCCCGTACTTGTCGTCGCCGCAGATTGGGAAGCCCAGATGCGCAAGATGCACGCGAATCTGATGGGTGCGCCCGGTCTTCAGAGTTGCTTCGAGAAGGCTCGCCTCCTGCCCTGGCTTTTTAAGCGCGAACAGCGTTACCGCCTGCTGCCCGTCCCGGCTCACCGCAACGCGGCGTTCGCCCTCGGCATTCAGATACTTGTGAAGTGCAACGTCGACCTTGAGCCGAGGCTTCGACCATTTGCCCTTCACCAGAGCGAGATAGCGTTTGTCGACGCCACCGTTGCGCAGGAGTTCATGCATCGCGGTCAGGGCCGTACGTTTCTTTGCAAGCAGCAGCACGCCCGAGGTTTCACGGTCCAGGCGGTGAACCAATTCCAAAAAACGGGCGCCGGGCCTGGCCTCGCGTAACTGCTCGATCGCGCCGAAGCTCACGCCGCTTCCGCCATGGACCGCGATCCCGGCCGGCTTGTCAATGGCCAGCAGGGCATCGTCTTCCCACAGCACCGGAAAATCTGCGGCGGGAGCCGGCGGCTTGCTGCTGCGGGTGGCGACCCGCAACGGCGGGATGCGCACCTCGTCGCCGATCCGGAGTCGATAGTCGACACCGACCCGCCGGCTGTTCACCCGAACCTCGCCGCTGCGCAGAATGCGGTAGACATGACTTTTCGGGACCCCTTTGCAGAGGCGAAACAGGAAATTATCGATCCGCTGATCCGCAGCGGATTCCCCGATCTTCTCGGTGCGTACGGAAGGTTTGCCTAAATCCTTCATTTTCCTTACAATAGCGCGTTCCACGCCGCAATTGGCCAGACGAATACCCGCCGTTCCCGCAGCGCAAGCCCGGCTTCACCGGGACGGGTGTTCGGAAAACTTCTGATGCCGAACGGTCGGCGTGGCGAACCGATCCTTGAATCGCGGACTGCAACCGTCGTTCGATCGGAAGCGTTCCGACGGCGATAGCGCGTGGTTTGCGCAACCGGTTGGGAAACCGCTTCACGGGATCGAGTCTTAGACAGTGGTTAAATCGCTGACCCGAAGTAGCGATGTTAATGGATTTGCGCGCGTATAGCAGCGAAGAATTCGTGATCGCGACCCCAGGGTGGCGATGCACCAGCAGACAAACCTGATCAGATTTCGCAACTGCCCATGAGCTTCTTTCCAGTCAGGCTTTTCGATTGATCACTTCACCGCGAGGTTGAGTGGGGTTTGTCCTTCCCGTGGTATGCGCGCGGGAGAACAAAATGAAACGCATGTTGTTCAATGCGACGCAGGCCGAGGAACTCCGCGTCGCCATTGTCGATGGTCAGAAACTGATTGACCTCGATATTGAATCGGCATCAAAGGAACAGCGCAAGAGCAACATTTACAAGGGCATCATCACCCGCATCGAGCCCAGCCTGGAAGCGGCGTTTGTCGATTACGGCACCGAACGCCACGGCTTCCTTCCGTTCAAGGAAGTTTCACGCGCTTATTTCAAGTCCGACGTCGATGTCGGGCGCGCGCGCATTCAGGACGCCCTCTCCGAAGGTCAGGAACTGATCGTCCAGGTCGACAAGGATGAGCGTGGCAACAAGGGGGCCGCCCTCACCACTTTCATTTCTTTGGCCGGCCGCTATCTCGTGCTGATGCCGAACAACCCGCGCGGCGGCGGCGTTTCGCGCCGGATCGAGGGCGAGGATCGCAACGAATTGCGCGATACCATGGACCGGCTGGAGATACCGCAGGGCATGAGCGTAATCGCCCGTACTGCCGGGATCGGCAGGGGCGCCGAAGAACTGCAATGGGATCTCAACTACCTGCTGCAGTTGTGGCACGCCGTCGAGGATGCATCGAAAACGCAAAAGGGGGCCTTCCTGATCTACCAGGAAGGCAGCCTCGTGATCCGCGCGATCCGCGACTATTTCCAGCCCGAGATCGGCGAGATCCTGATCGATACCGAAAGCGTATTCGATCAGGCGAAGCAGTTCATGAATCATGTGATGCCGGGCAACGTGACGCGCGTCAAGCTGTACAAGGACGACGTGCCGCTGTTCTCGCGCTTCCAGATCGAACACCAGATCGAAACCGCGTACTCGCGAACGGTGCCGCTCCCGTCCGGAGGCGCCATCGTCATAGACCATACCGAGGCGCTGGTCTCGATCGACGTGAATTCGGCCCGCGCAACCCGCGGTTCGGATATCGAGCAGACCGCGTTGAATACCAATCTCGAAGCCGCCGATGAAGCCGCGCGGCAATTGCGCCTGAGGGATCTGGGCGGACTCATCGTCATCGACTTCATCGACATGGAGAGCGGGCGCAACCAGCGTGACGTCGAAACCCGCCTCAAGGATGCGCTCCACTTCGATCGCGCGCGCGTGCAGATGGGCAAGATATCGCGCTTCGGGCTGATGGAACTCTCCCGCCAGCGTCTCCGCCCGTCGCTTGGCGAGACCAGCCATACGCCATGCCCGCGTTGCAGCGGCACTGGCCACATTCGTGGCACCGAGTCGACTGCACTGCATATCCTGCGCATCATGCAGGAGGAAGCGATGAAGGAAAGCACGGCGGCCATTCACGCGCAGGTTCCGGTCGATGTTGCGACGTTCCTGCTGAACGAGAAGCGCTACGATATCAACGCGGTCGAGACGCGCTTCCGGGTCAAAGTCGTGCTGATCCCGAACATGCATCTCGAGACACCGAATTACTCGATACTGCGGTTGCGTCACGACGAGCTTGCGCCGGACGAAGAACCGGTGAGCTACAAAATGGTCGAGAAACCGGAGGACGAATCGGCAACAATTCCGTCCGTCCAGCCGCCGAAACCCGCCCGCCAGCAGGCAGCGGTTCAAGGGATTACGCCTGGCCAGCCGGCGCCTATCGTGTCGAGTGAGCCGTCCCCGCCGCCAGCAACGCCCGCCATGGTGCGCCCTGGCTTCCTCCAGAAATTTCTGGGCTGGTTCAGGTCCGATGAGAAACCGCAAGCGGCACCCGCCGACGCAGCGCCGGCGGAACGCGAAGTCAAGCGTGATCGTCCGCGCGATTCGCAGCGCGATGGCCGACGGAGCCGCCGCGACCAGGGCCGCGCGGAAGGTCGCGGCGAATCCCGCGGCGGACGTCCGGGAGAGGCGCAGCGTGAAGGGCGGCGTCCCCAGTCCGAGCGGACTGAGCGCCAACCGCAGAAAAACCAGGAATCGCGCGGCGATCGCGGAGAGCGCAAGGAGCGGTCCGAACGCGGCGATCGCCGTCCGCAAAGGCCTTCGCCAGCTGAAACCGCAAGCAATAACGTGGCATCCGTTGTTGCTCCGCAGGGTGTCGGCAGTGCCGCCCGTGACGAACCGGGCGAAGGCGAGCAGCGCCGGCGCAGTCGCCGTGGTCGCCGCGACCGCGCGGAACGGCCGGATCAGGCAGAGCGCGGCGACAACGGCCGCCCACACGCGATCCCGGCCGGCCCGGCGGAAACCGGCGCCGATGCAGCCACAACCCAGACTGTCCCGGACTTGCCAGGCGCTGCGAGCGAAATGGCGGAGTTTCTCCATGCCTCGCCGGTGCAAGCGGATTCGGCAACGGAAGTTCGCGAGCCCGTGCCGGTGATGCAATCCGAGACAGAACCCGTGCAGATTGCCGAGCCGGCGGCCGATACCAGTGCAGCTGTTTCAGTCGATTCTGCGCCCGCATTGCCGCTTCATGCGGAGCAGCGGATCGTACTTGTCCAGCCCCAGCGCGCGGCAAGCGAAGTCGCACCGGCCCAACCGGAACCACCGATGTCGCTGGAGGCGGCCGGGCTCGTCATGATCGAAACGCGCAGCAACCGACTTCACGCCGATTTCGGGTCAGAACCAACACCCAGTCTCGGCCGCGTGCGCCGTTTCCGCCCGGCATCTCCGCAAGAGCCTCTGGTTCAGGTCGAAACGCAGAAGCAGCCTTAGGGAAACGCCGAACGGGTATGCGTTGTGGGTCGCGGGCGCAGCCGAAGCGAGCAGCGAACCATGCCATTCAGCGACTTGGCGCACGCGCCAGACGCAACCGGATCCACGGGTGTGACTTAATCGGAGCTCCCACAGATCAGGTTTTTGCTGCGGTGAGCGAGGCAAGCAGCCTCGCCGCCGCATCCTCGACCACATCCAGCACCGCCTCGAATCCTCCCGCGCCGCCATAGTAGGGATCTTCGACTTCACGCAGTTCGGGGTGGCCGGCATATTCCAGGAACAGCGCGGGGGTGATACGCGCGTCGCGCTGCTGCAATTGCGAAAGGGCCGCGAGGTTCTCCAGATCCATCGCCAGCATCAGATCAAAATCCCGGAAATCGCTGCGATCGATGCATCGCGCGCGCAGGCTGCTCAGATCGTAGCCGCGCCGGCGCGCGGCGTGCAGCGTGCGGAGGTCGGGCGGTTCGCCAATGTGATAGCCGTGGGTGCCGGCCGAATCGCAGCTGATACGGTTGGCGACGCCGGCGCGCTCGGTCATCGCACGAAACACGCCTTCCGCAGTCGGCGAGCGGCAGATGTTTCCGGTGCAGACAAACAGCACGCGCGTCACGGCACTGTCGCGCCAAAAGCATGCTGGCGCAGGCTCGCCAGCTGGTCCCGCGCTGCCGCAGCCTTTTCGAACTCGAGATTTTTCGCGTGGTCGTACATTTCCTTTTCGAGGCGTTTGATGGCGCGCCCGAGTTCCTTTTCGCTCATCGCCTCGTAACGTGCCTCGACCTGCGCCGCCTCGAGTTCCGCCTGCGCGATGTCCATGTCGTATACACCGTCGATCAGATCCTTGATCCGCTTCACCACGCCCTTCGGCGTGATTCCCTGCTTCTCGTTGAACGCCAGTTGCTTGTTGCGCCGGCGTTCCGTTTCGCCGATCGCCCTGCGCATCGAATTCGTCATCACATCCGCGTAGAGGATGGCGGTACCGTTCAAGTGCCTTGCGGCACGGCCCATGGTCTGGATCAGCGAGCGCTCCGAGCGGAGGAATCCTTCTTTATCCGCATCGAGCACGGCAACCAGCGACACTTCCGGGATGTCGAGGCCTTCGCGAAGCAGGTTGATGCCGACGAGCACGTCGAATTCACCCAGACGCAGATCGCGGATGATTTCGACCCGCTCCACGGTTTCGACGTCCGAGTGCAGATAGCGGACTTTGACGCCATGCTCCCCGAGATACTCGGTGAGATCCTCCGCCATGCGCTTGGTAAGCGTGGTTACCAGGGTGCGTTCGCCGCGGCCGGTGCGGAGCGTGGTTTCCGACAACAGGTCGTCGACCTGGGTGGATGCAGGCCGAACTTCCACGACCGGGTCGACGAGCCCGGTCGGCCGAACCACCTGTTCGACGATCTGTGCCGACCGCTGAAGCTCATAATCCGCCGGGGTCGCGGAAACGAAAATCGCCTGCCGGATCATGTTCTCGAATTCCTCGAACTTTAGCGGCCGGTTGTCGAGGGCCGACGGCAGCCGAAAACCATACTCGACCAGATTTTCCTTTCGCGATCGATCGCCCTTGAACATCCCGCCAAGCTGCGGAATCGTGACGTGACTCTCGTCGATGAACAGCAGCGCATCGGAAGGAAGATAATCGATCAGCGTCGGCGGCGGCTCGCCAGCCTCGCGCCCGGACAAATGCCGCGAATAGTTCTCGATGCCCTTGCAGAATCCGAGTTCATTCAGCATTTCCAGGTCGAACCGCGTGCGCTGCTCGATGCGCTGCGCCTCGAGCAGCTTTCCGTTTCGCTGAAAGAACTCGATTCGCTCGCGCAATTCGTCCTTGATCGCCTCGACCGCGCGCATCGTGGTGCTGCGCGGGGTCACGTAATGGCTCGACGGATAAACGGTAAAGCGGCCGACTTTCTGCAGGGTGTGCCCGGTGAGCGGATCGAACAGCGTGAGACTGTCCACCTCGTCGTCGAACAGCGAAAGGCGCAGGGCGGATTCCGAACTTTCGGCCGGAAAGATGTCCACCACGTCGCCGCGCACGCGGAACACGCCGCGCCGAAACTCGAGATCGTTGCGCTGGTACTGCATCAGCGTCAGGCGTTGCACGACATCACGCTGCGAAATTTTTTCATGCTCGCGCAAATGCAGGATCATGCCATGATAATCGGACGGATCGCCGATGCCGTAGATCGCCGATACCGTCGCGACAATCACGCAATCGCGGCGTTCGAGCAGCGATTTCGTCGCCGACAGCCGCATCTGCTCGATGTGCTCGTTGACGCTCGAGTCCTTCTCGATGTACAGATCGCGCGACGGAACGTACGCTTCCGGCTGGTAATAGTCGTAGTAGGAGACGAAGTATTCGATCGCGTTGCCGGGGAAAAACTCGCGCATTTCCGAATAGAGCTGCGCCGCAAGCGTCTTGTTCGGTGCAAGTACCAGCGCGGGACGCCCTTGGCGCGCGATCACGTTGGCCATGGTGAAAGTTTTGCCCGAACCGGTGACACCGAGCAGCGTCTGGAATGCGAGTCCGTCCTCCAACCCTTCGACCAGGCGCGCAATCGCTTCGGGCTGATCGCCGGCTGGCTCGAACGGCAGATGCAGATCGAACGAACTGTTGGGAAAAGTGACCGTCACGCGCTACAATTCACCTTACGAAACTCTCAAATTTTAACACGATGACTACTTCGCGCCATGCTTCACCTCTTGCCGCCGTCGAGATGGCGCCCCGTGATCCAATCCTCGGGCTGACTGAAACCTACAACGCCGACAAAAATCCGAAGAAGGTCAATCTCGGTGTCGGCGTGTACTACGACGACAACGGAAAGGTGCCATTGCTGGAGTGCGTGCGCCGGGCCGAGCAGATCCTCGTCGAGCAGGCTGCGCCACGCAGCTACCTGCCGATCGACGGACTCGCCGATTACGATCGCGCGGTGCAGTCGCTGGTATTCGGCGCTGACAGCATGCCGCTCCGGGAGGGTCGCATCGTCACGGTGCAGGCGCTGGGCGGCACCGGCGGGCTCCGGGTCGGGGCCGATTTCCTTCGCCGGCTGTCTGCCGACTCGCAGGCCTGGATCAGCGACCCCAGCTGGGAAAATCACCGCGCGCTGTTCGACAGCGCGGGGTTCAAGGTCAATGCGTATCCTTACTACGACTCGGCGACCCGCGGCGTGGACTTTGACGGAATGCTCGGTTGTCTGCGCGAGATTCCGGCGGGGTCGGTCGTCGTGCTTCATGCCTGCTGCCACAATCCCACGGGTGTGGATCTTTCGTCGGAGCAGTGGGACACGATCATTGAAACGGTGCGCGCGCGCGACCTGATGCCTTTTCTCGACCTCGCTTACCAAGGATTTGGCGACGGCACCGAAGCCGACGCGTTCGCGGTGCGCAGATTTGTCGAGACTGGCGGGCCGCTATTCGTGTCCAACTCGTTTTCGAAGTCATTTTCCCTTTATGGCGAGCGTGTCGGCGGTCTGAGCGTCGTCACGCAGAGCAGCGACGAAGCTGCGCGCGTTCTTTCCCAGCTCAAACGCCTGGTGCGGTCGAATTATTCGAATCCGCCAACGCACGGCGGCAAGGTGGTGGCGATCATTCTCACGACCCCCGAACTGCGGGCGCTTTGGGAACGCGAGCTTGGGCGGATGCGGGATCGCATCAAGAGCATGCGGCGGGAGCTGTTCGAGAGGCTGCGAGCGCGCGTCCCGGATGCGGACTTTGGCTACATCGTGCACCAGCGCGGAATGTTCTCCTACACCGGATTGACACGTGAACAGGTGATCCGGCTGCGCGAGAAATTCGGCGTGTATGCAATCGAGAGCGGGCGCATCTGCGTTGCGGCGCTCAATTCGAAGAACATCGACTACGCAGCGGACAGCATCGCCGGCGTGATCAACTGACCGGGTCCGGCCTATTTGCCGGAAGGCAGGAGCACGGGATCCCTGAGCGTGCCTCCGGTCAATACCGTCGAGCCAAGCACACCCGCAGACCCCCTGAGTTCGAGACTCATCGCGCCGCTGACCTGGCCGTTTTCCGCAACCGCAATGTTGCCGACCGCGCTCATCAGGCCGGAGGTCAGGCGCAGGCCGGAGAAGCGGTAGGCGCCCCCGCCGGTCTGCAGATTGCCGACAAGTTGCTCGAAGCGCGTTTGTCCGCCACGCACACCATCGCGGGGCGCGCCCTGGATCACTCGCGGGAAATCGAAGTCGTTTAGCGTGCCGTTGGCGAGCTTGAACTTACCATCCAGTTTCATCGTCTCGATCAGTTTCGCAGCGGTATCTGCGGTCGAAACGAACCGCAACTCCGCGTCGAGTGTTCCCCGCGCCGGCAACGGTGAGCGCAGGGCCTGCAACAATGGCAGAAGATCGAGCCGGGTCGCCCGCAGGCGGCCCGACAATGTGTAACCGTCTCCCCAGCTGATCTCGAGTCCACCGCGCAGGTCGCCGCCGTAGGCGCCGGCGGTGAATTCGGAAATCGACAGTTTCTTCCCGATCAACTGACCCTGCGCATGGATGCGCTCGAACGGGACCGATGGAAGGATTGGCGCCTGCCAATCCTGCGCCGAGAAAATGATCTGTATCGCGTCGGGGTTGGGGGCCAGCTCGAGTTTGAACTTGCGATCTGTCGCATCGACAACCAGGCTCGTCACCTCGTTTTCGCGCCCGAACGTGGCCTCGATGTCCACTTCGCCGAGCCTGCCATCGAGAAGATCGAGCTTGACGCGGTTCGCGCGAAGCCGACCCAGGCGTATTCGCTGGACGCCGCCTTCGATGGCGCGATCGGTGAAGAAACGCACGATCGCACCGCGCCCGAGCGCGACTTCATCCAGTTCGATCGACCGGAGGTTCCGGGTCGGCTCGGAAAGAGTAAGCAATTCGGGGTACAGCCTCAATCGGGCCGCCCTGACATCGCGCTCGCGCCCGATGACGACGTTTCCTGCTTCAAGGTACAGCTGGGGGGACAGCCCGGCGCGCAGGCTGTCGAATGCAACCGGCTCGCCCAGCGCTTGCGAAAGCTGCGATTCCAGTTGCGGAAACCATGACTTGAGCGGGACGACAAATGGCAGCGCAAGTGCAAGCGCAGCGAGCGCCGCAAGGACAAACCCGGCGATCCCTTTCCAGTTGGTGCGCTTTCTTCGTCTCATCTTATTTGACCCATACTGGTTGGCACGTTAAAATATTCGTTTGTGTAATTCCCCGATAGCTCAGTTGGTAGAGCGACGGACTGTTAATCCGCAGGTCCCAGGTTCGAGCCCTGGTCGGGGAGCCAAAATCTTCAGTGCCACCCATCTTTTATCCGGGGTGGCCAATGCGCAAACGCCAGCCTGTGGCATTGTCGCAAATTTTGCTCTGTGTTCGGTGTGATTTTCGTCACAACACCCGGGAATCAAGACTGATCTCACCTGAAGCTAACGAACGTCCGCCGTTCGCGCTGACACCGTCTGTCGGCCCCGGGCAACCGCCAGGGCCTGTGCTAAACTTCCTTGTCATAGCGGGTCATTGTCAGACATGGACAAAGTCGGCAAGTACAAGATCATCCGCCAGCTCGGCACCGGTGCGTCGAGCGAGGTCTATCTGGGCGTTGATCCGTTCCTCGACCGGCAAGTCGCGATCAAGCTGGTCCGTCCCGAAATCCTGAAGGACGAAAAACTCGGGAAGATCTACCGCAGGCTGTTCATGACCGAGGCTTCGCTCGCGGGCAAGCTTCAGCATCCTCACATTGCGGAGATCTACGATGCGGTTGAAGAGGAAGAGTACAACTACCTCGTCATGGAATACGTCGACGGCGGAACGCTGGAACAATTCTGCGAGGCCGGGTCGCTGCTGCCTGTCGAGCGCGTCGTCGAAATGGTTTTCAAGTGCAGCCGCGCCCTCGACTATGCACACGAGCACGGTGTGACCCACCGCGACATCAAACCTGAAAATATCCTGTTCGCCGGAGGCACCGACGTCAAGATCACCGATTTCGGAGCGGCCCTCACGGGGTCCGCGGAGATGACCCACGTTGCGGACATCGGTTCGCCCGCCTACATGTCGCCGCAGCAAATCAAGGGGCATCCCCTGGATCACCGGACCGACATTTTTTCGCTCGGCATCGTGCTCTACAAGATGCTTACGGGGCATCTGCCGTTCCAGGGTTCGAACAACCACAGCATCATGTACCAGATCACCAGCATCGATCCTGCCCCGCCAAGCAGCTTCCGGCACGAGATTCCACCCAATATCGACGATATCGTGAAAAAGGCGCTGCAGAAGGATCTCGATGACCGCTACCATGATTGGAAGGAATTCTCTTACGATCTCGCCGAGGCATTCCGCAGCCAGTTCATGCGCAGTCGCGACCGTGAAATCGCGGACAGCGAAAAATTCAACACCCTGCGCAAGCTCTCGTTCTTCTCCAATTTCAGCGACGTTGAACTCTGGGAGGTCGTGCGCATCAGCGAGTGGAAGGAGGTCAAGCCGGGCGATTCGGTGATCAAGGAGGGCGAGTTCGGCGACGCGTTCTTCGTTCTGGCCTCCGGCGAGATGAAGGTCATCAAGAACGGTAAGCTTCTCAACGTGCTGGGGCCGGGAGACTGTTTCGGGGAAATGGCCTATCTTTCCGAAACGCAAAACGTGCGCGGGGCCGATGTCTACTCGATGACCGACGCGCGCGTCATTACCATTGGCACGGAGGCCCTGCGCCGCGCGTCCGACAACTGCCAACACCGGTTCGACCGCGCCTTCCTGCGCATATTGATCGATCGCCTTGCGCTGGCCAACACACGACTCGTGAATGCCTGATCTTGCCGATTGCGCCGGCGCGCCCACTGCGTTATAGTTTTCGTTGCCGGGGCAAGCAGACTCCCGGACTGCCAAGACGGTGTCCCCGTCCAAGCTCTGCCAATCGCCGCATCTCGCGAGGACAAATCATGGACACCGCAACGAATGTTCCCCCCGCCATCTCGATTCGAGCGCTGCAAGATCTGCTCGGAACCCCGGCTGCACCGCATATAGTCGATGTGCGTCACCGGGCCGCATTCGACATGGACCCGCGTATCCTGCCCGCGGCTTGGCGCCGCGAACCCGAGCACGTCGTGGAATGGGCGGCGCGCCTCCCGCGCGATCGCGCGATCGTCGTCTATTGCGCGCATGGGTATGAAATCAGCCAGCACGTTGCAGCGACACTGGCGACACGCGGTTTCGACGCGCGCTTTCTGGATGGCGGAATCGAGCGCTGGAAGGTTGCCGGCGCGCCGACGCTGCTAAAAAGGCCTTCCGCCGGGATTCCCGGCGACAGGCCCAGCCGCTGGATTACCCGTGAGCGGCCGAAAATCGACCGCATCGCCTGCCCCTGGTTGATTCGCCGGTTCATCGATCCAGGTGCGGAATTCCTCTACGTCCCGGCTGGCGACGTACTCGCCGCGTCGCTGCAACAAGGAGCCTTGCCCTACGACGTGCCCGACGTCGAGTTCGCGCACGATGGCGAGCTTTGCAGCTTCGATGCATTTCTTCGGCGCTTCGGAATCGCCGACCCTTGTCTCGACGCGCTCGCCGCCATCGTTCGCGGCGCCGATACCGGAAAACCGGAATTGACGCCGCAATCCGCGGGATTGCTCGCGGTTTCCCTGGGCCTGTCGGTGAATTTTCCGGATGATCATGCGATGCTCGAGCACGGCATGGTCATCTATGATGCATTGTATGCATGGTTGTGCTTCGCGCACGCCGGAAACCGCAATGCGGATTTGATGGCGAAATCATGAACGACCCGGACACGCAGGCACCGGCCCAGGTTTCTCTGGCGGAGGCATTTCGCTACTGGTTCAAACTCGGATTCATCAGCTTCGGCGGCCCGACCGGGCAGATTGCGTTGATGCATCAGGATCTGGTGGAGAAAAAACGCTGGATCTCGGAGAAGCGTTTTCTTCATGCGCTGAATTTCTGCATGGTGCTGCCGGGTCCGGAAGCGACCCAGCTTGCGGCCTACATCGGCTGGCTGATGCACAAAACGCCGGGAGGCATCATTGCCGGCGGCCTATTCGTCCTGCCTTCCTTGTTCATTCTGACCGCCCTGTCATGGATCTACATGGCCTATGGCAGCGTGCCCGCGGTTGAGGGCATCCTCTATGGCATCAAGCCGGCGGTCACTGCGATTGTCGTGTTCGCCGCCTGGCGCATCGGTTCGCGCGCGCTCAGGAACAGCTTGCTCTGGTCGGTTGCCGCCGCCGCCTTCGTCGCGATATTCGTACTCAAAGTCCCGTTTCCGTACATTGTTCTCGGCGCGGGCGCCATCGGCGTTCTCGGTGGCCGAATTGCGCCTGACAGGTTTTCGGCCGGCGCCGCGCACGGGGCCGCCGGGAAGAGTTACGGCGCCGCAATCATCGACGATACGACGCCGACACCGCCACACGCGCTGTTTACCTGGCCGCGATTCGCCCGCGTTTGCGTCGTGAGCGCCGCACTCTGGGGCGGCAGCATGGCGTTGCTGCTCGCGTTGTTCGGGTGGGAGGGAACACTGACGCAAATGGGCTGGTTCTTTACCAAGGCCGCGTTGCTGACCTTCGGCGGCGCGTACGCCGTGCTGCCCTATGTCTACCAGGGCGGCGTCGAACAATACCAGTGGCTGACCGCCACGCAGATGATCGACGGCTTGGCACTAGGTGAAACGACCCCAGGCCCGCTCATCATGGTCGTGACGTTCATCGGCTTCGTCGGCGGCTGGACCAAGCAGATGTTCGGGCCGGACAGCCTGATGCTCGCCGGGGCTGCAGCTGCGCTCGTTGCCACCTTCTTCACGTTCCTTCCCAGCTTTGCATTCATTTTCCTCGGTGCGCCATTCATCGAAACGACGCACGGCAATCTCAGATTCACCGCGCCATTGACCTGCATCACCGCAGCCGTCGTCGGCGTGGTGCTCAACCTCGCGGTATTTTTCGCATACCATGTCTTGTGGCCGCTCGGGTTCGAAGCGCGGTTCGAATGGGTGTCGGCGGTTCTGGGCCTGGCCGCCGCGATCGCGCTGTTCCGTTACAAGGTCGGCATGATTCCACTGATCGTCGCGTGCGGTGCGTTCGGCCTCGCATACCGGTTCGCGTTTGGCTGACGCCAAATGAAAAGAGGGGCGCCACAGCGCCCCTTGATTCCGTGCGTGGGTTCAGGATTTCTGGATCACGCCGCAAGCGAGGCGGCCACCCGCATTGCCGACCGGCTGCGAGACGTAGTCGTCCTGGTTCACATGGACGATGACCGCCCTGCCGAGAATATCTGCGGGCCCCTGACCGATTGAAATCGTGTCCAGTTCCATCGTGAGCGTGGCGTTGCCATAGGAATTGGTTTCAAGATTTGGCATATCGCCGGCATGCCGGGTCGTCGTTCCATGATGACCGTGAGGATGGCCGCCAGGGTTGAAATGTCCGCCGGCACTCATTCCGTCTCCGGAACTGCAATCCCCTTTCTCGTGGATATGAAAACCGTGCGCGCCAGGCTTGAGGCCGCTCACGCTGGCAACCACCAGGACCTTGTCGCCCTGCCGGGAAAAGTTCACGGTCCCGGTGACGGTGCTGCCCTTGGTCGGCTGAAGGCTTGCCATTGCAGTCGGTCCTGATAATCCCATTCCCGCGCATCCCGAGACGGCAAGGGAGACCGCCAGCGGCGCGAAGATGTTTTTCACGCGATTTCCCTTTTTGCACGCCATTGCTATTTTTTCTTGGGCGCGGGAGCGGGAGCAGGTGCTGGCGTGGCCGCCGCGATCGCCGTCGGTTTGACAATGACGCCTTTCGCCTTCTGCTCTTTGATATAGCGCTCCGCGGTGCGGTCCTGCGATTTTCCGAGTAATTCTCCGTCTTTCTTCGCCGCTTCCGCGGCCTTCGTCTTGGCTTCGTCCGCCTTGGCCTTGGCTTCCTCTGAAGGAGGCGGCAGTTTTGCGAACGCGGTTGCGCACAGGCCGGCGCACGCCAGACCTAGCAGGAGAGGAATCAGTGTCTTCTTCACGTTTGCTCCTTTGAAAACTCAGGGCTGCGGCGCTGTCACCGTTGCACTGGCGGATGAAGAACGTACCGCCGGAATCTTTCCCGCCTTCACGTCGTTATACCAGTCTTCATGGTGCTCCTTGGCCCAGGATTCATCGACATGTCCCGTGCGCATCGTTTCGTACGCTCCCTCCATGCCGATAGAGCCGATGTAAATGTGAAACAGCGACATCGCAATGAACGCGACAGCGCCGATCGCATGGATCAGGTTGGCCTGCTGCATGACCGCGCGTCCCTGATCGAAATTCGGGAAGTCGAGCACCAGTCCGGTCACGCCCATCACGATACCCAGGCCGACCACACCGAACCAGAACCAGCCCTTCTGGCCGGCATTGAAGCGATGGGACGGCACGTGTTCACCGGTCAACAGGCCACCCGCCTTGAGGATCCATTTCACGTCGCTCGCGCTGGGGAGGTTGTCCTTGACCCACATCACGACGATGACGAGCGTGCTGACAATGAACAGCGGGCCGATGAAATTGTGCAGGTTCTTGCAGAGAATCGCGAGCCAGCCGAACAGCGTGTAGCCGATCACCGGCAGCACCACGTGCTTGCCGAACAGCATCACCATTCCGGAAATCGCGAGGATGCAGAAGCTGATCGCCAAGGTCCAGTGGGCAAACCGCTCGATCGACGTGAATCGCTCGATTATCCGCCCGGTCGGTTTTTCGCGCAGTTTGATCTCACCCTTCCAGCGGTAGAACAGAAACAGCGCGATGACGAGCGCCACCAGCACCCATCCCCCGATCTGGGTCACGGGGCCATTGCGCAGCTTGCGCCAGGTGTCCCCGGCGGTCTGCATCAGCACGCCGGTTTCGATGCCCCTGGTCGTGGTGAACTGCTCCTTTTCTGAACGCACATCGCGCCAGACTGGCGCGTTGTTGTATGGTTGCGTCACCTGGCGTTGCGCCTCGGTCTCGTCGGCTGGAGCAGCCAAGCCCGGCATCAGCAGGAACGCCAGAACCATCAGCCGAAATGCGGTACCCATCGCTGTGCGGATCATGGTTATCCCCTATTCGACCCGCGTGTATTCGTTCTGGTTCTGATTGCGCGACTTGAGCGCGGCTTCCCACTGGCCCTTGTTGTTGTTGAACTGGGCATTGTTCCAGGGTTGGCTGTCAGGCTTGCCTTGGTATTTTCCGGATTTTTGCGCGGTGAGCTCCTGCGGGCGTTCGCCGCACGCGGCCATGCTTGCGGCAGCGACCGCAATAAACGTTCCGATCAGAAGCCGTCTCATGATTTCGCTCCCGGTTGCGCTGCGGGTTTGCCCTCGGGCTTGCCGTATGCGGTTCCCCAGCCCCACACCTCCGAGCCCTTGCCACGCTTCAGCACGCGCTGCCGGTAGATGTCGGAAATGACGTCGGAATCGCCGGCGAGCAGTGCCTTGGTGGAGCACATTTCGGCGCACGCCGGAAGCTTTCCCTCGGCGAGCCGGTTGCGACCGTATTTCACACGTTCCTCGGGCGAGTGGTCTTTTTCTGGGCCTCCCGCGCAGAACGTGCATTTGTCCATCTTGCCTCTAAGACCGAACGCGCCCGCCTGTGGAAATTGCGGCGCGCCGAAGGGGCAGGCATAAAAACAATAACCGCAGCCGATGCACAGATCCTTGTCGTGCAGCACGACGCCTTCTTCGGTACGGTAGAAGCAATCGACCGGACAAACCGCCATGCACGGTGCATCGGAACAATGCATGCAGGCCACCGATATCGACCGTTCCCCCGGGACACCGTCGTTGATGGTGACGACGCGGCGCCGGTTCACGCCCCACGGCACCTCGTTCTCGTTCTTGCATGCGGTGACGCAGCCATTGCATTCGATGCAGCGCTCGGCATCGCACAGAAATTTCATCCTAGCCATGGTTGTCTCCCGGTCTCGTTATGCTTTGGCG
>Ga0315281_10002947_pt1 | contig 25089 bp, 29 predicted proteins | sample YL17G07_0_MG_FD_204540 | JGI IMG/M metagenome (GOLD analysis project Ga0315281, IMG submission 204540) | Sediment microbial communities from Yellowstone Lake, YNP, Wyoming, USA - YL17G07_0 | ecosystem: Environmental > Aquatic > Freshwater > Lake > Sediment | place: USA: Wyoming | collected... | reverse complement strand
TGCTTCTCCTGATTTACCTCACCATCGTCACGATGCTTGTCCTGGTTTACAGAAAACGAGAAAGGTTGGGATTGGATAACAAGGCATTTGCAAGCCTGGCATTTGATTCCCTGGCGTGTGCTCCATTTGCCATCAACCTGTTACGCAAGATTTCATTAAGATATACGCTTTGTAACAACCCGGTAGAGTTTGCGGCAAAGCGGCTTGAGCAAAAATCCTTTGTGCAATTAGTCGAATCTCTTGATAAAAAAATATCTGAAGAGTTGGAACATGAGAAAGAAGGTAGCCCCCGCAGCATTGAACTGATGCACTATCGTGGAAAACTTCTTGAGATGACGCCATGAGTTCCACTGAAATGATTGTCATCGTGGGCGGGCTCTTCCTTGGCTATTGGATTGTCAGCAACCTGCTAAACACTAAAAGTAATAAAGAATCGAATACGCCCCTGATTTTTGAGAACCCGGGCGCCTCACAGAGCGCGAACGAGAAAGGAGATGACCTTCCGTCCAGTTGGTTCCGCATATTGGGAATACCGGAGACCGCAACCGTGGAGGAAATAACCGCCGCCTATAAGCAACAGATCAGCCAATATCACCCGGATAAAGTTGCTTCTCTGGGCGCCGAGTTAAGAGAACTGGCCGAGTTCAAATCCAAGCAGATCAATGCGGCGTATGACTATGCCAAAAAACTGAGGGGCCAGGCATGAAGGCCTTGTTGCTGGCATTATTCGGCTTATTGAAGGCGGCCAAGTTTGGTAAATTTCTGGTGAGTGGCGGCAGCATGCTTTTGTCCATCGCCGCCTATGCAATGATATTCGGCTGGCGTTACGCGGTTGGTTTTGTCGGACTGATCTTCTGTCATGAAATGGGACATTTCATTACAGCAAAACAGAGAGGGTTGAATGTCGGCGCGCCGACATTCATTCCCTTTGTGGGCGCCTGGATACAGTTAAAAGATCAGCCGCATGATGCAGAGACTGAGGCATATATCGGGATAGCCGGGCCGATATTGGGCACCGCCGCAGCTTTTGTGTGTTACCTGGTCGCCGAGGGCCAGAAAGGGCTGGCCATGGCGCTTGCTTACGCCGGCTTCATGATCAACCTCTTCAATATGATTCCTGTCACCCCTATGGATGGCGGCCGCATATTAGGCATTGTTTCTCCGAAGATATGGGGGGTGGGTCTGTTGGCATTATTGGGGACTTTCTTTATACAACCCAATCCATTAATTCTTCTCATCGCAATTATTGCCGCGCCACAAGTATGGGCGGCAATGAAAGGCGATTACCAGGTCCCTGCCGGTTACTATGATGTGGCAGACAGCATAAAAACCAAATATCTCCTGCAATATCTGGGACTATTGGGGCTTCTTGTGGTACTGAGCGCCAAGGCGCATGAAATGATGAGGTAATCTCTTCAGATAATAAGGGTGTTTAGAAGAATCAATCGATACTGACCCTGTTGATTTTTCCGGGATCGTGGTGATGTCAACAGAATAATCCGGTAAGGTCTACGGATGATTTATTGCCAAGGTGCGTGAAATTATTCTCCAGCCAGACACCGGCTGTAGCGTAACCTTCCTTGAACAGGAGATCGAGAAAGGACGGCAGTGTATTGTATTTGCTGCGCGCATCGTATTGTGACAACGTTGCCTGATCTTCAATCAGATGGATATTAATCTTATCCAGTCTTTTTTCCAGCCTTCCTGATGGCAACCAGTATCCCGAAATTATTTCCTTGGAAAAGGCGATCGCCCGCATCTCTCTCAGGAATGCCGTATTAAAACTCAGATTGGATGTGTGTTGCCGGATCTCCTCCGCGGTGTTTGGAAGATTGCTGGTTTTCAGTGGTTGTAACATCACGATCACAATATCATTGTGTTTGCAGTTGAATATCAATGGGAAGACGGGAGGGTTCCCGGCAAATCCTCCATCCCAGTAGCTTTCATTTTCTATCACCACGGCTTTATGCATGGAGGGCAGGCACGCCGAGGCCATCAGCGTATCTATGGTCAATTCATGATTTTCGAAGATGCGCAATTTGCCTGAGCTCACCTGGGTGGCGGCAATGAAGAGTTTGATGGGGCAGTTGCTGCGCAGGCTATCGAAGTCAATGGACTGTTGCACGAGCGCGCGCAGGGGATTCATGTCCAGCGGATTGAGCTGATAAGGTGAAAAAGTCTTGGTTAGTTCCAGATAGGTATCCAGCGCAGTCGCGCCATTAAACGGATTCAACACGGGCATTTTTTCTGAAAACTCCGTGGCAATGTGCCCCCAGAAATCTCTTAATGCTTTTCTGGCGCCTTCCGTACCGCCTTGCGTGTAACCATACGCGAGGACGGCAGCGTTCATCGCGCCGGAACTTGCGCCACTGATGCCTTCTATGCGCAGCCTTTCATCTTCCAGCAGGCGGTCCAGCACGCCCCAGGTAAATGCCCCATGGGAACCACCACCCTGGAGGGCCAGATTGATGACCTTGGTCTTAGGTTTCCTCATGCGGTACATTATACATGTGGTTATTGCAACGCAACATAATTAATAAATAATATATGTTATATCAATGAGTTGAACTATTTTCAAAAAATGAAAATGCACCTGAAAAGGTATTATTTGTACTGAAGAAGTGCGCCGAATGATTTCGTTACATGGACAGGCGATCTCTGACCAAGTGTCGTCTCAGAATATTCACCATTAGGGATAAAAAATCTCCTTCCCCCTGAAAGGGGGAAGGTCGGGATGGGGGTGTAATGTTTAAGAAAACTCCAAAGTACAACTTAACCAAATTGCCCATCAATCCTCGGCTTGATCAGAATGGGCGCATAAGTAATCGCGAACACTAAAAATGCACTAATCCAGAGAACCTGGGAAAGGCCTATCCACACAACATAATGATCCATATCCACCAAAGGCAATCCCACCCGGATTATTGTCCCTGCAATCAGGGCCAGCAATGACCAGGTCAGCGTTACAGGAGGATGATTGATATCTCTGCCCGTGTGTCCAATGGCAACCCGACCCATCATGGCCATGGTAACGATACCAATGCCGCCATAGGCAAAGGCATGGATGGCAAGAAACCCGGACACACCTGCAAAGACGCTCAGGGCAAACAGCAAAAAGCCGATGACAATAAAGATGAATGCGATATACAAGCCCCAGAGTAACGGCTTTTTCCAAATGCCGGGCGTATGCCAACCGATCAGTCGCGCCGCATTAATGACGAATAACCCAGCCGCTGCATAACCGGCAATGATCTGATTGGGGATGAACACCTCCACAACAAAAAAGACAATGAACAGCAGCAGGCTTGCAAGCATCAACGCCTTGGGATTATAGAGTTGCACCGGGTAACCCACGCCGCGCTCGATAAAAAATGGAATGACCCTGCCGCCCATGAGCAGGATGAGGCTGATCACCAGATACAACCCGCCGTAAATGCCCCAGTACACACCATTTTGTAAAAGTCCAAAGGCACCGAGATAAAAACAGACATTGCCGGCGTACATGAGCAACACCTTGGACAATATCCCAAGCTGCTTCCAGTTTTTTCCTTGAATCACCGGCTGTGTTATTGCAATGAATAAACAGAAAATAAAAGAGAGATCAAAAAAAGCCGCAAGCTTGATAAAGGGGGAGCCGGCTAAAAATAGCAGTCTCGCCATGACCCAGAGAGAAAACACGCCTGCCATGGACTTGCCATGAATCGTTTGTATGCCCGTCCAGTTTTTTACCGCGGTCAACAGAAAGCCGGCGATCACCGCCATGCCGTAACCGTAGATCATTTCATGGGCGTGCCACTGGGACATGGAAAGGGTGCCCATAGGTAAGGGCAACAGGAATACATAAACAGCCATCCACAACGCAACGGTAAGCACGGCAAAAACAGCAGCGCCCAGAAAGAACGGCCTGAAACCGAGATTAAATAACGCGCCCAATTTATTTCTCCCCGACCAAATTGTATTCAAATCCCCCGCGAGCTTCGGTCATCGTTACTGTCGGAAAATATCTCTTTAAAAAAATCGTGGTCTGTCCCCAATTATTCTGCTCATTCATTCTGGCCTTGCATCCGCACCATGCTCAGATAACTGGGCCCCGAACCATCTGTGCACTGCTGTGAGGAGGTGGAGATCGGAGGTCTCAAACCTGATCTCGGCGCCGTTTGGTAGAGCTGCATACGATATCTTGATACGTGAGGCCCCTGCTTGAAGCTCTTTAAGACCCGGCATGTCCATTCCATGCAGTGTCGCGGGATCTGAAAAGTTGCCCTCCTGAAATCTTTGCGTCTCATGTTGCAGGTGCTGCTGAATGAGCATGATCTGGTCTCGCGCGTTTGCATCCTTTGCGACCACGCGCTGCACTCCTCCAAACTCTGTCATTTTGAAGATATGCATCGTCTTCGACATGTCGAATGGCATCACACCCTGCGACATTTCATGAATGTGTTCTTGTTGCGTTGATTGCGCCCATAGAGGTGCGCTCACGAGGACTATCGCCGTCAGCAGTGCATGCGTTATTCCGAAAGGTACGCGCAGGACCATACTCATAGACAAGCTCTCCTGATATTGTTTTATGGACTGCGGCGGCAAACAGGCCCTGGAATGATGGAGAGCCCCAATTGTTTGCGCACCAACATTATGGCGCGCCGTTTCCGCGGCAAGTCTCCCTTGAAATTTTCCAGATGTTGTAAAAGACCGGTAATATCAAACTTCGTTTTCTCAACCATGCTAAGAGCGTGTTCCAGCGCACCCCTATCGTCTTCCTCAATGAAATTCTCAAGTAAGGAAATAATTTTATCTTGTGCCGTCACATTTGTTTTCTAGAACCTATCTCAAAATCAACGAATATTTGAATAATGACTGTTAATTCAAATATCGTCATTCCGGCGAAAGCCGGAATCCAGTCAAAACAATTGCTTACTGGATGCTGGCATTCGCCAGCATGACGACATAGAAGCATGATCATAGGATTTTTTAATTTTGAGATAGGTTCTAATCTTATCGTAACTGACTGTCCTTACTGCCGCGGCGGTTATAGCCGGTAGGTGTTTCCTGGTGAGCATCCAGTTCCGACTGGCATGTCACGCACAAATGAACACCGGGAATCGCCTGTCGCCGTGCTTCCGGGATCACTTCTCCGCATTCTTCGCAATGAGTCAGGCTTTTTCCAACGGGCATGCGGCTACGGGCCAGTTTGACGGCATCGTCAACGCTGGCATCGATTTGATCCTGTACTGCCCCGTCTTTTGACCAGCCTCCGGCCATTCATTTCTCCTGGTAATGTTTTTATAGATATTAGGTATGAAGAGTTGAAATATCAATCGCTACTAACCTTTTTGATACTTTGGAATGTGTTAATGCAAGACCTGACCCCAGTTATACTGTTTGCTGCTAACGACGGCGCCCCCCCAGCAGCACAATGCTGGGCATCTGCTACGCAAATCCCAACAAGCGGCTGCGGAATGTGTCATATTGAAGTACTTCGGTGCGTCGTTTCGTGTTGAATGTATTGAGAAGGCGGAGAGCCCGATACTGTGCCTTGTCATTAGTTACGAAGCGGTCACACATGGTGAGGTAGACAGCTTGAGCAAGATCAACGGCACCCGCATTTCGTCTGGGCGAAAAACCCTTGCTTTCGATGGACCGCTTGTGAACGCCAAACGCATAACCGAGTAGGTACAACGGCCATACGGGTTCGCGGACGAGGTCTTGGTAATCCGCATCCGTGAGAGTCTTCCCGACTTGGCGTTCATAAATCTCCGTTACCAACGACTTGCATTCGTACCGCTTGGAAAGGAAGTGTCGTATCGTTGAGGCGATTGACTTTGGTTGGGCACTAGGATTTTGCGAGAAGAGGTTCTGAAACGCGTCGCGGTCCGCACCGGTCACGTGGTCAAAGTCCTTCTCAAGCTCCTTCGCCCATTCTAGCACTTCCGTTCTAGCCTCTTCGTCGACCAAGTGGGGTTCATTTATCGCGATCCATACACCTTCCAGGTTGTCGTCCCGATTCACCTCGACCGAGGACGCATGTCTCGCATGAGCCATAGCGTAGGTAAGAAGGATGGTGTTTGGTCGGTCGAGAGGGCGTTTGCCCTGCGCGAGCTGCTTCATAAGAGCAATAAGGCCTGTTCGCCGTCCATCCTCAGCTGTCTTCGCCGCCTCAAGAACGTTGTAGGCACTGATTCTGAAGGAGGCTACTGCCAGCATGGCTTTGACGATGACATCCCGCTCAGGATCGTCGAACAGGCGGTTGATGCCGCTCGTGTCAAGACAGTAGATCAAGTCCACCGATTGAACCCCCCATCCTCTCAGATGCTCAACGAGCCGCATAACCTGCCGCCGGAGCGCAGCGCGCAGGGAGCCCAAACGCGTAGCATTTGGGCGGTCAGGATGATGCGGTGGTTAGGCAGCTCCACTAGGTACCGGCTGGCCAGATGCCTTCGCGTCGAAGTTTGCGATCTTATCCGCAACATGAGCCATCTCAGTTAGCCATGTCGATAAGTCCGAAAAAAGCAACTCTCGCCCGGCAATCGCAAGGCGATCGATTGACTTGATTGTCTGCTGGGCCTCGGTTGGATGTGGTCTCTCCGGCCCATCCAGGCGCAACGCTATCCACTGCCCTTGCTGCAAGCGCCCTTCAATAAGGTTCTCATCAAGGTGGTGGATCTCATTGCGCATGTTTCGTACTTGATCGGCGACCGCATCAGTAACGAATCCCGCCTTCTCTGTGTTCAGAGCGACTGATAGCGGGTCTTGATTTCTGTTGCGCCGTAGCCGCCGATAGCAGTTGATCGCTCTCTGCATGTCTGAGAGGCAGCTTTCAAAGTGGGAGATACATCGGTGCATCGCGCCGAGATTAAAGGAGTCGTGTGTGTCCCAGAACTCCCTAAGTTTCGAGGAGCCCAATCCGTATTCAATAAGCGCAGCTTCCACCAAGCGAACGTATGTAGATGCAAGAGCATTGACCTGATAATTCTGCGATACAGTACCAACGAACAGAGTCTTGAGCCAGAATGCAGGAAAACCCTTTGGGTAGTCGTCGATTTCCGGAATCTCGATGGACATGTACATGGCTTGCGCTGCCTAACGTTAGCTCTTCATATGCCAGCTAACAGTTAATTATACGAACATACCTTAATTCAATGCTATGTGGCGTTTGCATTACATAATTAACACAAATAAAAATGGCCCCGAAGGGCCATTCTTTAGGTTTACTTTTCATCCGTTATCGATCCTTTGTCAGGTTGCAAAAGACGCCTTCAGTTTTTTCATGGCGCTGTTTTCGATCTGGCGGATGCGTTCGGCGGAGATGTCGTATTCTGCGGCAAGTTCGTGGAGCGTCGCCTTGTTTTCCACGAGCCAGCGTTTGCTGATGATGTCGCGACTACGATCGTCGAGTGTGGCAATTGCATTCTGTAATCTCACCTGGTGCTGATCGTCCAGTTGGTCGGTCTCCAGTTGTTCTTCCGGACCGGCGCTCTTGTCTTCCAGATATGCGACAGGAGCATAGATGTTTTCATCTTCGTCATCGGTTGCTGCGCCGTCAAAGGAGGCGTCGTGACTGCTTAGGCGCTGTTCCATCTCCATGACGTCTTTGGCACTGACGCCGAGATCCTTGGCGATGGCGTCTACTTCATCTTTGTTCATCCAGCCCAGGCGTTTCTTCGCCGAACGCAGGTTGAAGAACAGTTTGCGTTGCGCCTTGGTGGTCGCAATCTTGACGATGCGCCAGTTGCGCAGGATAAATTCATGCATTTCCGCGCGGATCCAGTGGACGGCGAACGATACCAGTCGCACGCCCATGGTGGGATCGAAACGCTTGACCGCCTTCATGAGGCCGATGTTGCCTTCCTGGATTAAATCGGCGAGCGGCAGGCCGTAACCGTTATACCCGCGCGCCACTCTGACCACGAAGCGCAGGTGCGACATGACCAGTTGCTTGGCGGCATCCAGATCGTTGTCGTGCCGGTAGCGCAGCGCCAGTGCCTGTTCCTCTTCCAAAGTGAGCATGGGGATCAGGTTGACGCTTTGGATGTAGGCATCCAGCGAGCCGGTGGGCAAGGCCAGTTGCATCATCAGGGTGTTGTCTTTCATTGTTTATTGATCCTTACAAAATTTATTATAGTTTAGCACTCATAATATGTGAGTGCTAATCGGGTAGACAGCAGGTAAAAGTGTTTGTTCACGGGCAGGCATACACCGTGTGTAATTTATTGATTTTAAACTGGATTCCGGCTTTCGCCGGAATGACGGATGGTTGCGATTTTATTCCTCCCGGTGTACCGGCTTGCGCCGGAATGACGATATCAAAAAATAATCAGGCGGGTTCGATCGCCCTCAAGTGATGACTTACGGAAATCCAGGAGCCGACCAGGCCGAGGAAGATCCCCGAGCCTATCAGGATCAGCGTCTCGAAGGGGTTGAGACCGGCAAGGTTGAATTTGCCGGCGTACAGTTCCGCCAGATGGACCGCCGGTCTTTCCAGGAGCTTGAGGGAGCCGCTGATGAGGAGCCAGGCGAACAGTCCGCCACACAGCCCGTACCAGAACCCGCTGTAGAGAAATGGTCTTTGTATGAATCCGTCCGTCGCCCCGAACAGTTTGGCGATCTCGATCTCGGAACGGCGGTGGTAGATCAGCATGCGGATGGTGTTGCCGATAATGACCAATACGGCCATGCCCAGAAATATTGCCATGATGAAGACGCTGCGTTGCACGATCAGGATCATGGCGTTCAGGCGTCGGACCCATTGCTGATCATATTGTGCGTTTTCAACCTCAGGTAACGCCTTGAGCTGATCGAGGAGGCTCGCCGCCGCTTGTTCGGGGTTATCGCCCGGCTGCGGCCTGACCAGCAGCAGGGTGGGCAAGGGATTGTCTTGCAGCGCGTCCAGCGCCTCACCGAATCCCGACGACTGGCGGAACTCGGCGAGCGCCTGCTCGCGGCTGATGTATTGCACCTGCGCGATGCCCTGTTTGTTCTCCAGTTCTGCCGCGAGTTCCTTGCCCCGGTCTTCGCTCACATCCATTTTAAGAAACGCGGTGATCTGAACCGAGCCTTCCCATCCGGACGATACGCGCCGCGTGTTTTCCAGGACCACATAGAAACCGGCGGGCAGGGCGAGCGAGATCCCGATCACCGATGCGGTAAGCAGGCTCGCGATCGGGTTGCGGCAGAGTTGTCCCAGGCTGAAGATGAAGGCCTGCACGTGTTGCAGGAACCAGACCGTGATCAGATGTTTGATCACATCAATGCGTCCGACCTCTCTCTGCTGGCGCCGGGGTTTGCTCATGGCTTTTCCTCGTAGTCAGCGGCGTGCGTCAGCGTCCGGCCTTCGCGCAAGGTGATGATGCGTTTTTTCATGCGCTTGATCATGTCGAGGTCGTGGCTTGCAATCAGCACGGTGACGCCGACCTGGTTGAACTGCCCGAACAGGCACATGATCTCCCAGGAGAGCATGGGATCGAGGTTCCCCGTGGGTTCGTCGGCGAGCAGCAGCGTGGGGCGGTGCACGACGGCGCGGGCGATGCCGACCCGCTGCTGTTCGCCGCCGGAGAGCGTCATGGGCAGTGAATTCACTTTGGACAGGAGGCTGACCTTGTCGAGCGCGGCCTGTACGCGTTTTTTGATTTCCTGGTGGCGATAACCGGCGATGACGAGGGGCAGGGCGACATTGTCGAACACCGTGCGGTCGTTGAGCAGCCGGTGGTCCTGGAACGTGAAACCGATATTGCGCCGGAACAGAGCCACCTTGTTGCCGCGGACTTTGTCCAGGTTCTTGCCGTTGACGATGATCTGGCCGCGCGTGTGGCGTTCGATGAGTGAGATCAGCCGGAGCAGGGTGCTCTTGCCGGCGCCGGAGCGGCCGGTGATGAAGGCCATTGCGCCCGTTTCGATATGGATATTAATGTTTTTCAGCGCATCAATGCCGCCGGGATATTGCATGAAGACGCTGTTGAATCTGATCATGGCGGGGCGATCATGTCACCGGCGCGAGCAGCGCGGTGATGAAATCATGGCTGTTGAAGGCCTGGAGGTCGTCTTGTTGTTCGCCGACGCCGAGGAAGCGTATGGGTATGCCGGTCTCGGCGGCGAGCGCGAAGAGCATGCCGCCCTTGGCCGTGCCATCGAGCTTGGCCAGCAGGAGGCCGGTGACGCCGATCGCTTCGTTGAACTGTTTCACCTGAGAGAGCGCGTTCTGGCCGGTGCCGGCATCCAGTACCAGCAGGCATTCGGGGACCAGTTGATCATCGAATTTGGTGATTACTCTCCGGATCTTTTTCAATTCGTCCATGAGTCCGCCCTGTGTGTGCAGGCGGCCGGCGGTGTCCGCGATCAATATATCAATTTTCTGCGCACGCGCGGACTGCAGGGCGTCAAAGATGACAGCGGCGGAGTCACCGCCGTTTTTCTGTGCGATGACGGGGACGTTGTTCCGCGCCCCCCACGTTTGCAGTTGTTCGACGGCCGCTGCCCGGAAGGTATCGCCGGCGGCCAGCATGATGCTGTGGTTCTGCTTGCGAAACCAGGCGGCGAGTTTGCCGATACTCGTGGTCTTGCCGGCGCCATTGACGCCGGTCACCAGGATCACGAAGGGCCGGGGGGTGGTGGTGATGCGCAGGGGTTGTTCCACCGGCGCCAGGATCTCCAGCATGATGTCCTGCAGGGCCTGTTTAATGCTACCGGCCCCGCTGCTATCCTTGCGTTTCGCGCGTGCGGACAGCGCCTCCAGCATGCGGTCCGTGGCCTTGACGCCAACGTCCGCCATAAGCAGATGCTCTTCGAGGCGGTCCAGGAGTTCCTGATCCACGCCACTGCTGCGGGTGAACAGATCGTTGAGGTCAGAGAAAAGCACGACCTGGGTGCGTTGCAAGCCGCGCCTGAGCCGGCTGAACAGATTGCCGCCCGGGGTGGCCGCCGGGGCCGGTTTGTTGGAATCAGAGGTCAACATCATGTTCAGTGGGCGGTGTATAAGCGTGTATCCTATCACCAACCGGTTGACCGTCAATGAACTGCGATGGGGATTTGTGTTCTAAGATGCGGTCTGAAGTTGATTGCTGAGAGTTTAGCATTGCACCCCCATCCCGACCTTCCCCCTTTTAGGGGGAAGGTGTTTCTTATTATATTTCCTCCCCCTGGAAGGGGGAGGATCAAGGTGGGGGTTGAGTGGTGAAGATCTCACCCCAATCCCAACCTTCCCCCTGGAAGGGGGAAGGGGATTTTCATTTCTTCCCCGCATAAAGAAGAAAGAAGAATTTTTTATTGGAGATATCCGAGTGAAAAAGATTTTTACAATAATAATACTGTGTTCAGGTGTCTGGTTTGCGGCTTGTGCTCATGCCGGGGACGTTCGGGAGTTCACGTTTAACAATGGATTAAAACTGCTCGTCAAGGAAGACCATCGCGCACCCGTGGTCGTGTCGCAGGTCTGGTACAAGGTCGGGTCGAGCTATGAACACGCCGGCATTACCGGGCTCTCACATGCACTTGAGCACATGATGTTCAAGGGCACGAAAGTACATCCGCCCGGAGAATTTTCCCGCATCATCGCCGGTAATGGTGGTGAGGAAAACGCCTTCACCTCGACTGATTACACGGCCTATTTCCAGACGCTGGAGAAGGCGAGTCTCCCTATCAGTTTTGAACTGGAGTCCGACCGGATGCGGAATCTTGCCCTGCCGGAAGATGAATTCACCAAGGAGATCGAAGTTGTTAAAGAAGAACGTCGCATGCGTACGGAAGACGATCCCCGGTCACTGCTCTATGAAACCCTGCACGCCACGGCCTTCGAGGCCAGTCCCTATCGCCAGCCGATCATCGGCTGGATGAGCGATCTGGAAATTATGAAAATCAGTTCCCTCAGGGACTGGTATAAAAAATGGTATGCACCGAATAATGCCACGGTCGTGGTGGTGGGTGATGTCAACGCCGACGAAGTGTACAAGCTGGCACAGAAATATTTTGCCCCGCTGCCCAAGGACAATGTCCCCGAGGTCGTGTCCATGCCCGAACCCGAACAGCGCGGCATCAAGCGCGTCACGGTAAAACGCCCGGCGGAACTGCCTTCCCTGATGATGGCGTACAAAACGCCTTCGCTCATGACCGCACAGCAACATCCCGACCAGGTGCCGGAGTGGGAACCGTATGCGCTGGAGGTGTTGAGCGGCATCCTCGATGGCGGAGAAAGCGCGCGCTTTACCAGCGACCTGATCAGGAAAAAGGAAATGGCCGCGACCATAGGGCTCGATTACAGTCTTGCCTCGCGCCTCGGCGATCTTTTCGTGATTAATGCCGTCCCGGCGGGCAAGCATAATGTTCAGGAACTGGAGCAGGCCATCCGCGTCGAGATTGAGAAGGTGAAGAATACGCCTGTCAGCGCGGAAGAACTTGCACGCGTGCAGACCCAGGTCATAGCCAACGATGTCTATCAACGCGATTCACTGTTCTATCAGGCGATGATCATAGGCATCTTTGAGTCCGTGGGATTGTCCTGGCACAAGGCCGATGAATATGTAGATCGCGTCAAGGCCGTCACCGCCGAACAGGTGCAGCTGGTGGCGAAAAAATATTTGATCGATGACCACCTGACCGTGGGCGTGCTGGTGCCGCTGCCGCTGAACGGTGCCGTGGTCAGACCAACCTCGGGGGTGTCCGAACATGTGCGTTAAACGTTGTGTTTTAATTTTTCTTTTGTGTTTTGTGCGCGCGGCAACCGCTGCGCCCGATATCCAGCATTGGGTGACGGACAAGGGCGTCAGGGTTTATTTTGTCGAGACGCACGAGATCCCCATGGTGACTGCAAAAATCCTGTTTGACGCCGGCAGCAGCCGTGATGAAGACAAGCCGGGGGTGGCCGTACTGACCGGTGCGCTACTGGCCGAAGGCGCCGGCGGCCTCGGCGCCGATCAGATTAGCCGCAACTTTGAAGATCTCGGCGCCAACTTCGGCAGCGGCGCCGGGCGGGACAATGCCTTTGTGAGTCTGCAAAGTTTGAGCGACCCCGGACAACTGGACAAGGCCGCGGAGAATCTGCGCCGGGTCATCTCCAGACCGAACTTCCCGCCCGCCGCCTTCGAGCGCGAGCGCAGCCGCACCCTGACCGGGATACGGCAGAAACAGCAGTCACCCGGTGATCTCGCCGGTGATGCCTTTTATACCGCAATCTATGGCGATCATCCCTACGCGCATCCGCCGGAAGGCACAGAAAAATCGGTAAAGTCGCTTACGCGCAAGGACATCAAGGATTTTTATCGCCGCTATTACACGACAAAGAACGCGGTCGTGGCGCTGGTGGGCGATCTGGATCGGGCGCGCGCCGGGCAATTCGTGACGGCGCTGTTCTCCGAGTTGCCGGAGGGCGCCAGGGCGCCTGCGCTTCCCGATGTGCCGGCGCTGAAGGAGGCAAAGACCATCAAGATCGAACATCCTTCCACGCAGACGCATATTCTCGTAGGTCAACCCGGGATCCGGAGAGATGACCCGGAGCTGTTTCCCCTGTACGTCGGGAATAATGTGCTCGGCGGCGGCAGTATGACCTCGCGTCTGTTTGAAGAGATACGCGAGAAACGCGGTCTCTCCTACAGCACCTACAGTTATTTTATGCCCATGCAGCAGACGGGGCCGTTCATCGCCGGCCTGCAAACACGCAACGGTCAGGCGCAAGAGGCACTGCAGTTGCTTGATCAACAGTTGCGAGAATTTGTGCAGAACGGGCCTACGGCGGACGAACTCAAGGCGACGCAGAAATATCTGACCGGCGGTTTCCCCTTGCGCATCGACAGCAACAAGGACATCGTCGAATATCTGGCCATGATCGGCTTCTATGGATTACCGCTGGATTACCTCGACAAATATACACAGAAGATCATGGATGTTACGGCCAAACAGATACAGGACGCCTTCCAGAAAAAACTCTCGCCGGATCGGATGGTGACGGTGCTGGTAGGCGCGCCCAACAAGGATCAGGAGAAGCCGAACTGACGGCGAGACCTCCCGGCAGGATCCGCATCATCGGCGGGAAGTGGCGCGGCCGCAAACTGCCCGTGCCGGATGTCGCCGGTCTGAGACCGACGCCGGATCGGGTGAGGGAGACCCTCTTTAACTGGCTGCAGCCGATCGTCGCCGGTGCGCATTGCCTGGATCTGTACGCGGGCACCGGGGCCTTGGGGCTGGAGGCACTGTCCCGCGGCGCAGCCGATGCCATTCTGATAGAACATGACCCTGTGTTGATTGCGCAGATCTGGCGCAATATCGAGGTACTGGATGCCGGCGCGTCTGTCCGCGCCGAGCAGGCGGAGGCGCTGAAATGGTTGCGCCATAACGAAAACAAGTTTGACTTGGTGTTTCTCGATCCGCCCTTCGGGCAGGGACTGGTGGCCAAGAGTGCGCAGATGCTGAAGGAGCAGGAGTGTTTGCTGCCGCAGGCCCTGATCTATATGGAATCAGAACCGGGGGTTCTGCCGCCGGACGGGTTTAAGGTTGTCAAGGAGGGCAAGGCAGGAAAAGTGAAATTCATGCTCGTGGAATTGCTATAATGGCGGCCATGAAACTGATCGCGATCTATCCCGGCACCTTTGACCCGATCACCAACGGTCACACCGACCTGGTCATGCGCGCCTCGCGCCTCTTCGATCGGGTGATAGTTGCCGTCGCCGAGAGCGCCCGCAAGGCCACGCTGTTTCCGGTGGAGGAGCGCAAGCGTCTCGCACAACTGGCGCTGGCCAATATTAAAAACGTCGAGGTCTGCAGTTTCAACAGTCTCGTGACGAATTTTGCGCGGGAAAAAAGAGCGCAGATTATCATCCGCGGACTGCGCGCCGTTTCCGATTTCGATTATGAATTCCAGATGGCGGGCATGAACCGTCAGTTATATGCCGGCACGGAAACTGTCTTCATGACGCCGGCGGAAAACCTCGGATTCATCTCATCAAGCCTCGTCCGCGAAATCGCCTCGCTCGGGGGAGACGTCAGTCCGTTTGTACACGCCGAGGTGCTGAAGGTGTTGCAGGCGCGTTTCAAGTAGCGGGCAGACACAGTTGTGCAATTACAGCAGTAATTAACGGTGTCGATTTGCACCGATTCATCTTCCGCATCCCGTCATTAATGAATTTTCAATTCCGGGTATTACCGCAGTTACTGGTAGTCTGCTTGCTTTTCTGCAGTACCGCCAGGGGCGAAGAAATGCCCGGACAGGTGGCCATCGCCACCACGCATCCTCTCGCTACCCAGGCCGGCCTCGAGATCTTCCGGCAGGGCGGCAATGCCTTCGACGCGGCGGTGGCCATCACCGCCACGCTCGCCGTGGTGGAACCTTACAGTTCGGGTCTCGGCGGGGGCGGCTTCTGGTTGCTGCACCGGGCCGGGGACGGAAAACAGATCATGATCGACGGGCGCGAGACCGCCCCCGCCGACGCAAAAGGCGCACTGTATCTTGATGCAAACGGGAAAGTGAAACCGGGGGCCATGCTCAACGGCCCGCTGGCGGCCGCGATCCCCGGATTGCCGGCGGGGCTTGTGCACCTCAACGAAAAGTACGGACGCCTGACGCTGGCGCAGAATCTCGCACCGGCGATCCGGTATGCCAATGAAGGCTTTCCGGTGTCGGAACATTATCGCCAGATGGCCGGGTCCCGGCTGGAGACATTGCGCGCCTCAAATGAGGCGACGGCTATTTTTTTACATGATGACGTTGCTCCGCCGGCGGGACACAAAATCATACAGGCCGATCTGGCTCGCACGCTGAAACTCATCGCGGAACGCGGCAGTGCCGGTTTTTATCGCGGCAGCGTTGCCGAACAACTTGTGGATGAGGTAAATAAACATGGCGGTGTGTGGTCGCTCAAGGACCTTGCTGATTACCGCGTGATCGAGAGACCGCCGGTCGTCATTCGTTATCACGATATACAAGTCATTTCGGCCGCACCGCCATCTTCCGGCGGTCTGGTACTGGCCCAGATCCTGAAGATGCTGGAGGGATTTGATCTCGAGCATTACGACGACATCACGCGCAAACACGTCATCATCGAGGCCATGCGCCGCGCCTGGCGTGACCGCGCCGCCTATCTCGGCGATCCGGATTTTGTCACCATTCCGACGGACAGATTGCTGGACCGCGATTACATCGAAGGACTGGCCTCATCCATCAATCTGGACCGCGCCACTCCCAGTGAAGAACTGGGAGCGATGCCGACGAACGATCCTGTCGGTGCCGACACCACCCATTTCTCGATACTGGACAGCGAAGGCAATCGTGTGGCGGCGACGCTCAGTATCAACCTGCCGTTCGGTTCCGGGTTTGTCGCCGCGGGCACTGGAGTTTTATTGAATGACGAGATGGATGATTTTGCCGTGGGGCCCATGCATCCGAACGCCTATGGTCTCGTCGGCGATGAGGCGAACAGTATCGCGCCCGGCAAACGGCCGTTGTCCAGCATGACGCCGACCTTTCTGGAAACGGAAGATCGGGTGGCCATCCTCGGCACGCCCGGAGGCAGCCGCATCATCAGCATGGTGCTTTTGGGCGTCCTCGATTTTGCCGCCGGGAACCTGCCGCAGTCCTGGGTCAGCGTGCCGCGGTTTCACCACCAGTACCTGCCGGACGAGGTCAAATTCGAACAGGGCGGATTAACCGACCCGGAACGCGCCGGTTTACAGAACCTCGGCTATCACCTCATCGAGGAAAACCATAAATACGGCAACATGCAGGCCATCCTCTGGTACAAACCGAAGAACCTTGTGTTCGCCACGAGCGACCCACGCGGCGAGGGCGAGGCGGTCGTGAGTACAATAACCCGCGCAGATAAATGAAATCCTGTTGCCGGAACACCGAATGTCACGGAAAATGACCCGGGGTCCACGCTGCAGACTTGAACACCAAATAAAAGGAAGAAAATCATCAAATGTTTGAATGGGTAACTATACCGGAGGCATGGATAGCATTGGTCACGTTGACAGTGCTCGAGATTGTTCTTGGCATAGACAATATCGTTTTTATCTCCATCTTTGTGCAGCCGTTGCCGACCCCGATGCGGGACCAGGCGCGGATCTTTGGGCTGGCGCTCGCCATGCTGACGCGCATCGGACTGTTGCTGACGATTGTATGGATCTTGCGTCTCACTACGCCACTGTTTACGGTTTTCGGCCAGGACATCTCCGGTCGCGACATTATCCTCATCGGCGGCGGTCTGTTCCTGATCGTAAAAAGCACGCTGGAGATCCATTCTTCGCTGGAAGGCGGCGACAAACCCCTCAATGTCCGTCATGCGGGAAAAATGTTTCTGATGATCATCGTGCAGATTGCCCTCATTGATATTATATTTTCCCTGGACTCGGTGATCACGGCCGTAGGCATGGCGCAATACGTACAGGTGATGGCCATTGCCATCATCATCGCGGTCATCATCATGATGATAGCCTCCGGAGTCATCAGTGAAATCATATACACACATCCGACCATCAAGATGCTGGCGCTGAGTTTCCTGGAGTTGATCGGTGTGGCCTTGATTCTGGACGGTTTCAACAGGCCCATCCCGAAGGGTTATATCTATTTCGCCATCGCCTTCTCCGTCGCCGTGGAGGCGCTCAATATCCGTATCCGTGGCAAGACGGTTACACCCATAGACCTGTACGGACTGGATTCGGAAAAGAAAGAGCTGGAGCGCAGAAAAAGAAACTGATGGCAGGGGCGGCTGCAGTACCTCATTTACGGCTGGAAGCGTTACCCCAGGCTGTTTACATAAGTTATAACTTGAGTTATAATTTCCAAAACACCGGAGATTAACCATGAAACTCAAGATCACCACCATAGGCAACTCCGCCGGGGTTGTCCTGCCGAAGGAATTGCTCAACCGCCTGCGCCTCGTCAAGGGCGACACGCTCTACGCAACTGAAGTGCCCGGCGGCATCAAGCTCATGCCCTATGACCCCACACTTGAGCAGCAGATGGAGGTGGCGGAAAAAATTATGCGCGAAGACCGCGACGTGTTGCGCAAACTATCCGCGAATTGATGATTATCTGGATTGGAAAAGAACTGGCGTTGACCATCCATGATCGTCAGCTCGCTGAACACGGCGGCAGTTCCGGCGTGCGCGATGATAATATGCTTGAATCTGCGCTGGCCCGGCCGCAGCAACTTTACGCCTATGGTGCCCCGCCGCCGGACCTTGCCGATCTGACGGCGACACTGGCCTATGGTATTGTGCGCAACCATCCCTTTGTGGATGGCAACAAGCGTACTGCGTATGTGGTGTACCGCACCTTTCTCGTGCTCAACGATGTTGATTTGGTTGCAAGCGCCGAGGAAAAATACCTGACCATCCTCACTCTCGCCGAAGACAAGCTCTCACTTGAGGACTTTGCCAACTGGCTGCGCACCCATATCCAGTTGTCGCAGAAGAACCTGATCCAGGAACCGCGCAGGCGTTACAAGGCGCGCGCCAGGAAAAAGTAAAGAATTACGATAATTCTGGTGCAACGATCCGATATTAACGTTGGCACCTGGGGCAATAAAACGAAGAACGCTGGCCGTGGCGTTGTGATTTGATTAACGTGCCGCAGCGGTAACAGGGCAGACCTTTACGATCGTAGACCTTGAGTTCAAGGCGGAAGTACCCAGGCTCGCCCTCGCTATTGACGTAGTCGCGCAGTGTGGTCCCGCCTTTGGCAATCGCCCTCTTTAATACATCTTTGATCCCGGCGACGAGTTTCGTGCACTGTGCCCGGGTGATCCTGCCCGCTTTTTTACCGGGATGAATGCCGGCCGTAAACAGCGCCTCGTTCGCATAGATATTGCCGACGCCGGAGATGATGCGGCTATCCATGAGGAAGGCCTTGATCGCCTGCGTGCGTTTTCTGGATTTTACAAAAAGGTAATCCCCAGTTAATTCTTTCCCGAGCGGTTCTGGTCCCAGGTTGCGCAACAATTCATGTTGTTGGGGGTTATCTTCCGTCCACAGGATGCAGCCGAAGCGGCGCGGATCACGGAAGCGCAATCGCGTTTTTTTGCCGAAAACAAAATCAACATGGTCATGCTTGCCGGGCGGGATGTCTCTGGTCAGGATGCGCAAGCTGCCGGTCATGCCGAGGTGCAGGATCAACGCGCCCCGATCGAAATAAAAAATCAGATACTTGGCGCGCCGCTCAAGATCGCGCAACTTCCGTCCGATCAGTTTTTTCTCAAGCCCTTTCGGAATCGGCCGGCGCAGGCGGCGATCGCGGATAATGACATCCGTGATTTTTTTTCCGACAACGTGCGGCGTTATACCACGACGAATAGTTTCGACTTCTGGTAACTCAGGCATAAAAATCAGCCACAAGCCACAAGTGACCAGTGACAAGATTGAGACGCATCAGGTTATTCTGCCGCCGTTGTTTTAAGAAACATGCGTTCGGCGTCGTAGTCGCCGAGGTGATACTGGATGCCAAGATCGGGACGGGCGAGGATGAGCTGCGGCGGTTCGCGCACAATGATAAATTCAATGGCGCCCAGTTTTTCCAGTTCGATCCTGACGCTGTCGTGCTGTGTGGTGTCCTCAAATTTACTGACGGTGATCGCGTCGGCATCACGCCAGGCGTTGGCCAGCTCCACGATCTTGTCGGCGCTGATATTGGTTGCGGGGTCCACGGTCCAGACGCCCTGTTGTCTCCTGATCGCATGTCCGGGCAGCAGGATGGTGGTAATCGTCGCGTGTTCGGGCAACAGTCTGGTATTAAGAAAAAAGTAGGCTGGGGCCTGGAGTTGCTGGAAGAGTACGTCATTAATGATATGCACGACGTTGTTGTACATCACGTAACGCCGTTCTTCCAGCGGGCTGACATCACCGAAATCAATGCGGGCGCCGTTGAATTCTATGGATACCTGCGGCTGGTCCAGCAGGAATCGTGACAATTGTGTGTTCTTGCTGTTGTATTGCGCATAGCTGTGCGCCCCCAGGAGTTTCAGCATGGTATTGATGCGGAGATCGCTGGCGCGGAGTTGATAAGGGGATTGCATCATCCACAGGCCGGACTGTTTTTCGAAACGGATTTCATCCTGACCGTTGCGGATGATGCGGATCTGATTGATTTTATCCGGTGCTATGCCGGTCAGGGGCACATCAGCGTGTTCAAGTTTTTTATCAACGCCATAAGTCAGAAACAGCGCAAGACCGATGACGGCAACCAGCAGGGAGAGTGTGAGCAGCAGGCGTGAACGCACAGGTTACTGCTTTCTTCTGCGCCACCAGATAAACCCGCCGGTCCCGAACAGGAGCAGCGGCAGCACGATGAGAAAACCAAGGGCGATGATAGCGGAGGCGACAGGTGAGAGTTCAAGTTGCATGTCGGGCGCGGTTCTGGCCGGGACGGCAATGAAGTCATCGTCATTGCTGAGCCAGTTGATTAGGCGTATGCCGAGTTCCTGGTTGCCGCTGTTGCCGATATAGGTGTTGGACAGAAAATCACCGTCACCGATGATCATGATGCGTTGTGTACGTCGCGCCGGTTTTTCCCCTTGCCCCGGTTCAAGATCACGCTCAAGGGTCAGCCCGATGTTGAGCGGCCCCTTTACATCTTGTCCCTCATCAAAACTGATTTCATCTTCCAGTTTGCCGGTCTCCAGCCAGGTGTGTCCTCCGGTTGTGAGCAACGGTTGCATGCGCCAGGGGGCTTGAGTGTCAGCCGTGACCGAGGTGCTGCTTGGAAACAATGTGGTGTAGGTAAAGCCCTCGGTCGCAGGATGCGGCGGATACAGGCTCCTGGTCTCAATGACGATGGTCGGATCATCAAGCCCAAGCAATCGGCCGGCGGAGTCGATGACCGTGCCCGCTCCCAGTTTGACGTGCAGTTTTTCAGCCAGCCCCTCAAGACCGTGCAATGCGCCGGGATCGGCCAGCCACAGGAGGTTGCCTCCCTGATCCACAAAATCCAGGACAAGCTTGATTTCGCCCGGCAACAGATCCACCTGCGGCCCGGCGATTACCAACACCCGGGTGTTTTCAGGGACGGTCTGGATGTTGGCGAGATTGATGGGTTGTGACTTGAAGCCGCGGTTTTCGAGCTGCTGCACCCACAGTTTGAGATCAAAATTGGCCTCGCCCAGCGGGCTTCGTTCCCCGTGGCCTTCGACGAAGGCGAGCCAGTGCTCAGCGCCGCGCGCCAGGCGCTGCAGGGCATTGGTGAATTCCTGTTCATCCCCCGGTTGCACATGCTGGTTGCGCCCCTGGTAGTGGATGACCAGTTCATTGTAGCTGGCGATCCCGAGACTGCGGACCTCGTCCGGCACAACGTCGGGGTTGACAAAATGCAGTTCGATATCCGGTTTGAGTTTCTGGTAACGATGGATGAATTTGCTGACGGCATCGCGCAGTCCGGCATCATCGCGGGAGTAGGCGGTGATCTTGATCGGACCATCCATTCTGGAAAGCATTTGTTTGCTGGTTTCGGAAAGTGTGTGGCGGCCGTTGCGGGTCCAGTCAAACTCCACCGTGTAGCGTGCGCTGAGCCAGGCGAGCAGGCCCGCGAGCGCCACGATCAACAACGCCATTACGACACTTGTCAGGCGTGATTGCAGTTGGGTACGTGGCGTGATTTGCATACCGGGCGCTCAGCGTGAATGCATTCTCTCGGCATCCAGGCGCCAGATACAGAGAATGATGAAGGTGGTAATAATAATGAGGTAGTAGATCACATCGGCTGAAATAAATATGCCGTTGATGAGATTGTCGTAGTGGTTCAACAATGAGACATAGGTAAATATGGCCTTGAACGTTTCCGAACCGCTGTTTGCGGCCAGGTTGGTGATCCACAACATGAACAGGATGCCGAAAGTGGCGATCGCGGCGATCGCCGGCTGGCTGGTCAGTGTGGAGATAAACAGGCCGATCGCGGCAAAGCTTGCCATCAGCAGCAACAGCCCCAACAGACCCGCGCCGATCTGCAGCAGGTCCAACGGGGCGCCCAGCAACAACGATAACGGCATCAGCGCAATCATGACCAGCATGACGCCAAGGAACCCCAGGATGCCGAAATATTTGCCGAGCACCAGTTCCGTGATCGATATGGGCGAAGAAAACAATAATCTGATGGTCCCGGTGCGGCGTTCTTCACTGAAGATGCGCATGGTCATGAATGGCGTGACCAGGAGGAGAATAATGCCGGCGATCTGTAACAGTCCGGCCGCGACGATTTCGGTGACACCACGCCCGGCATACCAAGGCGCGGGGTTCAAAAATTGACTGAGCATGATAAAAAACAAGATGGCTAAAAGCAGCTCAACGATGCCGAGGATGATCCAGGCCAGCGGCGATTTGAACAATCGGCGCAGTTCGTGGGCGGCGATGGTAAAGACGGCCTTCATGCCGTGGTTCCGGTGCTTTCAGGATTGATAGCAAGTTCCGCGCTCGTGAGGCGCATGAAGGTCTCTTCCAGAGAATCCGTCTCCGGGACCATCGCGCACAAACCCCAGCAGGAACTGGATGCCCGTTGCATCAACGCGTCAAGCACATCCGCGTCCGGATTGAAACTGATCCGGAACCGTTGCGGGTCCAGTTGCTCAACACCGTCAATGCCGGCGATGGCGGCCAGCGCGCCGGCCGATGGCGATCGCTTGAAGGAGATCAGCATCTTCTGTTTCTGCCCTTCCGGTTGCATGTGGTCCAGTTTCTTGTCCAGCACGAGGCGGCCCTCGTGGATGATCAGGACGCGATTGCAGACAGTCTGTACCTCCGGCAGGATGTGGGTGGAGAGGATCACGCTGTGTTCGGCCCCCAGTTCCTTGATCAATTGCCGGATCTCGCGGATCTGGATCGGGTCGAGCCCCGCGGTGGGTTCATCGAGAATGATGACCGCAGGTGTATGGATGATCGCCTGGGCAATCCCCACGCGTTGTCGAAAGCCTTTGGACAGGTTCCCGATCAGCCGCCGCCCGGTGTTCTCAAGACCGCACCGCCGTTTGCTCTGATCTACGGCAAGGGCGGCCGTGGCCCGGCCCAGCCCGCGAAGTTGCGCCGCGTAACGCAGATATTCATCCACGGTCAGGTCGGGATAAAGCGGCGGCTGCTCCGGCAAAAAACCAATCTGCGTCTTGGCCGATCGGGGATGGTCAATGATGTCGAAGCCGGCGATGCTGACGGAGCCGGAGCTCGCGGTCATGACGCCGCTTATAATCTGCATGGTGGTGGACTTGCCGGCGCCGTTGGGCCCGAGGAAGCCGAGCACTTCGCCGCGTTCCACGGTGAAGCTCACGTTGTTGACTGCACAATGATCTCCGTAATAGCGGCTGACGGCATTGACGGAGATCAGAATTTCACGATCCATGGGCGGGTTATTATTACGAATACCGCAGAGGTTGCAAGATGAATCTTCTTGCAAGGGCTACAATTATTTAGCGTGAAGCGTGAAGCGTGAAGCGTGAAGCGTGAAGCGTGAAGCGTGAAGCGTGAAGCGTGAAGCGTGAGATGTGCTTCACGGGGTACGAGCGGTGTTACTTGATCTTGGCTTCCTTGTAGATCACATGCTTGCGGATCGTGGGATCGAACTTCTTAATCTCCATTTTGTCCGGTTTGGTGCGCTTGTTCTTGGTGGTGGTGTAATAATGGCCAGTATCGGCGGAGGAAACGAGTTTGATCTTTTCGCGCATATTTTATAGTTCTCTAAATCTTGGTGCCGGAAGCCCGCAGGTCGGCGAGCACCCTGTCTATCCCGTGTTTGTCGATCAGACGCAACCCTGCATTGCTGATCCTGAGCTTCACCCAGCGGTTTTCGCTTTCGACCCAGATTTTGCGGTTGTGCAAATTGGGGAGAAAACGGCGGCGCGTTTTGTTATTGGCGTGGGAAACATTGTTCCCCATCATGGGCTTTTTACCCGTGATCTGGCAAATCCGAGACATGGCGTTTATTTCTGGTTATTCAAAGGAGGGCGGATTCTAACCGGAATTAGCACATAATCCAAGTACTCCGCGTTAACAGGTTGATGCAAAACGTTACGAGCGAAGGCAGGACGCGGCGCGAGGGGCGAGACAAAATCGCCGGGAGCGATTTTGAACAGCTTAAGCTGGCCCGCAGGGCGAAGGGCAGGATGCTCGGAGTAAAACCGGAATTTACACGACAGTAAATGAGGATTTTCGAGTCCCAAGCAACAAAGTACTGCCGAGCGCAGTAGTTTTGCTGTTAAATCAGGCCCCTTTCGGCGAAAGAAACCGCCTGCTGATTGCCGATGATAAAGTGGTCCAGCACCCGGATATCGACCAGTTCCAGCGCGGTTTTGAGCCGCCGGGTGAGGCTGATATCGGCATTGCTGGGTTCGGCGATGCCGGAGGGGTGGTTGTGCGCGAAGATGACCGCGGCGGCATTATGACTGAGGGCACGCTTTACAACCTCACGGGGGTAGACACTGGCGCCATCAATGGTCCCGTTGAACATCTTGTCGAAACTCAGGATATGGTGTCGGTTATCGAGGAACAGGCAGGCGAAGACCTCGTGAGGATAGGACCGCAACTGCGAGGTGAGGTAATCCCGCGTAGATTTGGGATTGGTCAGAACATCCTGTTTTTGCAGACCGGCCTCAAGATAGCGCCGGGCCAGCTCGATGGCGGCGCGGATGGCCACGTATTTCGTACGGCCCAATCCTTTGAACCTGCAGATGGTGCTGGCGTCGGCCTCGATCAAGGCACGCAGCCCCCTGAACTCATTCAGGAGATCGCGTGCAAGATCCACGGCGGTTTTGCCCCGGGTGCCAGTGCGGAGGAGAATGGCGAGAAGTTCAGCGTCGGAAAGGGTGTCGGGGCCCCGGGCGAGCAGTTTTTCCCGCGGCCGTTCCTGTTTTGGCCAGTGATTGATCGGCATGGTAACCTCCCTGTTGTTGTTCATGCGTCCAGCATGATTCTAGCAGATGACAGGCGGAGTGCGCCAAGATGGGAAAGACGCTCGGCCATTATTTAGGTTAGCAGGTTGACGCAAACGTTACGAGCGAAGGCAGGACGCGGCGCGAGGGGCTGGGAAACCGGAGTTTACACGATAGTAAATGAGGATTTTCCAGCCCCCCGAGCAACAAAGTACTGCCGAGCGCAGTAATTTTGCATCAACCTGCTAGAACCTGTCTGTCTGCATACACTGCCTTA
>Ga0315281_10002946_pt1 | contig 25090 bp, 23 predicted proteins | sample YL17G07_0_MG_FD_204540 | JGI IMG/M metagenome (GOLD analysis project Ga0315281, IMG submission 204540) | Sediment microbial communities from Yellowstone Lake, YNP, Wyoming, USA - YL17G07_0 | ecosystem: Environmental > Aquatic > Freshwater > Lake > Sediment | place: USA: Wyoming | collected... | reverse complement strand
CGCGCCCGCGGCCGTGATCTGCTGATTCCGGTTTGGCACCAGGCGCATTCCCTGCCAGTACACCGCGTTCGGATAGCGGTAATGTTCCCAGCCGCGAAGAATGTGATCGAGAAATATGCCGGTGAAGATGAGGCCAACACCGAGGGCAAGCAGAAAAAGCCGGAAGACGGAAAAGCGGCGCATGGGCTGCAACCCTAACCGAAATGGCGCCGTCCGTTCAACTTCCGTCCGTCCAAACCTGCATGGGCATTGCGCCTTCGGCTTGCTTAAGCGCAAGCGCCAGGACGGCCTGTCCGGCGGGATAAGAAGAAAACGACAGGCTCGGCGCGTTTACCGGCCCGCGCCGCGCAGAAACTGGCATGACACTGATCAAAGCGCGTAAAAAGGACGCCCGAAAGCGTCCTTTCTGTTTTCGGCGCCCGGTTTAGCTGCGGCCGATTTTTTCAACGCAGGCCTTCTCCGTCATTTGCTCGAAGCCCTTGCCCTTGCAGGCGTTCTTGCCTTTGCAGCCATTCATCGACGACTTGCACTCGCTGTGGCCCTTGCAGGCGTTGGCGCCGTAACACTTGACCATCACTTCCTCGGCGTTGGCGGTGCTGACGGCTGCCGCCGTGGCGAACAGCGCGGCGGCGGTGGTTGCGAGGGCTGCACTGACCATTTTGCGATTAACGTTCATGCGATGTACTCCTGTATTGTGGTTTTCCGGGGCCCGGGCGGCGTATGGATCGACGGCCGCGCCGGACGTTCTTGCGCGGCGCACTTGCGACGCTGCGCGAGCTGCCACCCTCCCGACCTCGATGGCCGCTAAGGGCACGCTCGGTCGGATTTACGTCTACGCCGTGTGGCTGGATTCAAACTAGCCGGATTCGCCGCGTCCGCGGCTTGACTCCCCGGCGCGCGGCAGGCAAGTTACGCGGCGGATTTGCTCAGACGGAGGCAGGGTGTCGTTAGTCAGCAAGCTGAAGGCCCAGATGTCGCTACCGGTGATCGGCGCGCCCATGTTCATCGTCGGCGTCCCGGCGCTGGTTATCGAACAATGCATCAACGGCGTCATCGGTTCCTTTCCGGCGCTGAACGCGCGGCCGGCCGAGCTGCTGGACACCTGGCTGGAGCAGATCGAGAGCGCACTGCAGGCGTGCCGGAAAGCGCAACCCGGGGCGAGAATTGCCGCGTATGCCGTCAACCAGATCATCCATCACTCCAACGACCGGCTGGACCGCGATCTCGACGCCTGCGTGCGGCATCGGGTGCCGATGATCATTACCAGCCTGCGCGCGCCGGACGATGTCGTGAAGACGGTTCACGGCTACGGCGGCGTGGTATTCCACGATGTCATCAGTGTCCGGCACGCGCAAAAGGCGCTGGAGGCGGGTGTCGACGGTTTGATCCTGGTATGCGCCGGCGCCGGCGGCCATGCCGGTGCGCTCAGCCCCTTCGCTCTATTGCGCGAAGTGCGCCGATTCTTCTCTGGGCCGATCGCGCTGTCCGGTTCGATCACCGACGGTTCCGGCATTCTCGCCGCCGAAGCCATGGGTGCGGACTTCGCCTACATGGGAACGCGTTTCATCGCGACGCAGGAAGCCAATGCCGTGGAAGCCTACAAGAAGATGATCGTCGACAGCAGCGCGGCCGATGTGGTGTACACGCCCTTCTTCACCGGCGTACACGGCAACTATCTCAAGCCGAGCATCGCGCGCGCGGGTCTCGATCCGGACAACCTTATGTCCGCCGAAAAAAACGCCATGGATTTCGGCTCCGGGCGAACCAAGGCGTGGAAGGATATCTGGGGCGTGGGACAGGGCGTGGGCAACATCGACGATGTCCCGCCGGTGCGGGAACTGATTGCGCGCTTGCGCGCGGAATACGACGCCGCCCGCGCTCGCTTGCAGCTTGCTCCGCTGCTGGTTAATACCTAAGGATTACACCCAACGCAGAGGCGCAGAGGACGCAAAGGACGCAGAGGAAAACAAAAGATGAGGTAGGGTGATGGTGGCTATTGTTACCACGACAGCTACTGCAACGATCGTGACCACTTTGCTCTTAATCCCCTCTTGCATTTCTCTGCGCCCTCCGCGTCCTCTGCGCCTCTGCGTTGGGTGGAGTCCTGAAGTATTAAGCAAGATCTGCGATGCGGTCGGCCATGAGGCCGGCATGCTCGCGTTGTTTGTGGAAGCGGATCGCGGGAAAACGATCCTCGACCACTTTCATTTCGAATGTCGTGTTGGTCAGTACGGCGAGCGCGTCGGCCGCGTCGCGCGCGAGGCGCCCTGCATTGCCTTCCACGAACTTCGCAAACGCGACCGGATCGTCGGACGATATCCAGCGTGCGCAGGTGTAGGGGGCCGATGACATCCGTGCTTCCACGCCGTATTCGTGCTGCAGCCGGTGCGCGGCCACGTCGAATTGCAGGCTGCCGACCGCGCCGAGCAACACCATGGTGTTGCGCAGCGGACGGAACACCTGGATCGCACCTTCTTCGCCGAGCTGCAGCAAGCCGGTGCGCAGTTGCTTGGTCTTGAGCGGGTTCACGACCTCGATCATGTGGAAGATTTCCGGCGCGAAGAACGGCAGGCCGGTGAACTGCAGGTCCGGGCCGTCGGTCAGCGTGTCGCCGAGCTGGATGCCGCCGTGGGTCGGGATGCCGATGATATCGCCGGCGTAGGCTTCGTCCAGCAATTCGCGGCGCTGCGACAGGAAGGACACGACGTTGTTGGGCCGAAACTCCTTGCCGGTGCGCTGGATCTTGAGCCGCATGCCGCGCTCGAAATGTCCCGAACACACGCGCATGAAAACCACGCGGTCGCGGTGCGCGGGGTCCATGTTGGCCTGGATCTTGAACACGACGGCGGAGAAGCCGGGGTCGTGCGGATCGACTTCCCCCTGCAATGCCCTGCGCGGTTGGGGCGGGGGAGCGATATCCACCAGCGCGTCGAGCACCTCGCGCACGCCGAAATTGTTGATGGCTGAGCCGAAGAATGCCGGGGTCTGTCTGCCCGCGAGGAATTCCGTGCGCGAGAACGCCGGCGTGGCTCCCTGTACCAATTCGATGTCGTTGCGCGCGCGCACGAACTCGTCGCCGAAGCGCGCGGCCAGCGACGGATCGTCGAGCCCCGACACGATTTCTTCTTCTCCGTCGAGCCGGTCCTCCCCGGGACGGAATACGCGGATGCGGTTTTTCGCCAGGTCGTAAACACCGCGAAACGACTTGCCCATGCCGATCGGCCACGAAAACGGCACGACCGTCATCCCAAGCGCCTTCTCGATTTCGTCGAGCAGATCCAGCGGCTCGCGCACTTCGCGGTCCATTTTGTTGATGAACGTGATTACCGGTGTGCCGCGCGAGCGGCACACCTCCAGCAGCCGCAGCGTCTGCGCTTCGACGCCGTTGGCGGCGTCGATCACCATCAGCGCCGCATCGACCGCGGTCAGCACGCGATAGGTGTCTTCGGAGAAATCCTTGTGGCCCGGAGTATCGAGCAGGTTGATGACCTTGCCGCGGTACTCGATCTGCATCACTGAACTGGCGACCGAGATGCCGCGCTGCTTTTCGATCTCCATCCAGTCCGAAGTCGCATGGCGGGTCGCCTTGCGCGCTTTCACGCTGCCGGCGATGTGGATCGCGCCGGCATACAGCAGCAACTTTTCCGTGAGCGTGGTCTTGCCCGCGTCCGGGTGGGAAATGATGGCGAAGGTCCGCCTCTGCTCGACGCACTCGGCGAGAACTTCTCTGGACGTTTCGCTCATGGAAGGGTGGTGTGCGTGCGGCAGCTGCCAATTCGACGAAGGCGCGCATTTTACGGGGTGGGCCCCCGGGCGTCCACTCTCGGGCAACGCGTTCACCGCAGAGGGCGCGGATACCCTACGTGTGCAGCACGTCGGGTATCCGCGTCCTCTGCGGTGAACGCGTTGTTTTAGTATTTGGAGCACAATAAAGCCGGCCGGATACAAGGCCGACAAAAAACGAACGGAGGAGGCAGCAGATGAAAACCGCAATCGTCAGGCTTTTAGCAGCTTGTTCGCTGGCCGCATCGATGGTATCGACGGCGCTCGCCGCCGAGCCGATCGTGTTCGGCCTGGTGGATGAAGTCACCGGCCCGCAGGCGGAAGCCGGCGTGCTGACCGCGCAGGGCGCGAAACTCGCGATCGAGGAGATCAACGCCGCCGGCGGCATCATGGGCCGGCAGGTCGAACTGCGCATCGAGGATAACCAGAGCGCGAATCCCACCACGGTGCTGGCCTACACCAAGCTGATCGAAGCCGGTGTGGTGGCCGTCATCGGCCCGCTACGCAGCACCCAGGTGCAGGCCGCCTCGCCGACCATCGCCAAGTCGAAGGTGCCGGCGGTGATCGGCGGCAGCGACCCGAGCCTCACGCACGTGAACAACCCGTGGATCTTCCGCGTGCGGCCGAACGACCTGTATTCGTCGAAGGTCATGGCGGAATACGGCGCCAAGGAACTGAAGAAGCGCAAATGGGCCATCGTGCATGCCACCGACACCTTCGGCAGCGGCGGCAAGAACGCACTGGTGGATGCGCTTAAAGCACAAGGAATCGAGCCGGTGCTGATCCAGGGCTATACCAGCAATTCCCAGGACTTCACGCCGGCCGTGCTGCAGATCAAGAGTTCCGGCGCCGACATCATCGGCAGCTACATGACCAACGCCCCTGACGTCGGCATCTTCGCGCGCCAATTGCGCCAGCTCGGCGTCCAGGTCGAGTGGATCGGCTCCACGTCCGTGGTGACCGAGACCGCGATGAAACTTGCGGGCGAAGCACTGTGGGGCGTGCATAGCGTGGCGGACTTTGCCACCGAGGCCAACGACGAAGCCCGTGGTTTCACGAAACGGTACAAGGCCAAGTACGGCCTCGAGCCGGACTTGTTCTCCGCGTGGTCGTATGGCGGGGTGTACCTGCTCAAGCACGCCATCGAGAAGGCCAAATCAACCGACGCGGAGGCGATTCGCAACGCAATGCTGTCGATCAAGGGACTCAAGGGCGTCGAAGGCACGTATAACTTCGAGCCTACCGGCGACGGGGTGCACGGATACAACGTCGTCCGCAATGAGAAGGGCAAGATCGCGTTTATCAAGCATATCGAGTTCGATCAATAGCCGGCCACAGGCCAGCGTCTAGAATCGTTGACACAGCCACCCTACGTGCGTATGCCCTGCGTGCCTGGCACGTTGGAGTTATGGGCGTATACCCTACGTGCATAGCACGTCGGAGTTATGGTCGAAGACCGGTTATGGTCAGAGACCGGTATCCCCTTGGGGAATCCCCCGGAACCCTTTTAGCCCGGTTATGGTCGCAGACCGGTTATGGTCGCAGGCCGGTATCCGGGCGAATACCCTACGTGCGTAGCACGTCGGAGTACCCTTCTAGCCGGAATCCCTTGTGGAATGCCGTGAGCGGCACCCTTCCAGGGCGCAGATACCCTCGCGATAGCGTGGAGTACCCTCTTAGGAAGAACAAGAGAGGGCGCGGAGGAGGGTGAGATGAGGCGCTATCAACTGCGGTGGTTGTGCCCGAAGCAATAGTTGTGGCAGTTGAGGGTAGTCGACGAGTAGGCGCACTAAAAATAAAGAAGGCAGGTTGCCCTGCCTTCTCTTCGTTTACCGGCCTGAATCGGATTGGATTGATGCCTGTTCACTTACGGCCGGGATCGGATTGTTCCATCGTCTTGGCGACTTCCGTGTGGGTGTCCGCAGCTTGGGCCGGGGTGTCCGCAGCTTGGACCGGGATGCCCGCAGCTGGGGCCGGGGTGTCCGCAGCTTTGGCCGGGGCGCCCGAAAAGCCAGCCGCCTGCGCCGCGGGTTTTGAATGGGCGCGTGCATGCTTGTGTTTCTTGCCACCGGGCTTCACCTTACCGCCTTCGAGAGAACGCGACGACTTGGTCGAGGCAGCAGCTAATTTGAAGCCCTCGGCCGAGTAGCTCGGCACCGATAACATAAGGACGCTGGCTGCTGTCAGCGCGAGAATCAACATACGCATGGGATTTCTCCTTTGGTCAATTAGGTCTGCCGCTTCCTGCCGGCAGATATGAAATACGGCTGTCCCGGTCGCTTCTGTAGCGATGCTTGGAAGAAAGTTTTCTTCCTGCAGCGATTCTCCGCGCAAGCCATGGGTATCGCAATTGCGCATTCGAGACAGGCACTATCACTTAGGTGGCAAAGCGAAGGCCGTAGATGCGGCAGACGCCCACTGTAAAGAGCAATTCGCTGTCGATCAAGGGACCCGAGGGCGTCGAAGGCACGCATAACTTCGAGCCGACCGGCGATGGCGTGCATGGGTACAACGTCGTCAGGAAGGAAAAAGGCAAGGTCGTACTCATCAAACATGTAGAGTTCGATTTGGGGCTGTAAAATAGCTGAAAAGAAGGGATTGAACGGGTTGCATAAGCGGGGCAATGTCAAATGTAAGGCCTGACCCCGAAGTCCCGCGCACCGTGCGCTGGAACATGGGTAATATGGCAACCTGGTTTTTCAATGTGCCCGCTGCATCGCCCCGTTGCCATCTATCACCGGCTGACGCCATCAGACTTATCCCCGGCCAGAGGACTCACCCGCCCCATGACCGCTCAAAAGAGCCTTTTTGATTCAGACGTTGACGCCGGCAGCGCGCCGATGCCGACGCCCGTGGTGCGCGGATCTCGGCTCACGCCGCCGCAGCAGGCCTTCAACCGGCTCATCGCCAGAATCGAGAAAATGACCCAGACCTTGGCCGATCGCCAGCAGTTGGCGGATGCGCACCGCGCGCGGCACGCCGCTCTGATCGAGCCGTTGCGCCGGCAGCAGCGGGCGCTTAACCGGGAGATGGTGTATTTTTTGCACGGCCGCCTGCAACGCAAGGGGTGGACGCGCCCGCAAGAGCGCGCCATGAAGGAGATTCTGTGCGCGCTGGCACATCCCTTCATCGAAGAGGGCGACGCGGAGATGCTGGCCCTGCACGACCGCTACAGCGAACACAGTTTCGCGGAGCAACAAAAGGCTGTGCTGGCCGAGACCGGCGCGATCATGGAGGACATGCTCGGTGTCTCGCTGGACAGCGAAGACGGGTTCGAGACCGTGGAGGAAATGCTGCAAATGGGTCTGCGTCAGGCGCAAGACAAGGCCGAGGCACAGCAGCACGCCCGGCAGGCCGGGCGCAAACCCGGAAAACGCCAGCAAAAGGCCGAGCAAGTTCAGCAGGAGGCCCAGAGCACTCTGCGCGAGGTGTACCGCAAGCTGGCCAGCGCCCTGCATCCCGACCGCGAACCGGACACCGGAGAGCGCGAACGCAAGACCGCGCTGATGACGGAGGCAAACACCGCCTACGAGCGCCGGGACCTGCTGGCGCTGTTGCAACTGCAGCTGCGCATCGAGCAGATCGACCCCCATGCCATCGGACAACTGTCCAACAAAAAGCTCAATGCCATGATGGCGGTGCTCAAGGAACAGGCCAAAAGCCTGGAAAGCGACCTGTTCCAGGCTGACGAGCGGATTCGCATGGAGTTCGAGCTGCCCTGGGGCGCGGTCATCAGCGCCGCAGCGCTGTCCAGGCACTTGAACGTGTTGGAACGCACCGATCAAAGCGGCATCAAAGCGATGCAGAACGACCTGCGGCGCATCGAGGACGATCGGGTATTCAAGCACTGGCTCAAGGAACAGCACAAGGCGATGAACGAACCCGACCTGATGGACCTGCTGGATCTGGGAATATTCGACAGACCGCGGTCAGGCCGGCGTTAGTGCGAGAACTGTGCCGAGGTGCCGTGCGCCAAGTGCACCCGGTGAAATTCAGTCTGGTGCTTCACAGTCGATTCCCGGCCAGGCTTTCTCCTCCAACGCGCTCGGGGTAGAAACCGCTATGCGCGCGGACTCCATGAAGCGCGGGGAGTCGCGCTTGAGGATCGGATGATCGCTGCGGCGCGCGAGTGACTCGATGCGCCGGCAGTTCCACTTTCAAGCCGCGACGGCGGTATGCTGTTGGATAAGGTCCGCTAAGGTGGACTGCCACCAAACCAAACATCGAGCGGGAGGACGCATATGCTGATCCGTATTGCTCTGGCGATTTGCACGTCGCTGCTGCTATCCGCAAGCGCGCACGCTGCGGAACCCATCAAGATCGGCGTCGTCAGCACGTTGACCGGACCCTACGCCGAATGGGGAACCTTTCAAGTGAACGGGCTGAAGCTCGCCCTGGAAGAAATCCAGAAGGCGGGCGGCATACTGGGGCGCCCGGTCGAGTTGCGCATCGAAGACAACGCCAGCACCAATCCCGGTACCGTTCTCGCGTTTACCAAACTCTTTACCGATCCCGAGATCAAGGGGATCGTAGGGCCGATTGCGAGCACGCAGATTCAGGCGGCTTCGCCGGCGATCGCGAAAGCCGGCGTTCCCACCATGATCGGCGGCACCGACCCCAGCCTCACGCGCATCAACAACAAGTGGGTGTTCCGTGCCCGGCCCAACGATCTGTACTCGTCCAAAGTCATTGCGGACTTCGGCGTCAACACGCTGAAGCTCAGGAAGTGGGCGATTGTGCATGCTACCGATGCATTCGGCCAGGGCGGAGCGAAAGCGCTCGCCGCGGAGTTGCAAGTGCTCGGCATCACCCCCGCCCTCGTTCAGGGTTACACCAGCAATTCGCAGGACTTCGCCCCGGTCGTGCTCGCCATCAAGAAATCCGGCGCCGAGGTGCTCGGAACCTACATGACGGTTCCGTCCGATCAGGCGATCTTTGCCAAGCAGTTGCGTCAGCTCGGCGTGAACATCCAATGGATAGGATCGCCGACCACGGCCGCGGTAACGACCAGGACGCTCGCGGGCGAAGCCCTGTACGGCAGTTACGCAGTCGCGGATTTCAACGCGGATGCGAATGAGGCGGCGCGTTACTATACCAAGCGATATTACGAGCGCTACGGCCTCTATCCCGACAATTTTTCCAGTTGGGCATACGATGCGTTGCATATTCTCGCGCTGGCAATGAACAATGCAAAGACCACCGAAACCGAGGCCGTGCGCAAGGCGATCCTCGCCATCAAGAGCTACAAGGGCCTCGAAGGGACGTACGCGTTCGATGCCAGGGGCGACGGCGTGCACGGTTACAACGTGGTAAAGAATGAGGGCGGAAAGATCGTGTTCATCAAGCGAGTCGATTTTCCGGTCGAGTAAATTTGCCGTTCGTCGCTGTTAAGCCTGACTCGGTTTCCCGCCTGAAAAGGAGATGCCTGACCTTCCACCGCGAACTGCGGGTCTGGCCTGGATTACTGTATAAAAGCATTCACTTCGCTTCTTCAACGGGTCACCCCTTAGCTGCCGCTGGTCAACAGGGCGTAGCAGTTCATGACGCGCGCGAGCGCGCCGGGAACCCGCGCAACCCGGAGTTCGTTAGTGACGGCGTTATCTCTACAATAGGCGAGTCAATCCCCATGTCGCCACAGGATCGCCCATGCCCCAACCAACTAAAGTCAAACTCGACGTGCAATCGCTGGAAGAGTTCGTGTCGCTGAAGTGGGACGAAGAAGTCGTTGCGCAACTGGTCGAGTACATCGGCATCCCCTGCAAGTCCCCGCACTTCGATGCCGATTGGGCGAAAAACGGCCATCTGGACGCCGCGGTCGCGCTGGCCGAGGGATGGGCGCGCGCCCAGAAGATTCCCGGCCTGAAGATCGAAGTCGTGCGCCTCGAAGGCCGCACGCCGGTGATCTTTTTCGAGCTGGCCGGCGAGGCGCGGGGCACCGTGCTGATGTATGGCCACCTCGACAAGCAGCCGGAAATGACTGGCTGGCGCGAAGGCTACGGGCCGTGGGTTCCGGTGCTGCACGAAGGCAAGCTCTACGGCCGCGGCGGCGCCGACGACGGCTACGCGATCTTCGCGTCGCTGGTAGCGCTGTCGGCGCTGAAAGCGCAGGGCATCGCGCATGCGCGCATCGTCGGCCTGATCGAGTGCTGCGAAGAAAGCGGCAGCTACGACCTGCCGGCTTATCTCGATGCGCTGAAGTCACGCATCGGCAATGTCGATCTGGTCATCGGGCTCGACTCAGGCTGCGGCAACTACGAGCAGTTGTGGATGACCACCAGCCTGCGCGGCATCGCCGCCGGCACGCTGACGGTGGAAGTGCTGAAAGAAGGCGTGCACTCGGGAGATGCCAGCGGCGTCGTACCGTCGAGCTTTCGCATCGCGCGGCAACTGCTCGACCGGCTGGAAGACTCGCATACCGGCCGCATCCTGCCGAAAGAGTTCTACTGCGATATTCCCGCCGAGCGCGTTGAGCAGGCGGCGCTCGCCGGCAAGACGCTGGGCGATGCGATGTTGATGCGTTTTCCATTCGCCGGGGAAACCCGCCCGATGGTCCGCGACCACGGCGAAGCGGTATTGAACCGCACCTGGCGGCCGTTCCTGTCGGTGATCGGCGCCGATTTCATTCCCGCGATCAAGGATGCAGGCAACGTGCTGCGCCCGAAGACTGCGCTGAAACTGAGCCTGCGCATCCCGCCGCTGCTCGATGGACAGCGCGCGACCGCACACCTGAGGCGCATTCTTGAAGCGGATCCGCCCCACGGCGCGAAAGTCAGCTTCGAATCCGATCAGGCCGCTACCGGCTGGCACGCGCCGGCAACGGCGCCGTGGTTGAAGGCGGCGGTCGACGCCGCGTCGAAGCAGTTCTACGGCAAGCCCGCGATGATGATGGGCGAGGGCGGCACCATCCCCTTCATGGCGATGCTCGGCAAGTCGTTCCCGAAAGCTCAGTTCCTGATTACCGGCGTACTCGGCCCGAAGTCGAATGCGCACGGACCGAACGAGTTCCTGCATGTGCCCTATGCGAAGAAGCTCACGGCTTGTGTGGCGGGCGTGATCGCGGCGTATGAGAATCCGGAGTAAAGAAAGACATTCACGATACGGGAATCAGGCAATGAACTTCGTGATCGTCGGCGCCGGCGCGCTCGGCTCCATCTATGCGGCTTACCTGGCCCGCGACGGGCACCCGGTTTCACTGATTGCGCGCGGTGAACGCGCCGCGGCGCTTGCCAGGCACGGCATTGCCATCGTGAGAGTGGTGTCACGCGCTGCCGGGCAGGATGTGCTGGTCGATTCCGTCCACTGGTCGCGGCTGACTTGACGCCTCCGGGGACGGCGGTCGAGGCGGGACCGAACAGGCGACCGATTTATTTTTTCGATGGCGAGGTGTAGACTTTCTTCAGAGATGGTTAATCTGTTTCTCGGGCGGGTGCCTGTTGCGCCAAACCTGAACTTTGCGACGCGCGCCGCTATTTCGATGTCCAGTCACCAGGAGGATTACATGAAACTTTCGATCATATTTCGTTCGGCAATTGCGGCAATGGTCGCCTCGGCAGTGTTGGCGCTGGCCGGATGTGCAACGATGGAGTCGGCGTGGGATTCCACGAAGAACTTGGTTGCCGGCAGCAACGTGAAGCTAAGCGGTGTCGAAGAAGTCCCGCCGGTCACGACCGCGGCATCGGGCAGCGGCAAGATTAGCGTGAAAGAAGACATGTCGGTGAGCGGCAGCGTCAAGACGACCGGTATCGTCGGTACTGCGGCGCATATTCACGCCGGCGCAGCGGGAAAGAACGGCGCGGTAGTCATCGCGCTGACCAAGAGCAGCGACGGCAACACCTGGTCTGTTCCCGACGGCGCCAAGCTGACCGACGCGCAATACAAGGACTACAAGGCCGGCAATCTCTACGTCAACGTTCACAGCGCCGCCCACAAGAATGGCGAACTGCGCGGGCAGTTGAAGCCCTGATCGGTTCGAAGGCGGCTGCGATAAGGGTTGCGCCTGGCATGTTGCGCGAATAACGCGAGGTGCCAGGCCAGCCCCCGTTCCTCAGAACGGATATCTGATCGCTGCGAAACCAGAACCGGGACGGCGCAAGGACGCAATTCTTGCCAGGGTTAATCTCATGTCAGTCAAGGAACGCTCGGCGCTACTGATCGCGATGTTTGCCGCAATGACGCTGTGCGGCGCCGGCGCGTACGGAGAAGACGATCTCCAGCCGACGAACGACCTTCCCAACCCGTACCGGGAAACGATCGCACCGTGGGGGGATCTTCCTGAGGGAAGGACATGGGGAGCGCTGAACGCAGTCGCTATCGACAACGATGGAGAATCTGTCTGGGTGGCGAATCGGTGCGGCGCGAATCCCGACATCCCTCCCGGAGAATCCCCGTTCGCGTACGACAGTTGCGCCGGTTCCGCCGTGGCGCCGATCCTCAAGTTCGATTCATCCGCAAGACTTCTGCAGAGTTTCGGCGCCGGCCTGTTCATTTTCCCGCATAAGATCTATGCGGATGCGGACGGCAATGTGTGGGTTGTCGACGGCAGAAGCGCCAACGCCCGGGAGCGCAAGAAGTACCCGGATGAAAAGCCGAAGGGCCATGTCGTGGTCAAATTCAGCCCGGATGGCAAGGTGCTGCTGACCATCGGCACTGCGGGGGTCGCGGGAGACCCACCGCAGGCCCTGACCGAACCGACCAGCGTCGTGACCGCGCCCAATGGCGACATCTTTATCGCGGAGGGCCATTCTGGGCAGTACCCCGGCGCCGGTCCGGATAGCGTGGCGCGCATCTCGAAGTTCACCAAGAATGGCAAGTTCATCAAATCTTTCGGCCGCTGGGGAGCGGCGCCGGGCGAATTCAAGACGCCTCACGACATCGCCCTGGATTCTCAGGGACGGCTACTCGTCGCCGATCGCGGGAACATGCGCATGCAGATTCTCGGTCAGGACGGCGTGTTCATGGCCGAATGGGCGCAGTTCAGCCGTCCAAGCGGCATTTACATACGCGACGACATGATCTATGTCGCGGACTCCGAATCGAACGGACTTCCCTTCGCGGCGCATCCGGGATGGAAAAGAGGAATTCGCATCGGCAGTCTGAAAGACGGCCGTGTCCTGTACCGTATTCCCGATCCGCTCGAGATGGAGGGCACCAGCGCGGCGGAGGGTTTGGCCGTGGATGCGAAGGGCAATGTGTACGGCGGGGAAGTCGGACCGAGGCAATTGGTAAAGCACATCAAGCAGCAATAGACCGGGTGACAATCCATTCGAGTCCCAACCACGGAAGCACTCACCGCGTCCTCCCCGGTGAGGGTTGCTGCAGATGAGCGTTAGCGTGCAAATGGACGAAGTGCGGGACTGGGTCGAGCAGGCGAAGCGGGTGGTCGTGCTCACGGGCGCCGGCATCTCGACCGAATCGGGCATTCCCGATTTCCGCGGCCCGCAGGGCGTATGGACGAAGAATCCGCGTGCGGAGAAGCTCTCCAACATCCACTGCTACATGGCTGATCCGGAGGTGCGCAGGGCATCGTGGCAGGCTCGCCTCGAGCATCCCGCCTGGAACGCGAAACCCAACGCCGGCCATCTGGCGCTCGCTGCGCTGGAGAGGCGCGGCAAGCTGCATGCGCTGATTACGCAGAACATCGACGAGCTCCACCAGATGGCCGGCAATTCGCCGGTCAAGGTATTCGAGATTCATGGCACCGTACGCAAAGTGGTGTGCATGGCTTGCGGTATGACCGCGCCGATGCAAACGGCGCTGGATCGCGTGCGCGCCGGCGAGGAGGACCCGCCCTGCCGCGACTGCGGCGGCATCCTGAAAAGCGCGACCATTTCCTTCGGTCAGGCGCTGGTGCCCGAATTGATCGAGCGTGCGATGCGCGCAGCCGGGGAAGCCGATCTGTTCTTCGCCGTCGGCACCAGCCTGCAGGTTTACCCGATTGCCGGTGCGGTGCCCGCTGCGCGCGCGGCCGGTGCAAAGATCGTGATCCTGAACGCCGAACCAACTCAGTTCGATGGGATAGCCGACGCGGTGTTGCGCGAACCGATCGGCGCGACCCTGCCGCAATTGCTATGACGATGCGGCTTTGCGTCGTGCCTGCAGCGTTCGGATTTGGCGTATATGATTCGATCCTTCTGTTCATGACAACCCGATGGATTGCCTTTGACTACTGATACTACTAACAAGTCCGATCGCAAGGCGCAGATCGACGCTTTGCTTCTCAAACTCCCGGGCGCCAGCGCAAGAAAAATAAACGGCCTCGACGCCTATTTCGTCAGCGACAGGATGTTCGCCTGCATCAGCGGCGACGGCATCGGCCTGCGCCTGCCCGTTGCCACGGCGACCGAATTGCAGTTCTCGAGGAACGACGTCGTCGCGTTTCAGCCCGGAGGCATCGCCAGTACGAGGGAATGGATACAGATCAATTGCGCCGAGGCGGCCGAATACGAGAAGCATCTCCCGCTGTTTCGGACCTCGCTCGAGTTCGTGAAAACCGGCCGCAGCAGCTAGTCGGCGCCCTGGTCTGGACGGCGTCTTGCGGGTTACGGCCCCCTTCTTTTGGGTGCATCCTGAACATTTCTGTAATTCACGTTGCGACTGAAACTTGCAGGCGGCAGGAGCCGATGAAGAAAAACCATGGATTCGCGTGTCTCGTCGCCGCGGGACTTTGTTCCCTCGTGCCGGTGCCAAGCCATGCGGCAGGCGGCACGGTCGATATCGTTCTTTCGGCCAGTGCAAACGTGTACGCCGTTGAAATGGGGGATACGACCGTCACGGCAATGGGAGGGAACGGCACCGTTACGTTTATCCACAGTAGCGGACGCCCGTTTGTCGAAGGCGCCATCGCCGCGGTTCAATATGCGGGCTTGTCGAAGAAAACGCCCTCCGGGCTCGACTTGGAAGCCGACGCGGTTGCGACATTCTCATCGGCGGACACCCTGCTGCTGCTTTTCGAACGCCGATCGGGCGATCCTGGCGCCGCGGACGAAGGCACGTTGCATCTGACGGGTGGGAGCGGGCGTTTTGCCGGCGTCGACGGCCAGTGCAAGTACAAAGCTGACAATCTTCCGGGCAAATTGAACGTCGTCGCCACTTGTCAGTGGTTGTATTCCTTTCCTTATCGGTGATGAAAAGCTGCGGGGCGGAAGAATCGGGGCGGACCTGCGGTTCGCGTATTTTCTCTTTGAGTTCGGGCTTGAACCAGACGGCTTACGCCTCCGGCAGCACTCTCAAGCAAGCGCCGGACCTCCGCTTCGACCGCAGCGCCCGACCATGTCGCCGGTGGGTCCCCGCGGCGCTGCGCGCGCCGGCGCCCGGTTGCGCAGGGCGTCAAGCGCCATGAAATGGACTGCCTCCGACAAGTGGCTTCTGGCAATCTGCGTCATTGCCGGAGCCGCAGTGTGGGTTATGTTCGCGCTGTTTGAAACGGAGCCGTGGGACTCGGCCTACGGCTGGATTGTTGTGGCGGGTTCAGGGCTCGTTGCCGGTTTTCTTGGAAAACGGAATCCAATTTTCTGGCCCCTGGGTATTTTTCTGGGAGAGATTTTATTCGGCTTGGGCAGTCTCGCGAGAAGCGTATTTTTCTACAGCGGTGGCGGGGTCAATTTCTTTTTCCCTTTGGGCCTCATGTTTCTCGTGCCTTTTACCATTCCCGCGCTCATCGGATCTTTTGTTGGTTTTGGGGTACGCAAGGCCTTTGACAGGAAGCGGGACCCGAACGCGAAAAAACCGCGCGCCGGTTAGCTTTGCGCCAAACAGCGAAGGGAGCGGCGATGTTCCATGGTCGTTGTCGGTGTGGTGCCATCCGCTATGAGATTGGCGGCTCACTGGATCGGCTGATGCATTGCCATTGTTCACAGTGCAGGAAGGCGCCGTGGTTTGAGATCACCGACGGGATGAGCGCTTTCGACCTATCAAGGAACATCGACCAGTTGCATGACGCACACCCGGGAAATGTGTCAACCACAAAGTCGAGGTGATTTCATGTATTACATGGTCGAAACCAACAAATCGTTCAACCAGGCATCGACAGACCTTTCAGCAGCGGTCACGCGCCATGGTTTCGGGGTGCTGCACGTGCACGACCTGGGAACCACGCTTCGCAGCAAAGGCATTGCATTCGGTGAAGAGTGCAAGGTTTTTGAAGTCTGCAATCCGCGGCAGGCGGCAAAAGTCCTGTCCACCGATATGCGCCTGAACATGGCGTTGCCGTGTCGCATTTCGGTGTTTACGGAAAAAGGCAAAACCAAGATCGGCCTGATCAAACCTGTGCAAATGCTCTCGGCGTTATCTCAGGATCCAGCATTGATGCAGGTTGCCAAGGAGGTCGAGGACAAGACGATCCAGATGGTCGACGAGGCGAAATGAACCCTCGCCACGCATGAACTCTGCGCCTTCGAAAGGCGCACGGGCTCCCGACGGCGCGGCGGCGACTTTGCGCGCTTTGCCGATCGGTATCTGGGCGCTGGGGTTCGGCTCGATGTTCATGGACATCTCCTCCGAGCTGATTCACAGCCTGCTGCCGGTTTTCATGACTACTGTCCTGGGTGCTTCCATGGTCACCATCGGTATCGTCGAGGGCGTGGCGGAAGCGACGGCCGCCATCACCAAGGTCTTTTCGGGCGCGCTCAGCGATTACCTTGGCAAACGCAAGTTTCTGCTGGTGCTCGGTTACGCACTGGCGGCGTTCACCAAACCGATATTCCCGCTGGCGCCCTCCATTGGCTGGGTGTTCGGCGCACGCTTCGTCGATCGCGTCGGCAAGGGCATCCGCGGCGCGCCGCGCGATGCGCTGGTGGCCGACATCGCGCCGCCGCGACTGCGCGGGGCGGCCTACGGACTGCGCCAGGCGCTCGATTCTATCGGCGCGTTCCTCGGCCCGCTGCTGGCGGTGGCGTTCATGATCGGGTTCGCCAACGACATCAAGGCGGTCATGTGGGTCGCCGTTGTGCCGGCTTTTATCGCGGTGGCGCTGCTGGTGATTTACGTGCGCGAGCCGCAGCGGCACCACGCCGAGTCCACCGGCCGGGCGCCGCTGACGCTGGCCGATGCGAGGCGGTTGCCGTTGCGTTACTGGCTGGTCGTGCTGCTCGGCGGCGTGTTTACCCTGGCGCGCTTCAGCGAAGCCTTTCTGGTGCTGCGCGCGCAGGATGTCGGCATGGCGCTGGGTTACGTGCCGCTGGTGATGATCGCGATGAATGTGGCCTACGCGGCGTTTGCGTATCCGGCCGGCATCGCTGCGGATCGGTTCAGCGCGCGCACGTTGTTGTTGCTCGGAGTGCTGCTTCTGATCGCGGCTGACGTGATGCTGGCGCTCGCCGCGGGGCCGCTGATCGCGCTCGCCGGCAGCGTCCTGTGGGGGTTGCACATGGCCTGCACGCAAGGCCTGCTGGCCAAGCTTGTCGCCGACACCGCGCCGGCGCGGTTGCGCGGCACGGCCTTCGGCATTTTCAATCTCGTCAGCGGTGTCGCACTGCTGTTGGCGAGTGTTATCGCCGGCGCGCTGTGGAGTGCCTTCGGCGCGTCAGCCGCGTTCCTCGCCGGTGCAGCCTTCGCGGCAGTCACCGCGGTCGGCTTGCTCGGCTATCGCAGCAGCCCGCGAGCCGTCAAACAGGAATCGGATTCATGAGAGCAGGGCTGTCCGACCGATCAACGCAGCGGAATACCCTGAAGCGCGCGCCGGGCTGATCACCAGTCGTACGCGCAGGCGACCTCGCCGCCATCGGGCGCGACCGCCGGCGCCCCGTGGCTTTAGAGTCCCCGATAGGGGATCCGTAAACCCCTCGCCTTTAGGCGACGGGTCGCTTTTTCTCACCTCTCCCGTCGGGAGAGGTCGGCGCGAAAGCGACGGGTGAGGGAAGGTCTTGTCGTTCGAATGGACCTGTCCCTCATCCCCGGCCCTTCTAAACGGGTTCCGGGGGATTCCCACAATGGGATACCGATCTTCGACCATAACCGGTCTCCGACCATAACTCCGGGCTGCGCCTGGGTATCCCGGAGGGACAAGGGAACACTTGAAGCGCAGCAGAAGGGTGGTGACGCATGTCGGCCGCAGGGCCGACTCTCACCGGCTTGAGCCGTAATTTGAAGCCCTCGCCTTTAGGCGAGGGTCGTTCAGCGGTCGCGTTCCAAACCGTCCGACGCCAGATACCCGCCATCGACCGGAATGCAGACCCCGCTGACGTGGTCCGAGGCCGCCGAGGCGAGATAGATGCAGGTGCCGACGAGCTGCGAGGTCTCGCCCAATCGGCCCGACGGCGTGCGCCGCTTGATGGCTTGTTCAAGCGGCGTGCCGCGCAACTCGCCCGTCATTTCGGTGAAGAAATATCCCGGCGCAATCGCGTTGACTTGTATGCCCAACGGAGTCAGCTCGACGGCATTGACGCGCGTCAGTCCGATGACGCCGTGCTTGGAGGCCGTGTAGGCAACCTGCAGCCCCTTGCTGGGCGCCGTCAGGCCGTAGACCGAAGCGATGTTGATGATCTTGCCGCTGCCTTGCGTCTTCATGCGGCGAGCGGCGTGCTTCGTGCACAAAAACGGGCCGGTCAGGTTGATGGCCATCACGCTGTCCCAGTCGCTGCGCTCGAGTTCCATCACCGACTTGCGGTTCACGCCGCCGGCGTTGTTGATCAGGATGTCGAGGCGACCGAAGCGCTCCACCACGCCATGTATCGCGCGCTCGACGCACGACTCGTCGCAGACATCAAGCTCGAACGCCGCCGCGTGCTCGCCGTTGCCGCCCAGTTCGGCGAGCACCGCCGCGTTGCGCTCGGCCCGCCGCCCGCCGATCGCCACCTTCGCGCCGGCTTGGTGCAATGCCAGGGCCAATGTGCGGCCGATGCCGCTGTTGCCACCGGTCACCAGCGCGACGCGGCCTTCGAGCGAGAACGGGTCGGAAGCCATCGCCTGAACTCAGAAGAACGCCATCGTGCGGATCTCGATGCTCTCGCGCACGGGCGCATCGGCCGGCGTGTGCGGATCGTCGAAGGCGCTGTGGCCCAGGAATCGCGCGCGGCCGTCGGTCTCCGATTCATAGGTCTTGAGCAGCACGACATTGTCCACGGTCATCTTCGGGAAGGTCCACCAGCGATGCGCCGGCGAGTGGCGCATCACGAAGATTTCGCCGGTGCGGTCCCGGTAACGCAGCTTCATCTTGAGCATGTCGTCTTGCGTAGCCGACGTCACGTCGCACATGGCCAGCGGTTTTTCCTCCACGCGCCGCTTCAGCGGCTTCCAGAAGTTGTAAAAAGCGACCCGGCGCCCAAGCAGCGCGTCGGCTTCGTCGGGCAGCATCTGGCGCACGCGCAGCGGCCCGGACACGGGTGTGTAGTCGCAGTGCACCAGCATCACCGGCGCGCGCTGCGTCGTCGTGTGCTCCGCGGTTTGCAGTTTCTCGTTGACCTTGGAACGAATGGTGTGGTCGAACACGATTACGCGGCGCGCGCCGACCGAGGTCCGCACGAACTCGGCCACCGGCGTGTAGAACTGGCTGCGCACCGCGTCGTCGTCATCGAAGCGATCAAAAGCGTGGCGAAACGCCTTCAGCGCGAACCCTTCGCGATCGAGCGAAAAACGATCCGCGCGCGACCAGCCGTCGGTAATCTCCATCTCGTGCGGGTCGTTCCCCGGCTGGTGCACGACCGTGCCGGACGGGGGTTCATAGAAGTAGACCTCCGGAACCTTGCCGTCGTCGAGGGTGTAGTTGAAGTTGGACCGTACGCAATTGTCGCGTTGCATGATGCCGATCGTCCTGGATACCGGGAGTGCGCTCGCGCCGGCTGACTTCGCCGGTTCAGGCTGCGAGTGCGAGGCCCAGAAGCTTTGCCGCATCGGTAGCCTTCCAACACGGCAGTTGCTCGACGTCTTTGGTCATCCAACGCTTGAGATGCGGATGCGCGTCGAGCGGGAGCTTCTGGTAGGGATGCAAGTGCATCGGTGCCGCGACGGCAATGTCGGCCAACGTCACCTTGTCTCCGCAGAGCCAGCGCTGTTTGGCAAGACGCTCGTCGAGGATGTTCGCCAACCGATGCCAGTTCGGTGCTTCCTTATCCGTCACGGCGCGGTCGGGTTCGGCCTTGAGCAGCGGTTTGACCACGTTCTCGACCAGGTAGATGTAACAACTGGGGAACCAGTGGGCCGCCTCCCACAGCAGCCAGCGGTTGATGTCGGCGCGCATCTTGAGCTCGCGCGGGTAGTAGGCGAAGGCCTCGTTCTTGTCGGCCGCATACTGAAGGATCGCATTCGATTCCCACAGCTTCATGTCGCCGTCGACCAGCGCCGGGATGGCGCCATTGGGATTGATCTTCAGATACTCGGGCGCCTTTTGCTCCGCCTTGAAGTAGTCGACATGCGCTGACTCGTACTTCACGCCCATCAGGCCGAATCCGGCGACAACCTTGCGACAGTTGACACTGATCGGATCGAAATAAAGTTTCATTCTGTCTCTCCTCTTTTTTATGGTTAGCGCTGCTTGACTGGCACCGCATCCGGGACGATACCACATGGGGGCCAGGGTCAAGAGTTGCGCGCGCGAGCGACCGGGCGGCAAGGTTCCAACGCTCCTCCCGCTGCGCTTCAATGCCATTGCCCGGCAAGGCTTTGCCCGCCGGCGCCGACCATCTTTGATGCCGGCTGGCCGGTTTTTCCCGCATAATTCGGCCCTTTCCGGACACCAACTCCGTACCAGGCCATGGCTCAATACGTTTTTACCATGAACCGCGTGGGCAAGATCGTCCCGCCCAAGCGCGTCATCCTCAAGGACATCTCGCTGTCTTTTTTCCCCGGCGCCAAGATCGGCATGCTCGGCCTGAATGGTTCCGGCAAGTCCAGCTTGCTGAAGATCATGGCCGGGGTCGACAAGGATATCGAAGGCGAAGCGGTCGCGATGCCGAACCTGCGCATCGGCTATCTGCCCCAGGAGCCGCAACTCGATCCCGAGCAGAGCGTGCGCCAGTCGGTCGAAGGCGGCTTAGGCGAAGTTCTGGAGGCGAAGCAGAAGCTCGATGAAATCTATGCGGCGTATGCGGAGCCGGATGCGGACTTCGACAAGCTTGCCACCGAGCAGGCCAGATACGAAGCGATCCTCGCCACCAGCGGCGCCGACGTCGAGCATCAGCTCGAGATCGCCGCCGATGCGCTGCGGCTGCCCCCCTGGGACGCGAAGATCGCCAAGCTTTCCGGCGGCGAGAAACGCCGCGTCGCGCTGTGCCGGCTGCTGCTGTCGAAGCCCGACATGCTGCTGCTCGACGAGCCGACCAACCACCTCGACGCGGAAAGCGTGGACTGGCTCGAGCAGTTCCTGCAGAAATTTCCCGGCACCGTGGTTGCAGTCACCCACGATCGCTACTTCCTCGACAACGCGGCCGAATGGATTCTGGAGCTCGACCGCGGCCGCGGCATTCCGTGGAAAGGCAACTACAGTTCCTGGCTGGAGCAGAAGGAGCAGCGCCTGGAGGTCGAATCCAAACAGGAGTCCGCCCGCATCAAGGCGATGCAGAAGGAACTCGAGTGGGTGCGATCGAACCCCAAGGCGCGCCAGGCCAAGAGCAAGGCGCGCATCGCGCGGTTCGAGGAGTTATCGTCCCACGAGCACCAGAAGCAGAATGAAACTCAGGAAATCTTCATCCCGGTGGCCGAGCGCCTGGGCGACAGCGTAATCGAGTTCAAGGAAGTGTCGAAGGGGTATGGCGACCGCCTGCTGATCGACAAGCTCTCGTTCAGTGTCCCCCCGGGGGCGATCGTCGGCATCATCGGTCCGAACGGCGCCGGCAAATCGACGCTGTTCCGCATGATCACCGGCAAGGAAAAGCCGGACAGCGGCGAGATTGTCATCGGTTCCACGGTGAAACTTGCGTTCGTCGACCAGACCCGCGACGCGCTGGAAAACAAGAAGACCGTGTGGGAAGCGATCTCCCACGGCCAGGACATCCTCACTGTCGGCAAGTTCGAAATGCCTTCGCGCGCGTACGCGGGGCGCTTCAACTTCAAGGGTGCCGACCAGCAGAAAGTGGTCGGCAATCTGTCCGGCGGTGAGCGCGGGCGCCTGCACCTGGCCACCACGCTGATCTCCGGCGGCAACGTGCTGCTGCTCGACGAGCCGTCCAACGACCTCGACGTGGAAACGCTGCGCGCGCTGGAAGACGCATTGCTGGAGTTCGCCGGATCCGTGCTGGTGATCTCGCACGACCGCTGGTTCCTCGACCGCATCGCCACGCACATCCTCGCCTGCGAAGGCGAATCGCAGTGGACCTTGTTCCCGGGAAACTACCAGGAATACGAGGCCGACAAGAAGAAACGCCTCGGCGAAGAAGGCGCCAAGCCCAGGCGCATCCGCTTCAAGCCGCTGAAGTAGCGTCGGGTCGAGGCAAGCGCGAAACCCACCACAGCGCGATGACAAGGCACCTTCTTCCATACCGAGGGGTGAACGATCTTGTTCCGGTCCTGACCCCCCGTGGACACCTGGTACTCGCACGGGAGGAAGGCGCTCCCGCGCTTTCCCCTGAATTCTCGCAACGGCTGCAGCAGTCCTTCGCGCGCGGTTCCGGTCATGGCTTGCTGCAACTGGGCGCGGGCGAGGTCGGGGCGGCGATGCCGCCTCTGTTCGGCTACTGGCGCGAGTTGGGCGCAAGCTATGTGACGGCCGTGTGCACCCTGGCGGACGTCGGCGAACTCGGCGCGAATTCCCGGACGCTCGCCCCGCCACCCGCAGAGCTTGAGTCCCTTGCCGCGGCTGCCCCGCCGATGACCGGCGCGGAGTATCTGACTGCCGCCGTTCTTCAAGCGTTGTGGGAAGACATCGATGCGGCATTCCGGTCAGAGCTGACCGAGTCCCGCCAGTCGGTCCAGGATTTTCTCAAGCACAAAAATCCGGCCTGGAATCTCGTGGGCCGCGTCCATTTCAATCTTGCGGAAAACCGCAATGACGACGAGGCGCCGTTCGCCTTCCTGGCAACTTATACCAGTCGCTTGTCGGCTCATGCCAAGGCCCAACACCTGCCGCTGGGGCAGGCATTGCGTGAATATGCGGGCACGGCGCACAAAGACCGGTTGCTGTCGCTGCTGTTGCCGGTACAGCGCGCGGCGGAGCAGTGCCCGTGGCTCAGGGTAATGGTGGCCGAGGGTGAAATCTTTCACCCGCTGCGCTGGACGCCGGCCGAGGCATTTCAACTTCTCTCGGACATGCCGCTACTGGAGGCTGCGGGGGTCGTTCTGCGCGTGCCCGGCATCTGGAAAGCCGGCCGGCCTCCGCGTCCCAAAGTCAGCGCCACGCTCGGCGGCAAAGCGCCGTCCGTGCTCGGCACAGACGCGCTTCTCGACTTCCGCATGGGAGTCACCCTCGATGGCGAGCAACTGACGCAGGACGAGATCGCCAAGTTGCTCGGCGCCACGGCTGGCTTGGCGCTGGTGCGCGGACGCTGGGTCGAAATCGATCGAGACAAGCTCGAGCGCATGCTCGAGCAGTTTCATCAGGTCGAGCATGCTGCCGCGCAGGGTGGTCTGAGCTTTGCCGAGGCGATGCGGATGCTCGCCGGCGCGGATATTGCGCAGGAGGAAGCGCTCGGCATCGACCCCGACTGGTCCAGCATCGTGGCCGGTCCGTGGCTCGCCGAGACGCTCGCCGGGCTGCGCAGTCCGGCCGGGCTGGCGCTGGTAAAACCGGGCAACGCGCTCAGGACGACGTTGCGCCCGTATCAGCAGGCGGGCGTGCGCTGGCTCTACCTGTTGCACAAGCTCGGCCTCGGCGCTTGCCTGGCCGACGACATGGGTCTGGGCAAGACGATCGAGGTATTGGCCTTGTTGCTCGTGCTGCGTGAGCAGGCCGGCGCGCAGCCGCGTGCCAGCTTGCTCGTCGCGCCGGCCTCGCTGCTGGCGAACTGGGCTGCGGAGATCGAGCGCTTTGCGCCGGATCTGAAGGCGCTGGTCGCCCATCCCTCGGTGATGCCGGCGGCCGAGTTGAAGGCACTCGACGGAGGACGATTCGACACCGTCGATCTGGTCATCACCAGCTATGGGTCGTTGCTGCGATTGCCATGGATCGCAAACACCCGTTGGCGCATTGCGATCCTGGACGAAGCGCAGGCGATCAAGAACCCCGGTTCCAAACAGACCCGTGCCGCCAAGAAACTCGACGCGCAGGCACGGATCGCGCTAACCGGTACGCCGGTCGAGAATCGGCTTGCGGATTTGTGGTCGATCTTCGATTTCATCAACCCGGGCCTGCTTGGATCGGGCAAGGAATTTGCAACTTTCACGAAGCGTCTCGAGACTCGGCCGCACAACCCGTACGGGCCGCTGCGCGAACTGGTTCGCCCCTACATTCTGCGGCGACTGAAGACCGACAAGTCGGTGATCGCCGATCTGCCTGACAAGACCGAGGTCAAGGCGTTCTGCCACTTGAGCCCGAAGCAGGCGGCGCTCTACCAGCAGGCGGTGGAGGAACTCGCCGCGCATCTCGATAGCGCGCAGGGCATTGGCCGCAAGGGTGTGATCCTGTCGTTCCTGATGCGCTTCAAGCAGATCTGCAATCATCCGTCGCAGTGGCTGGGCGATGGCGCCTGGGCCGAGGGCGATAGCGGCAAGTTCGCGCGGCTGCGCGAGATCGCCGAGGTCATCGCCGCCCGCCAGGAAAAGGCGCTCGTGTTCACCCAATTTCGCGAAGCAACCGCGCCGGTCGCCGGTTTCCTCGGTTCGGTGTTCGGTCGCGCGGGCCTGGTCCTGCACGGTGAAACCGCCGTGAAAAAGCGGCAGGAACTGGTACGGCGCTTCCAGGAAGACGAGCAGGTTCCGTTCTTTGTGCTTTCCCTCAAGGCAGGAGGCGCCGGGCTGAATCTCACGGCCGCGACGCATGTGGTGCACTTCGACCGCTGGTGGAATCCGGCGGTGGAGAATCAGGCCACCGACCGCGCCTTCCGCATCGGCCAGAACCGGAACGTGCTGGTGCATAAATTCGTGTGCAAAGGTACGATCGAGGAGAAAATAGACGCTCTCATGGAATCGAAGCAGCGGCTGTCGAGGGATCTGCTGGAAGGCGGAGCCGAGATGCTGCTGACGGAAATGAAGGACGACGAGCTGCTGAAGCTCGTCGCGCTCGACATTCACGCTGCCGCACAGGAGGGATGACCGATGTTCTATGGATGGAGACCTTACGTGTCCGCGGCCGAGCGCCGCCGCAAGGCCAATCTCGAGATCGACAAGTCGAGAAAGAAGGGCGCACAAATGCAACCGGTGGTGATCCGGGGCCGTGCCATCGCCGCGACGTTCTGGGGCAAAGCTTGGTGCGACAACATCGAGCGCTACAGCGATTACTCGAACC
>Ga0315281_10002943_pt1 | contig 25114 bp, 20 predicted proteins | sample YL17G07_0_MG_FD_204540 | JGI IMG/M metagenome (GOLD analysis project Ga0315281, IMG submission 204540) | Sediment microbial communities from Yellowstone Lake, YNP, Wyoming, USA - YL17G07_0 | ecosystem: Environmental > Aquatic > Freshwater > Lake > Sediment | place: USA: Wyoming | collected... | reverse complement strand
CGTGTTCGACAAGGCCCTTCGCCTGCTGCATCCAGTCATGCCGTTCATCTCGGAAGAGCTCTGGCAGAATTTGACAGATCGAAATGGCGCTGCGCTCATCCGGGCGGAGTTTCCCGTCGCCGAGCCAAAGTTCATAAAGCCAAGTATTGAGCAAGATATGGGATTGTTTATCCGCGTCATCGAAGCGATTCGCAATCTTCGCGGCGAACTCAACGTCCCTCCATCAAAGCAGATCGATGTTCATTTGTACCTCCACGGTTCTTCAAAAGATAAGGTGACCGCGAACGCGTTCGCGATCCAAGGGATGCTCAGCTATGTGAACCGATTGTGTAGGGCGGAAACAACGCCTCATTTCGTCGGCGAGGGTGAAATTGTCGAGAAGCCGAAGCAAGCAGCGAGCGCAATCGTCGACTCGACAGAGATTTTCGTGCCGCTTGCTGGATTGATCGACCTCGATGCCGAACGAAAGCGACTCGAAAAGGAAATCGCTCGCCTTCAGGGCTTGGTCGACGCCACCGAACGAAAACTCTCGAACTCAAGTTTTGTTGACAAAGCTCCGAAGGAGGTTGTAGAGAAAGAACGGGAGAAGGTGATTAGCGTTAGAGCAAACGTGGAAAAACTGAAGTCGAACTTAGAAACCTTGTCAAGATAGCAAGGCTACAACCATGAAATCTTGACAAGGTAGCATGTATTTAGACGGACACATTTACCACATTTTCAATCGGGGCGCCCATCGCGCCAAGATGTATCGCAATCCGTTTCAATTCGACCTTTGTTTGAGGATTTTCGAGCGGTACCAGGCGAAATCGAACGTAGAGATCCTGGCCTTCTGTCTCATGCCAAATCATTATCATCTTTTACTGCGTCAAGTCAACGGAGGTTCCATCGGAAGTTTTTTGAAAGTCTCTTTCAATGCTTACGTGCAATCGTATAACGTAATTGAACATCACAGCGGAACAATCCTGCAAGGCCCGCCAAAGAAGAGGGAGGTCGAAACCGAGGAGTATTTTCAAAACTTGGTTCGCTACATCCACTTCAATCCTGTAGCCGCGAGATTGGTGACGAAACCAGAGGATTGGGATTACTCAGACTATCGACAATGGGTCGGATTTGAACCTTTTCGATTTCAGGGTTTCGCACTTCGGAACGAACTCTTTGAGGACGCTGGTGGGTATAAACGATTCGCAGAAATCTACCAGACGACGGCACCAAAACTTGACAAGGACTATTTGGCATTTGAAAACTGAACGCGATCAAGCAAGCGCACACCTTGACAAGGTCTCTGACCTTGTCAGGGTTACCGGTTGCACCATCCGCCCCGCAATCGAAGCCGACGTTCTGCTCATACTTTCCTTTATTCAAAAATTGGCGGAGTATGAACGACTGAGGAACGAATGCGTCGCAACCGAAGAAAAACTCCGCGCGACATTGTTCGGGGAAAAGCGCTTCGCCGAAGTGCTGATCGCTGAATGGAACGGCGCCCCGGCCGGATTCGCACTTTTCTTTCACAACTATTCCACGTTTCTCGCCAAGCCGGGATTGTATCTCGAAGACTTGTTTGTCGACCCTGAAATGCGGGGGAATGGAATCGGCAAAGCGTTGCTCGTTCGTCTTGCCCAAATCGCACTTGAACGCGGGTGCGGGCGATTCGAATGGTGGGTGCTGGATTGGAACGAGCCTGCTATCGATTTCTATAAATCGCTTGGCGCCGAGCCGATGAACGACTGGACGGTCTTTCGCGTTACCGGCGAGAAGTTGAAGAAGCTCGCCTCAGCCGAGTAGTCCAGGGTCGTCGGAGAATTCATCTATTTTCTTTCTACAATTCTCGTATATTAAGTTCAAGCACTGCAGCACTCCATGTTTCCCGAAGCCATACTTCGTACATCTTCCTCCTGCCACACCTGATGGCGCCCGGAATCTTTCACCTCGTTTCGTTCTTCAAGTCATTCTCAGCGCAGTCAACTTCCGAGTCTATCTTACATCAGCATAACAGTCGGTGGCCCGACGGAATGCGTCACTCAATCCACGTTCTTTAGGTTCTTGGGCATCTCTTCGCACGCATCGCCACCATGATCGATCAGATACACGAATTTGTTCTTTCCACCTCAAACAGAAGGAGATTTTATGTTTCGTAGAAACTTTCCAAGGAAAAATTTTGGCCCGCAGCGAGGATTTCGTTGGCGTGGCGGCGACGTAACGCGCCTTGAGCACCTCAGCGATGCGAGCTTCGCATTCGTCATCACGCTCCTCGTGGTCTCACTGGGAGTGCCAAAGACCTTCTCCGATGTGCTGACCGCAATGCGTGGGTTCGCCGCATTGGGCCTTTGCTTTGCGATGCTCATCTGGCTCTGGCACGAGCACTACTCATTCTTCAGGCGGTACGGATTGCGCGACGGTAGGACGGTGCTCATCAATTCCATGTTACTCTTTGTCGTTCTCTTCTACATCTATCCCTTAAAATTCTTGTTCTCCTTGCTCGTGAGCACGATTTTCGGTGGCGATGTTCGCGTGACCTTGCCGGACGGTTCAATGACCGCTCCGCTCACTCCAGACCAATCACCGTTGATGATGTACCTCTACAACGGCGGCTTCTTTCTATTGATGGGACTGTATTGGATGTTGTACCGAAGAGCGCTGAGCATCCGCGAAAAGCTGCAACTGACACCGCTCGAGGTGTACGAAACGCAAGTTCGTGCGAAGGGGTTTTTGTTCTGCGCTGCGGTCGCATTTATCTCTTCAGCAACGGTGTATCTGGTTGGACCCGGAAGTGCGTTGTGGAGCGGGTTGTTCTACTTAGCCATCCCACCATTGCTGTATCTCAACATGAGACTTACTCGAAACAAACGGGACCAACTGGAGGCGCAGCAGCCAAGCCAACCCTCAGGACATCCTCGACAATCTTCATCACAGCCGCAGAATCGTGAGCAACGCCCGCAGCAAGGGCCACAGAGTCAACAGCGTCCGCCGGGACAGCCGCGCCCTCCGTTCAATCCGCGGCGTGAACAACGCGGACCTCGACCACCGCAACAACGCAGACCACCGAACGAACCGCCAAAGCCAGAGCCGCAATGATTTTGAGGATGGAATGGCGTGAACTCGTTCAAGAAGTACATCGCCCACCTTGACCTCGACTGTTTTTTCGTTTCCGTTGAACGCACGTTCGACTCCTCTTTGATCGGCAAGCCCGTCGTTGTGGGCGGGTCGGCAACAGGTCGTGGAGTCGTCGCGTCCGCTTCGTACGAAGCCCGCAAATATGGCGTCCGCTCAGCCATGCCCACTGGGCAAGCGTTGCGCCTCTGCCCAAATCTCATTGTAGTTCGTGGACGGCACGGCGAGTACGGTCGAGTTTCGAACTTGCTCTACGAGCGCGTGGTGCAGATCGCTCCGGTGGTCGAGCGGGCTTCGATCGACGAAATGAATTTGGATTTCACCGGTTGCGAACATTTGTACGGCGACGACCTGCCAGGGTTCATGAAGAAATTGCAGAAGATCGTCTGGGAGGAATTCAAACTCCCCTGCACCATTGCGCTCGGGTCGAATAAACTCATCACAAAGATCGCGGCGAATACCGTGAAGCCCAACGGTGTCGTCTTTGTCCCCCACGGCACCGAAGAGACTTTTCTCTCCCCGCTCGTTATCGATGTTATTCCCGGAATCGGCACAAAAACTGCAGAACGTCTGCGGCGGTTCGGCCTCAATCTCGTTAGAGACATTCAAGAACAAACGCTCCCGGAGTTAATCTCTTTGCTTGGCAAGCACGGCGCGTGGATACATCGGGCGGCACACGGGCTCGGTTCAACGGACCTGCATCCGGACTCCGAACGAAAAAGCATCAGCCACGAGCAAACCTTCGGCGAAAATATTTCCAATGTGCTCGAACTCGAAAAACTCCTTCACAAACAGGTGGAAGACGTTTGCGCCTCGATGCGAAAGAGAAGATGGAAAGCAAAGACAATAACAGTAAAGATGCGGTATGCAGATTTCAAGACCATCTCCCGAGCGCAATCACTCAAGGAGCCCACGCACGACGATGCCGTTGTTTTTCGCGTCGCGCAATTGCTCCTGCGCGAGGGGTATGACCGTCAGAAATCGCTGCGCCTAATCGGTGTGCGCGCTTCTGAGTTTGTTGATGTGGAACAGATGGATATTCCGCTCTTCGGCTCAACCGTGGCCCGCACCAAGGCTCTTGCGGCCGTCGACAAGATTCACAACAAGTTTGGGAAAAAATCTATCCACGTTGGAAGCGCGTAATTCTTCTTTCTTTCCTTGTATCCCTCAACCCGCTTTCGTATTTTCTGCAAGTTAATTTTTCCAAAAGGAATAGCTCTATGAGACGTTGGCTGGTCTTTGTACTTACTTCCACCCTTTTCGCCCAACCCAAACCTCTTGCCTTCAAGGGGGCAAAGATCATTCCCATCGAAGGTGCCGAGATCGCAATTGGAACGTTGGTCGTGCAGAACGGCAAAGTGCTTGCCGTAGGCTCAGCGGATGCAGTCAACGTCCCCTCCGATGCAACGGTGGTGGATGCTTCCGGAAAGGTGATTTTCCCCGGCGTCGTGGATACACACTCGCACATCGGCGGAGGGTCCGGCGGCGATCGCTCCTCGGCGCTCAATCCCGATATTCGAATTCTTGACGCGATCAATGTCCGCGACGATGGTTTCAAGAAGGCACTCGCGGGAGGAATTACGACGGTGAACGCAATGCCGGGTTCGGGACATTTGATGAGTGGGCAGACGGCGTATCTCAAGATTCGCCCGGCGAACAAAATCGACGACATGCTTTTTTGCTCCGACATCCAAAACGACATCTGCGGCGGAATGAAAATGGCGAACGGAACGAACTCGATCGGCGAAAAACCTTTCCCCGGTACGCGCGCGAAATCTGCGGCACTCGTACGGCAGCTGTTCTTGAAAGCCGTTGACTACAAGAAGAAAATCGAACAAGCGAAGGGGGACCCTGAGAAAATGCCCAAGCGCGACCTCGAGATGGAAGCGATGGTGCAGGTATTGGAAGGCAAGCGCATCGTCCAACACCACACGCACCGGCACGACGACATCCTCACCGTGCTGCGCATTCAAAAAGAGTTTGGACACCGAGTGGTACTGCACCACGTGAGCGATGCGGCAAAGGTTGCGAATGAGATCGCCGCCGCGGGCGTGATGTGCTCTATTATTATGATCGATTCGCCCGGGGGCAAAGAAGAAGCACTCGGGCTAAGTTTTGGCAACGGCGCCGCGCTGGAAAAAGCCGGCGTCACGGTTGCGTTCCACACCGACGACGGCATCACGGATTCCCGCTTGCTCTTGCGCTCGGCGGCGTTCGGTGTTCGGGGCGGGATGTCGCGGCAAAAAGCACTCGAGGCGCTGACGTTGAGCGGAGCAAAAATGCTCGATCTAGACAAACGTGTCGGATCCTTGACGGTTGGCAAGGATGCGGACTTTATCATTCTCTCTGCCGATCCGTTGAGCGTCTACACGCACGTTGAGCAAACGTGGGTGGAAGGCACTAAAATGTTCGACCGCTCGAATCCCGAAGACAGAAAATTTGCTGTCGGTGGATACGAAGTGTATCGGACTGAAGCGCATCTTGATGAAAACGAGAGAGGAGAGGAATGAAATGAAATTGCGAACTTCAGATTGTGGATTGCAGGTTGAAAAACTGATGTTGGGAGTTATCGTCATTTTAGTCTGTTCAACTTCGCTTCGCTCTCAGGTTGCCATTACCGGCGAGACAGTTTACACAATGTCCGGCAAGCCGATCAAGAACGGCGTGGTGTTACTCAAAGGGAATAAGATCGAAAAAGTCGGCACCGCGGCTGAGGTAAAAATCCCCAACGGCTACAAAATCATGAGCGCGAAGGTGGTAACGCCGGGCCTCGTGGATGCGCACGCTACGGCGGGACTTTCCGGCATCCTCAACATTGCAGCGGACCAAATGCAATTGGAAAAATCGGACCCGGTGCAGCCGGAACTCCGCGCCATCGATGCTTACAACGCGCGCGAACAATTGGTAGAGTGGGTCAGGAACTTCGGCGTTACGACGATGAATACCGGCCACGCACCCGGCGCGCTCGCGAGCGGGACAACGATTGTCGTCAAGACGGTCGGTTCCTCGGTGAACGAAGCGATGATCGATTCTGGAATGGTTGCCTTCACGCTCGGCTCGTCTGTGATGAGCAATTTCAAGACACCCGGCACGAGTGCAAAAGCGGTTGCGATGCTTCGTACAGAGTTCCTCAAAGCGCAGGATTATCAGAAGAAGAAATCTGCAAAGGATTCGGATAAGCGACCGACGGCCGATTTGAAATCTGAAATGCTCGTTTCCATTCTTCGAGGCGAAAGAAAAATTCTCTTCACGGCGCAGGGGGCGACCGAAATCCTCGACGCACTGCGCCTGCAACAAGAGTTCGGCTTTAAAATGGTGCTGGACGGCGCTGCCGAAGCTTACTTGCTCATTGACGAGATAAAAAAATCTGGCGTGCCGGTCGTTCTCCATCCTTCCATGGCTCGACCCGGAGGAGATACGAAGAATATCTCATTTGAAACCGCGGCAAAGCTGCAGCAAGCAGGAATTCTTTTTGCATTGCAGAGTGGGTTTGAAGGCTATGTGCCGAAGACACGCGTGATTCTGTTCGAGGCCGCAATAGCGGCAGCGAATGGACTCTCATTCGAAGAGGCGCTGGCATCGATCACGATAAGCTCCGCGAAGATTCTCGGTCTCGAAAAGCGCATTGGCTCACTCGAAGTTGGCAAGGACGGAGACGTAGTGCTCTACGACGGCGACCCGTTTGAGTACACATCGCACGTGTGCGCCGTTGTAATCAACGGGCAGGTTGTGAGCGAGCAGTGCAGGTAGATGCCCCGCTTCAAAGTTCTCATCGAATACGAAGGCACGCGGTACAGCGGCTGGCAGATCCAAAAGAATGCCCGCACGGTCCAGGGAGAATTTCACCGCGCAATCGCAGAAGGGTTTCAGACGAAGAAATTTGAACTCTACGGCGCGGGCAGAACGGATGCCGGCGTCCACGCCGTTGCGCAGGTCGCCCACCTCGATGTCATTACGAAACTGACTCCGAAGCTGATCCAGTACGCACTCAACGACCACCTTCCCGCCGACGTCAACGTGTTGAAAGTCGAGAAAGCTGCTCTGGATTTTCACGCTCGCCATTCCGCTGTTGCCCGTAGCTACGTGTATCAGATTTCTAAGCGACGGACGGCGTTCGGAAAAAAATACGTCTGGTGGATTAGGGACATATTGGATGTGAACGCGATGCGCGCTGCTTCTGAACTCTTTGTCGGCAAAAAAGATTTCGCATCGTTTACCGCCGACGACCCGGAAGAAAAATCTACCAGCGTGCTGATTGAACGATTCGAGATTGTTGAAGCGGATGATCTTATTCTCGCACGCATCATCGGCTCGCATTTCTTGTGGAAAATGGTCCGGCAGATCGTCGGCATCCTCGCAGAAGTTGGTCGCAGTAAGATTTCGGAGGCCGATGTTCAAAGAATGTTCACCACACCATCCAACAAACCCGCTGAGTTCACTGCGCCCCCGTCTGGCCTTTTTCTTGAGCGCGTCTACTACGCGGGTGACGCGTTCCCGAACGAACTAACCCCGCTCTTCCCTGTATGAACTATTTCCATCGATTCGTCCTCCTTGCATCCTTGAGCATCCCGGTTCTTCTCAGCGCTCAGGAGGCACGCGATTTTCGTGAAGTGGTGAAGGAACAATTCCAGCGTTACCCGAAGTTGGAAATCCAGGACTTGTACAAGCTCTCGCTCCAAGCCTCGCTGGGCATTGAGCACTTCATGTCGGATACCGTCGCGATGTTTCGTTACCTGAACGATGAACTGGCGCAGGTCGATGCGAACGATCGAGACCCGTTGACAGAATCGCTGACACCGGACGGTCAGCTCGTGCGGCTCAACCTCCGACCGTTCAAGTTGAGCAAGGGAGACCCCGCCTTGCTCATCCGGGCAATGGCCGAAACTGCAAAAGCATATCGCGGTGCACGAAAAAACATGTTTGCCTATTGGGGAACGATTGAACTTATGGCAGAAGAGCGTCTCATCGCCTTCAAGAAACGAGAGCTGCAGAAGTATTTTCAGAAGCGTTCGCGCGAGCGGTTCCCCGCGGTGCATCATTCCGCAATATACGAGCGAACGTACCACCCGGCTTATCGCGTGGTGCGGAAAGAACTAGTCCCTTCGCTGTTCACTACCGGATCAAAATAAATCTCTCTGTTCTGCGTTCACATCAGGAGTAAGTATGACCGAGCATCGCGTAAGCTGGGATGATTACTTTATGAACGTCGCCGATCAGGTGGCAACGCGCAGTACCTGCGACCGCAAACACGTTGGCGCAGTCCTCGTCCGCGACAAGACAATTCTCTCGACGGGCTACAATGGCAGCCTCCGTGGCGCGACGCACTGCGATGAGGTTGGTCATGACATGGAAAATGGCCATTGCGTCCGCACAGTGCACGCGGAGGCGAACGCTGTGGCGCAGGCGGCAAAAAACGGCGTGGGATTGCTCGACGCAGATATCTATGTTACTGCCTCTCCTTGCCTCACTTGCTTCAAGCTGGTAGCCAATGCCGGTATCAAGACCGTCTTCTACAAAGAGTTCTACCGCGATGAACGAATCACCGGCTACGCGAAGGAATCAGGCGTGAAGTTGGTGTTTATGGGGGAGAAGCCGTGATAAGTTTTCAGTTGTCAGTTATCAGTAGTCCGTAATCAGCATTCGACCGACAGTTTTTCTCACCCGTTGAATAGCCTCGTATTTTCAAGCGGGTAATTGCTTTAGCACTCAAGCCTCGATTCCTCCGACTTTCCGTGGCATTCCATTCTCAATTTTCAATTGACAATTTTTCTTTCCGCAGGACTTGTACTTTTCGTACACGAGTCGTACGTTTCGTACACTATGAACGTCGACCGAGTACTCAAGTCCGCGCTGGCGGACCATCATTCCAGCAGACACATCGTTGATATCGCGGGGATCAAGATCGCAAAGTATGTAGGCGAGCTGTGGACATCGATGCAGCGCCAATCCTCTTCTCTCCACGAAATTTCGTACCGCGCCTGTTTCAAGGCACAGCTTCCGAAGTTCTTTATTGAATTTCTTTCGCAGCCCGGCGAAGTTGTGTACGACCCGTTTAGCGGTCGCGGCACCACGGCAATCGAAGCCGGCTTGCTGGGCCGACGGGTCATCGCCAACGATATCAACCCGCTCAGCGAAATCCTCTGTCGTCCGCGATTTTCTCCGCCGAATATTTCTGAGTTGAAGAAGCGACTCGAACAGATTCCACTTCACTCACGAATGACGCCGGACATTGATCTTTCGATGTTCTATCACCGGACAACATTGACGGAACTTATTTCCATCAAGAGTTATCTTACGCATAAAGCAGAGCTCGGAAGTGAAGACTCGCTCGACCGCTGGATTCGCATGGTCGCCACCAATCGACTCACGGGTCATTCGAAAGGATTCTTTTCCGTCTACACACTGCCGCCGAACCAAGCTGTAACGCAAGAGCGCCAAAAACTGATTAACCTACGTCTTGAGCAAAAACCGGAATACCGCGACACGCGGGCGCTCATCCTGATGAAATCGATTTCGCTGCTTCGACACCTGGATGACGTCGAACGCTCGAACCTGGTGAAGGCCGGGAAGACAGCTCGATTTTTGTCAGAGAATGCAAAGCGTACACCGATTCGGCACAACTCCGTTCAGCTGACGGTCACGTCGCCCCCGTTTCTCGACATTGTTCATTACACGGGCGACAACTGGCTACGGTGTTGGTTCAATAATGTGGATATTCAAAAGGTCCAAGAGCGGATTGCAGTTCACTCGAATGTTACGGAATGGTCAAAGACGATGTCGCTCGTATTTGGCGATCTGTATCGAATCACCAAGCATGGCGGATGGGTGGCGTTTGAAGTCGGTGAGGTTCGGCGTGCCTCAATCCAGCTCGAGGAACACGTGGTACCGTTAGGCGTTCGCGCCGGATTTGCCGCCGAGGCTATTATTATCAACGAACAGGAATTCACCAAAACCTCAAACATTTGGGGGGTCAAGAATAACCGCCGAGGCACCAACTCCAACCGCATCGTCCTCTTTCATAAGGCTTAACATTTTCGATTATTCATTTGCCTTCACGAAGCCCACACATTACCTTATCGCATTGATTTTCTAACCATCTTCTTGCGCGCGGCGAGGGTTGGTCTTGCGTAAGAGATTCCCCATTCATTTTTTTTAGGAGGAGTTATGAAGCGACTCGTCACCACTATTCTTGTTGCTGCTTTTTCCCTTTGTGCAGTTGCACAGGACAAACCTATGGAAATGCCCAAGGGCATCAAAGGCTCGTACACCAAGCAGGCAATGCGAGTCCAGAATCAGGTCTTGTCGCTCCTCGATGCATTCTCGAACGAGCAGCTCAACTACCGTCCGATGGAGGGCGTGCGCTCGACTGCCGAACATTTTTATCACGTGAACGAAGGGAATTACCTATCGATGAAAGTTGCCGGGTTTGAACTGCCCCAAGGGATCGACCTGCAGACAATCGAAAAGGGTCCCGTGGACAAGGAGTCAATCAAGGCGTCATTGAAAAAGTCGTTCGATTATACCGCAGATTGCATCAGCAAGCTCCCCGAGTCCGACTTTGAGACGCAAGTTGATTTCTTCGGCAACAAGATGACAAAGCTTGACATGATTGTTCTTGCCATTTACCACCAGCACGAAATCCTTGGCGAACTCATCTCCTATGCACGCGTGAATAAGGTGGTGCCACCCTGGACTGCCGCTCGGCAAAAGCGGATGCAAGAGCAGCCAAAGAAGTAAACAGATAATTTCACTACGAACCCAACAAATCGGCGCGTCGAGAGCTACTCGAAGCGCCGTTTTGCATTTGGTCGCTCAAAACTTGCCTCTTCAACTCCTTCTTGGTAAGTTTTGGTTGCCCCACCACCCAACAATCCGAATCCGATTTCTCTAGAAGAAAGGAATTCTGTTCATGGTCAAGATTCTCCTTGCCGCAACATTGTGCGCTTCGCTCCTTCATGCACAGACGATCGAATACGAGATCTCGTTCGAAAATGCCGTGCACCACGAAGCCCAGGTTACGCTCAAACTCACAGGCCTTTCTTCGACAATGGTAGAGCTCCGCATGAGCCGCTCTTCTCCTGGACGGTACGCCCTGACTGAATTTGCAAAGAATGTCTATAATGTTCGAGTAACGGACGGGAAGAAACGAACTCTATCATTCACTCGCCCCAATCCGCACCAATGGGATGTTGCGGGACACGACGGAACAGTCATCGTTTCCTATACGTTGTATGGCGATACGCCCGACGGGACATACTTTGGCGTTGATGCAACTCATGCACGCGTGAATATGCCTGCCACGTTTATGTGGGCACGCGGCTTAGACGACAAGCCAATTTCGGTATCGTTCAAACTCCCCCGCCAAACAGAGGGCGGGCAGGCAAAGAACAGCAATTGGAAGGTTGCAACGCAACTCTTCCCCACCGCGAACCCTGAAACATTCACCGCACCACACTTACAGTATTTCATGGATTCGCCGACCGAAGTGAGTAATTACTCGTTGCGTGAGTGGAAGAGCTCTTCAAACGGAAGAGAAATACCCATTCGCTTGGCGCTACATAGTTGGGATAGCGATCCGTACCTCGACGCGTACGCAGCAATGGCGCAATCGGTCGTCGAAGAAGCAAAGGCAGTGTATGGCGAGCTGCCGAACTACGATGTGGGCTATTACACGTTTCTCGGCGATTACTTCCCATTTGCAAATGGCGATGGAATGGAGCACCGCAACTCGACGTTCATCTCGTCGAAAGACAGCCTGCGGACAGGCTGGTCTAACGAAATTGGCACGTTGGCACACGAATATTTTCACTCGTGGAATGTCGAACGCATACGCCCGAAATCCCTGGAGCCGTTCAACTTTGAGGAAGCAAACATGAGCGGCGAACTCTGGTTCGCCGAAGGGTTCACCAGCTACTACAACACGATTCTCTTGCCCCGCGCACAAATTGTGGACATCGATGAATTCGCAAAATCCGTTTCTGGTTCTCTGAGTTTCTACGTCAACGCACCGGGAAGAAAGTTCGTCTCCGCCGTCGAGATGAGTCAGCAAGCACCCTTCGTCGACGCTGCTGTCTCGGTTGACGTCCAGAACAAGAGCAACACATTCGTTTCGTATTACACGTGCGGGCAGATGATCGGGCTCGGGTTAGACTTGACGCTGCGGGCGCGCTTCCCGAACCTCGCACTCGACGACCTGATGCGTGCAATGTGGAAGAAATTTGGGAAGACGGAAATTCCCTACGTCAATGAAGATATCCGTCGAACGCTTGGCGAAATCACGAATAACCAGCCGTTTGCCGATTCCATCTTCAATCGATTTATTTACGGCAAAGAAACGTTTGATTACGAAACGCTGCTGGCACGAGCGGGGCTTGTCGTACGTAAAGCGAAACCAGGCAAGGCCTGGGCCGGAGATTTTCAAGTCCAGATGCGCGAAGGCAAAGCAATCATCTCCAGCAGCTCACTCATTGAGTCCCCGCTTTTCAAAGCGGGCATCGACCGACTTGACAAGATCCTAACGGTCGACAGTGCAACCATTGCGTCGCGAAGTGATTTGGATGAGGCGATTGCGAAACGGAAACCGGGCGATCCAATTCAAATCGAATTCGAGCAGCGTGGCGCACGAAAGAAGGTTTCTGTGAAGTTGGAGGAAAATCCTCAGCTTGAGCTCATTCCCTATGAAACTGCTAAGCTTACCGTCACGAACGCGATGCTCGCGTTTCGCGAAGGCTGGCTCGGGAGTAAATCGGCTTACAAATTCACATCACAAAAATACTGCCCAACGTGTAAACGCGCGTACGCGTTCAAGTTGAATCATTGCTCGTCGGACGGGGTAAAGCTGAGTATTGTTGCACAATGATCTCCCCACAATTGCCAACAAATCCCCGCAAGACATGCGAAATATCTTTCGCAGTCAGATTCGGCTTCGTCTTATCGATACTACTTATTTCAGTATCGCGCCTTCCTGCGCAGGAGCTTGAGGCAAAAGTTCGCGGCAAACTCGAGCAGGCGAATTTCTTATACTCTTCAGGAAAACTTGCTGAGGCTGGGCAGATCTTTGTAGAGGTGCTCGATGATTCGGAGGATTGCAAAGAGGCGCACTTTGGGCTCGGTGAGATTTACTTTCGGCAGAAGGAATGGAGTAAGTCGATCGACCGGTTTCACGACTATCTAAACAAGGAACCGGCGAATCTCAGAGCACATTATTGCTCAGCGATAGCGTATCGTGAGCTGGGAACGCAGGCGGCATTGGTGATGCGAGGGCTGAGATGGAGCAATGCCCAAGAGCATTTTGATGCTGTCGTGGTGCGCGATTCTTCGTACGAGGATGTGCTGTTTCAGGCGGCGAAACTTCAATCGTACCGTGAAAACATCCTCAATGCGATCACCCTGACGCGGCAGCAGTTACGTCTTAAACCGACACTGCTCAACGCCCAGCTCGGCTTGATGAAGTTCTATGGAGATTACATTCGCCTGACGAGGGTTGAAGAGGCACTGCCGTGGCTGGAAGCTCAGCAAACAGAATTCGCAGTTTATTTTACCGGAGAGTTGTACCGCCGGAAGAAACGAGACTTGCAAGCAGACACATTGTTTTCACAGTTGCTGTCCCGTGTGGAAGAGCTCCCCAAACAAGCCCCGTTGCTCTCCTTGGTTCGATTGTTCGCAAGACAGAACAAAGCCGAGCGACTTGAACAACTATACTGGCAAGCTGTGAACGAAGCAAATTCGCAATTCGGCATAGCCTTGCTTTTCAACGACATCAAGTTTCTTCTGACCGACGAAGAATTGACGCAGTTCGATTCACTCGAGTCATTGAAAGACAAAGTTGTTTTCTTTCGCTCGTTTTGGACCCGTCGGAATCCCACGCCCGCTTCGAATTTGAACCAGCGTTTGCTCGAGCACTACCAGCGCTTGGTGTATGCCGAGTCAAATTACGAATACCGTCGCGTTCGAATCCATTTTACGAACCCCGACCAGCACAACGAACTTCGGTATCCGAAGGCATATGCCCTCAACGAAGAATTCAACGATAAGGGGCTAATCTATCTTCGCTACGGCGAGCCGGATTTTTCAAACCAAACCGGTGGAGATATTCCACTTCCCATGGATCCGGGAGAGATTGGTTTCAATTCTCCTGTTCAACAAGCTTCGGGCAACGAAGTGTGGGTGTATGAAGGAAATCGCTCACGTGCCCAAATGATCTTTCACTTTGTGTTGTTCGGGTCTGCCGGCGGAAACTGGCGCTTGTCTCCGCTTCCCACGGATGCTCGTGCGTTCGAATTTCTCTCGACGTGGGATAACAGGTACTTTAGCTACTTGAATCGCGGAGAGGGTGCGCGCGAAGGAATTCGCGATGAGATTACAAAAGAGAATCAGCAAACTGTCTTCAACGCACTTTCGGCCGAACGGCCGACGGCCAAAAAAGATTTCTATCGTTTCACTCCCCCAATCGCTGTGGATGCATTTCGCGGCCAACGGGGAAAGACTTCACTCGATATTAGCTACGCACTCCCGTTGACGATTCTTGCGCAAAGAATCTCCACGGAGGAGGCCAACGTTCGGTGGACGATTTCCGTTACCCTGCGAAATCGCCGCGGCGAAGTAGCCCAAACGATGCTTGATTCGCTGACCGTCCACGTTACAAAAGAATCGCGAGGAGCGGTTGTTGACCTATTCCGGACAACGATCAATCCCGACTCATTCTCCGTTTCGCTTTACCTCGAAAGCCCTGATCTCAAAATGATTGGCGAAGCAACTGCAAAATCATCGGCGCACAATTTTGAGAAGACTGACTTGCAGCTGAGCGACATTCAATTCCTGCTCGAATCTCCACTGAAGCCGAAGATGGAAGTCGAAGGCGTTAAAGTAGTCCCCAGTCCCTTTCGCCGCGTGGGAGTTGACAGGCCCTTCCGACTCTATCATCATTTGTATCATCTCCGAAAAAGTGGAAGCGGAAAGACGCAATGGGGCGTGGAGTACATTCTTGCTCCCGTCCAACTCAAAGACCGGTCTGCAAAGCAATCTCCGATTGTCTTTTCGCTCGATAAAAATGGAACTGAAGAATTTGCAGATCAGTATTTTCCATTCAACGCAACAAATGCGAAACCCGGGATCTATCAACTTACAGTTCGGGCCACGGATCGCATCAGTGAAGCGACTGCCGAACGCCGAGTCTTAATGGAATTGTACTAGCCCGCTCATCCCGGCTGGCAATGTTCGCCATTCCTTGCATTCCACATGATATTCGGCGAAACTTTTGTATCTGATTCGATCATTGAAGGAGTTTCGCAGATGTTTCGTTCTACTTGCCTCGCTGCCCTGTTCGTATTCGTTTCTGCCTTCGCCCAGCCATCAAAACCGATTCTCGTACTCATTTCGTTTGATGGTTTTCGAGCAGACTATTTCGACCGCATACCCACGCCCAACCTACACGCACTCGCAGAGAACGGTGTTCGGGCGCGCGCCTTGATCTCCACGTTCCCCACCAAGACCTTCACCAATCATTATACGATTGCTACAGGCCTTTACCCCGCGCACCACGGGATTATTTCAAATACGATGTTCGACCCTGAGTGGAACGCAACCTTCAGTCGCACTCGGTCAACGGTGAAAGAGGGCCGATGGTATGGAGGCGAACCGATTTGGGAAACGGCGGAAGCCCTCGGACACATCGCGGCCTCATACAATTGGCCCGGCTCAGAAGCTCCCGTCAACGGAAAATTCCAAAGATACTGGAAACCATACGAGAACGATTTCCCGTCGACACAGCGCGTAGATACTGTGCTCGCCTGGATCGATCAGCCGGAATCGAAGCGTCCCACGTGCATCACCCTTTATGTCGAACATCTGGATGAGGTGGGACACGATTTCGGTCCCGACGCACTGCAAACCGTCGCTGCTGTGCAATACGTTGACTCTCTCGCCGGCAGACTGACCGCGGGATTGCGGAAACGTAATCTGGAATTATCGGTAAACTTGATTTTCGTTTCGGACCACGGGATGACCCAACTCAGCCCCGATCGGTTGATCTATCTGAATGAGATTCTCGATTCCACAGAAGCTCGCGTTGTTGATTGGTCTCCCGCGCTGGCCCTCATTCCAGCCCCCGGAAAAGAGGAGACGGTTTACGAAAAACTCAAAAAGGCCAGCACCCATTGGCAAGTGTACCGCAAGAACGAAATTCCCGAGCGCTATCATTACCGGGAGAACCGCCGCATCACGCCCATCCTCGCTGTTGCTGACGACGGATGGTTTACCGTAGCAAGCCGCAAGCAGGTCCAAAACCGTCGATTTCAATTTGGGAACCACGGCTACGACCCAGAACTGGTTTCGATGTACGGACTTTTTGTCGCCGCAGGACCTGCCTTCAAGAGCGGGGTCGTCATCGACCGCCTCGAAAACATTCATTTATACGAACTGATGTGCAAGATTCTTGCTCTGAAGCCCGCAAAGAATGATGGAAACTTGGAGCGCGTAAAAAATATCTTGAAGTAGCAGCGCGCAGAGAATGTCTCGCCTTATCATCTTCCTGGCAGCTTCCGCCATCTCTTCCCTCTTCGCTCAACCGTGCGGCGGGTTTGAATCGCTCTATCAGGCAACCTACAACTTTCGTCCCTCGCGGCTGACAGGGGCGCAAAGCAACCAGAAATCTGCTCAGCTAGAACGCTTCTGGGTCGAAGTGAAGGCGCAGGGACGAGACGGTGTGCTCTGTCTTCAATCGTTGGTCCGAAGACATCCCGAGGACCCGTATTTTCAGTACGACGGCGCGACGCTGCTGTACTCCATGGACCGGGGGGCGGTCTCACTCGACCTCATTGCGAGCGCGCTCCAACTAACAGACGTTGACGAAATTCCGTTAGCGCAGTTTGTGGAATTCTGTGTACAGCTTTCAGCGTCGTTTATCGATATTAGCCAAATGGCTACGATGTTTGCAGGCGGATCGCGCGTCGATGGTCGCTTGGCAGAAGAACACTCACCGTTGAACCGACTCACCGGATCGCTATTGCTCTACGGCAGCATGATTCCTTCATTCGCCGACAGAGCCTTAACCCGAACACTCCAATCGCCCAACCCCATTGCCCGCAGCACAGCAATGCAAGTGATGGCATTCTTGCGGACAGAGGAAAATTTGCGCCAGCTTGATTCGCTCTACCACACGTACGCTTTGCCCGACTCGGTTGCACGAGTCGCGAGCGCAATGAATCGATTCAACATTCTTAGTTCTTCGGCCGGAGGATTCGAGTCGCGCGAGTCAATCCGCTCCGCTCTTCGGAAAATCCCCGGTCGCGATCGTGCAGCCTCCGGCGTTTCAGTGGACGAGGGTTTTATTGCGGACGCCATTAATTTGCTTCTGCCCGATGATCTTTCGCTCGTCCGCGACGCGCGACGGCGTTCCGTCACGGGCGCGAATGAGACATCGTTAAACGACTTCTACGCCCTCACAAATATCATTAACGGGATCATTGCGCGAAATAACTTGTATTCGCGCTATCGTTCGTATTGAGGGCTCGCAGCAAATGGAAGCATCGATCAATTTTGTTGACCGGAATTGGGGGAGGTTGTTCGAGAAGTGAATAGGAATGAAAAGTTGATTTGCCTTGTCACCAAGAGAATCTCTTGGTGACGTGGCGTTAATGGTCGTGCCTCTTTTCAACTCCCCATTTTTCTCCTATATTAAATCACTCTGAAGAAATGCCCACACAGTCTCTCAATATCGACCGCGGAACAATCCTTCGTCTTATCGATGAGGTGCTGAAGGAAACCAACGCGCACAGTTGTTGTGAAAACGGTATCTGCAGCGACAACTTGTGCTTGGTGCACAACCAGGATGGGGTGCGGAATATCGTCAACTCTGGAGCTGGAAGAATCACCGCGGGCGTTGGCATAGACGGAACTTCATTCGACACAACGATTGCGAGCATGATCGACCACACGCTCCTGAAGCCCGAAGCAACCCTACACGAAATTGAGCAGCTCTGTTCAGAGGCGAAGAAATTTTCTTTCGCCAGCGTCTGTATCAACCCCGGCTACGTCAAACATTCAGCGCAGTTGTTGCGCGAGACTAATGTCGCGGTCTGCACGGTCATTGGCTTTCCGCTCGGCGCTACCTCGTCAGAGGCGAAAGCGTTTGAAGCAGAACAAGCTATTCGCGATGGCGCACGGGAAGTCGACATGGTAATCAACATCGGCAAGCTCAAATCCGGCGATCATAAAGCTGTGGAAGAAGATATTTTTTCGGTCGTCAACGTCGCGCATCGCTACGGCGTACTCACGAAAGTCATTCTCGAAACCGGATTATTGACGGACGAGGAAAAAATCCGCGGCTGCGTGCTCGCGAAGAAAGCGGGAGCGGATTTTGTCAAAACATCGACTGGATTTGCGAAGGGGGGCGCCACGGTTGGCGACGTAGCGCTGATGCGGCGCGTGGTCGGCCACGACTTGGGTGTCAAAGCATCCGGCGGCGTGCGAACGCAAGAACAGGCAAAGGCCCTTATCGCGGTCGGTGCAGACCGCATTGGCGCAAGCGCCAGCGTCAAGATCGTCACGGGCGAACAACCGACAGCCGCGACAGCCGCGTACTGATTCGAATTTGAAGAATCTCTCAAAATATTTTCTCACTTCGGTCCTGCTCTCAGTACTCGTATGCGCCTGCATCTCATCGGGAGAAACCGGCGCCGCGGCAGACCCTATCCCCACACCGAAAAGAACCTTCTCCGCCCCGCCCGATACACACCGCGTGCAGCCGGCCGAGCCAAAGCGAACAACGGAATCACTGAAACCGGCGCCCGTCAAAATCCAACGTCCCTCACCAAAACTCAAATCGAGGCAGGACACAGTCCGCTCGTCGTTGGTAAAAAAGTCAAGGCCGTCCGCAAAACCCTTAACTGTACAAATTGAACGACCCGATGACGCCATGTACACGGTACAGATCGGCGCGTTCCAACAAGCACCGAACGCGCTCCGAAGCGTCAAACTGGCCAAAGAACGTTATTCGGGACAACCAGTCTATAACCGCTTTCACAAGAAATCTGGATTTTATCGCGTGAGTGTCGGTCGGTTCGCCGACGCCAAAGACGCGTTTACGTTTCGGAACGAGATGCTGAAGACTTATCCAAGAGAGTACTCCAAGTGTTGGGTCAATTATATAGCACGTTGAAGTTGTTCCTCCTCATTGTATTGCTGTGTTTCGGGGCTGGATGCGGTTCGTCTGAGCAGGTTGTTGTCCAGCCACCGATTAAACCGCAAGAGGCCCCGAAGATCGTCGAACGCAAGCTGCCCCTGAAAGAATACGAGGCCACCCTCAACCCTTCAGATTTCGACCAGACAGTTGAGGTTGTTCAGCGGATGCACGAGGCAGAACAGCACCTTCAGCATCTGGACATTCCAATAGACAGTACGGTGATCGAGGAAGTCGTGACGCAGGGATTTCGAATACAGATCTACTCTTCATCCAACATCCAGGAAGCGACCGACGCGAAGATGCTTGCGGTGGGGAAACTCTTGCAGGATTCGGTCTACCTACTCTATGACGCGCCGGTTTACAAAGTGCGCGTGGGGGATTTTATCAGCCGATACGAAGCGGGACAGAAGCTTCCCGATATCGTTGATTTAGGCTATCGCGATGCTTGGATTGTGCCGGACAAGATTGTGCAGAGAAAAAAGCGCGTCGTCGCCCCCGCCCCTACTCCAAGGTAGACAAGTCCCGCAAAGACTCGGTCGGCTTTGCTAAACCACATCCTCATACATCTTTTCAATCAAGCCGGAAAACTTTTGCTCCACGATCTTCCGTTTCACCTTCATCGTCGGAGTGATTTCGCCCTTCTCAACTGTCAGCGCTTCCTGAAGAAGTTCAAACCTGCGAACGCGTTCAAAATGGGCAAGGTCCTTTTGCAGCCGATCGATCTCGTTGCGATACAGCACCCGAATCTGCGTGGCCCTGAGAAGCTCCTCTTCGTTCAACCCTTCCAGTGCGACTGACTTTGCGAATTCTCTGAGGTTCTCGTACTCCGGCACGACGAGGGCCGTGCAGAACATCCGCCCGTCCCCGATCAAGACAATCTGGTCAATATATTTGCTTGTGAGTAAGAGGTTTTCGATGGGCTGCGGGGCGATATTCTTACCACCAGAGCTAACAAAGAGGTGTTTCTTTCGGTCAGTGATCACCAGGTGCCCTTCCGAATCAAACATCCCTACGTCTCCCGTATGGAACCAGCCTTTTTTATCAATTACCTCTGCCGTAGCTTTTTTGTTGTTGTAGTAGCCAGACATGATGTTCGGCCCCTTCGCTAAGATTTCGCCATCCTCTGCGATCTTGATCTCAACGCCCGGGATTGGTTTTCCGACCGTCCCAAACTTGTAATCATCCAATCGATTCACTGTTAATACTGGAGAAGTTTCAGTCAATCCATACCCTTCTATAATGGTGATACCGATCGCTTCGAAGAACTCGCCCAGCGCTCTCGGAAGCGCGGCGCCTCCAGAGACGAAGAATCGAATGCGACCGCCCGTCCGTTGCTGCAATTTTCCAAAGACCAACTTTGCAGCGACCGCGTGTTGGGCGGCAAGCGTCAAGGGGATTGATCCGCGCCGTTTTGCTTCGACGTATTTCTTTCCAACCTCCAACGCCCAGTAGAAGATTTTCCGTCGCGGCGCTGGGCTGCTGTCGACCATTTTCAGAATTCGGCCGTGTATGCGCTCGAACAGGCGGGGCACGGTCGTTACAATCGTTGGATGGACCTCCAGTAGATTATCGCGAACCGTTTCGATACTCTCTGCGTAGGCTATGAGGGCGCCGCATGAAAATGCCGTGTAGTAACCCGCCATCCGTTCAAACGAATGGCAGAGCGGCAAGAACGACAACAACACATCTTCTCTGCCGAAGGGAATGACCGCCGCCGCCGCGTGTATGTTGCTCACCAGATTCTTGTGCGACAGCATCACCCCTTTCGGGTTACCCGTCGTTCCGGATGTGTAGATGATCGTCAGCAGGTCTTCCGCACGGACCTTCTTCATCGACTCACGAAAGAACGAAGGGTTCAAGCGCTCAAAGTCTTCCCCTCGCTGAAAAATCTTTGCAAATGTCAGCACCCCTGTTTTTTCCGAGTCGCCTTGTTCGGCCATGGCAATAACGCGCTTCAGACTTTTCACCTTCGACTTAATGCTGAGAACTTTACCCAGTTGAAACACGTTTGAGACGATTGCCGCTTTCACGGCAGCGTCATTGAAAATGAATTCTAATTGCTTTGGCGTAAGCGTCGGATAGACAGGAACAGTGACGGCACCCAGCGACACAATCGCCATATCGGCAACGATCCATTCAGGACGATTCTCTGCGACGATCGCCACCATGTCGCCACGCCGAATTCCTAGCGACGCGAGTCCAAGGGCGAAACGCTCAACCTTTTTTCGGTACTCAATGTAGCTGATGCCGACATACACCCCCTCGACCTTGTGCAACAGCATTGGCCGGGGTTCATGCGCCATGGCGGTCGTAACTCCATCGAATAATTCGGCGATCGTTGAGAACTGCGTCAGTGATGCCATGGGTTTTCCCTTCGTTGATCGGTTGTAGAGAATGCGACCGCAGAAAGTACTCCGCACCGCTTCAAGAGTCAAGTTGTTTTAGAAGTTCGTCTTCATCCTCACAGATTACTTGAACCGATAGTACGCTCATGAATCGCTTTGTATTCCTCCAACGTCCCGTGACTCCAATGCAAGATCGAACACATAGCTGAATTCTGAATCAACTCACCTCTCTAATCCCCTTCACCGTACAAAACTGGTATGCATCAAATCATTAAGCTTTCTTGTTGTGTCAAGCAAAATCTCTTCTTTTATGAATATTATATCTGACCCATGTGAATTTTAACTTGACAACCCTACCGTAACCGATTATATTCACACGCAGTTGTACGAGCAAAAAAGTGCCTTCGACGATGCTACCTACCCCGAAGGATTTGGAAAGAAAAAGCTTCGCTCGTGCAGCTACCGACTGTTCCCTTTCATTGTAGAATTCAAAACGCAAAGAACTTAACCCCTCCGACTCCTCACAACGGCATCGGATGGGCATTGTATTCGATACGAAATTCATTAACAACCTCATTCACCTTTAGCCAAGCAGGAGAACCACATGCTCGAGACGCAGACCACCAGCGCTCCGGTGCACACCGAACACAGACACGCGAAGGGCGAGAAACGTGGACTCACGTTTCAACGCTACTTCACCAAACCCGGAATCCATCCGTTCGATGAAATCGAATGGGAACTGCGCAACGCGGTGATCTCGAACGAAAAGGGGGAAAAGATTTTTGAGCAGAAGGAGGTCGAAATCCCCAAGACCTGGTCGATGACGGCAACGAACGTCGTCGTCTCAAAGTATTTCCACGGATCGCTGGGCACGCCTGAACGCGAACGAAGCGTCAGACAACTCGTTGAGCGAGTCGCGCGCGCGTACTACAAGTGGGGGTTGAAGGACAGTTACTTCGCCACTCAGGAAGACGCCGAAATTTTCTACCACGAACTTTGCTTCCTGCTCGTGAACCAATACATGGCATTCAACAGCCCCGTTTGGTTCAACGTCGGCGTGGAAGAAAAGCCGCAGTGCTCTGCCTGCTTCATCAACTCGGTGAAAGATTCGATGGCCTCCATTCTCGACCTGGCGAAAACGGAAGGCATGCTCTTTAAGTACGGCTCCGGCACCGGCTCCAACCTTTCCACGCTTCGTTCGGGAAAAGAACGGCTTTCCGGAGGAGGCACTGCTTCGGGACCCGTTTCATTCATGAAAGGCTTCGATGCGTTCGCGGGGGTAATCAAATCGGGCGGCAAGACACGTCGTGCGGCAAAGATGGTCATCCTGAACGCTGACCATCCGGATATTGTTGAGTTCATTAATTGCAAAGCGGATGAAGAGAAGAAGGCGTGGGCGCTCATCGATGCGGGCTACGACGGCGGGTTTAACGTTCCCGGCGGCGCGTACGATTCCATCTCGTACCAAAATGCTAACCACTCCGTTCGTGTGACGGACGAATTTATGGCAGCAGTGCTGGAAGATAAAGAATGGTGGACGAACGCGGTGGTCAGCGGCAAGCCGGTAGAAAAATTCCGTGCGCGCGACATCATGAGGCAAATGTCCAACGCAGCGTGGATCTGTGGCGACCCGGGCATGCAGTATCACACCACCATCAACACATGGCACACAAGCTCGAACACGGCGCCGATCAATTCTTCCAACCCGTGCAGCGAGTACATGTTCCTCGACGATACAGCGTGCAACCTCGCCTCGCTCAACTTGATGAAATTCCGCCGGCCCAACGGGGAGTTCGACGTGGAGGCATTCCAGAAGGCGATTCAGTTTACGATTACAGCGATGGAAATTTCGGTGGATAATTCTAGCTACCCCACACCCGCCATCACGCAGAATAGCTTTGACTATCGCCCGCTCGGACTCGGCTACGCCAACCTCGGCGCGCTGTTGATGTCCCGCGGAGCCGCGTACGATAGCGACGAAGGGCGCGACCTTGCTGCAGCGATTACCTCACTCATGTGCGGCGAGGCTTACAAACAATCCGCCCTCATCTCGAAAGAGATGGGACCCTTCAAGGGATTTGCCGCGAACAAAGAACCGATGCTCAAAGTGATGGCCAAGCACGGCATCTACGCCGAGAAGATCGAGAAGGAACACGTGCAGGAAGATTTGTGGCAGGCCTCTGTGGATTCGTGGAAGGATGTTGTCAAGCTCGGCAACCAGTATGGCATCAAGAACGCGCAAGCCACCGTGCTCGCCCCAACCGGCACGATCGGGTTTATGATGGACTGCGACACCACGGGCGTCGAGCCTGATATCGCGCTCGTGAAATACAAGAAGCTCGTCGGCGGCGGGATGATGAAGATCGTCAACCAGACCGTCCCCGAAGCACTCGCAAAACTCGGCTACGACGACGAGCAGGTTGAGCACATTGTGGCCTTCATCGACAAGAACGACACCATCGAAGGGGCGCCGCATCTCAAAGAAGAGCACCTGAGCGTGTTCGACTGCGCCTTTAAGCCCGCAAAGGGAAAGCGCTCGATTCATTATATGGGACACATCAAAATGATGGGCGCCACGCAGCCCTTCCTTTCGGGCGCGATCTCCAAAACGGTCAACATGCCCACCGACGTGACCAGCGACGACATTATGAACGCCTACATCGAGTCGTGGAAGCTGGGCTTAAAAGCCGTCGCCGTATACCGCGATGGATGCAAGCGTACGCAACCCTTGAGCACTTCGATGGATGCGATGATGAAGGATGGCAAGCGAGAAGTCGCCGGCAAAGCATTGCCTGCCCGACGCCGTTTGCAGGATGAGCGCTCCTCCATTACACACAAGTTCAGCATTGCCGGGCACGAGGGCTACATCACGGTCGGGATGTTCGAGGACGGAACGCCCGGCGAAGTATTCATTACGATGAGCAAAGAGGGCTCCACCGTTTCGGGGTTGATGGATTCACTTGCGACTTCGATTTCGATTGCGCTGCAGTACGGCGTGCCGTTACGCGTGATGGTCGATAAATTCAGCCACGCACGCTACGAGCCGAGCGGCTTTACGAACAACTCCGAGATCCCTATCGCCAAGTCGATCAGCGATTACATTTTCCGATGGCTGGGCAAGAAGTTCCTCAACGAGGATGGCGAGATGTTATCGCAAGTACCGCAGAGCGAGTTGGTCGCGGTTGCCTCAACGCCCAACCCCGCGAAGGCAACGTTAACCGCGGCGGCGGTGAGGGCAGCGAGCGTAATGGAGCGGAACGAAAAAGTGGTCTTCGAACAGCAGTCCGACGCACCACCGTGCCACAACTGCGGAAGTATTATGATACGATCTGGATCTTGCTACAAGTGCTTGGAGTGCGGAAGCACATCAGGCTGTTCCTGATGTGCTGACGTCCCGACGTTTTTTGTCGGGATGGCTCGACGAGCGGATGCTCTTGATTTTTTTCAATGTCATCCCCGAGTGCTTCTTGTTGAGGATCCA